>Ga0302326_10007438_pt1 | contig 24353 bp, 18 predicted proteins | sample Palsa_T0_3_FD_202264 | JGI IMG/M metagenome (GOLD analysis project Ga0302326, IMG submission 202264) | Peat permafrost microbial communities from Stordalen Mire near Abisko, Sweden - Palsa_T0_3 | ecosystem: Environmental > Terrestrial > Soil > Palsa > Peat permafrost | place: Sweden: Abisko... | reverse complement strand
GCAGAGACGGTCGTGCACCCTCAGAAGCATGTTCCCCCACGGATCGCAAAGTTTGCAGCCGATTTGGAAACTCTGAACCGCGTCGACCGGTGCTTAGCCGCGACGCGCAGCGGAGCGAGTCCAGTGGCGTTTCTTCGCGGTTTGATCGTGATTCGTAAGGACGCGCCGTTGGCCACTCGTCCCTTTGGGACGCCGCTAAAAGGTGGGCTCGCGCCGAATTCATTGCGGAGGGTCGGCTTGCCCGTTGGTGCCCTCGTCGGCGGGGTGGTTGCGCGGTTCTTTATCCTTTCGCTGCGCTTCGAGAAAGCGCCCATTTTTCCCAGCGTCGCGCTGCACCAGGAAATCGACCAGGAGCTTCACGTGGGGATTGAGCCCGTCGGCATTCTGATATTCCGCCAGGGTCACCGCGAACGGCTGCTTGCGCCGCGAGAAGAGCGCTCGGCAGACTTCGTCGATCGCTTCGATGTCCGCTTCGCAGAAGCCGGCGCGGCGGAGGCCGGTGGCGTTTACCGCGCGAACCTGGTCGGCGCCGTCCACTTTGCAGAAGGGGGGAACGTCGTGGTGAATGCGCGAATAGGCGCCCACGTATGCGTGCTTGCCGATGGTGGTGAAGTGATGAACGCCAGCGCCACCCATCATCGAGACATAATCCTCGATGACAACATGGCCGGAGATCATCACATTGTTGGCGATGACCACGCCGTCGCCGACTTGGGAGTCGTGACCGATATGGACATTGACCATATAGAGGCCGTTGTCCCCGACGCGGGTGACGCCGCCTCCGTTTTCGGTGCCGGTGTGGAGGGTGGCGGCTTCGCGGAAGACATTGCCGCTGCCGATCTCCAGGCACGTTGAGGAGCCCTTGTATTTCTTATCCTGCGGCGCCGCGCCGATGACGGAGTTGGGGAAAAAGACGTTGTCCTTGCCGATGGTCGTGGTGCCCAGCACGGTCACGCTGTTGAGCAGCCGGCAGCCGCTGCCGATGGTCACTTCCGGACCGATGACGCAGAACGGCCCGATCTCCACGTCCTCGGCGATATTCGCCGCCGGGTCGATCACCGCGTGCGGCGAAATCTTCGGCATCGATTCGGAGAAGAATTTGAAGGCAAACAGAGAAGAGAACCAGGGCGGCCGTTTTCCTTCCTTCGCCTTGTTCACGTCATTTTTCATCGTGTCTCTGACAACGAATTTTCAGCGGCTCGGGACAGAAACCATCATGCCCGCTCGGCGTCGACGAGCATGAACTTGATGTCTGCCTCGCAGGCCATTTTATCTTCAACAAACGCCTTGCACCGCACGTGGCCGGTTCGGCTCTTGACCCGCACGGCAATCGCTTCGAGAAGAAGTTGATCGCCGGGGACGACCGGGTGGCGCATCTTGACCTTATCCATGCTGAGCAGCACTGCAAGTTTTCCCGTGTGCTCGAGCTTCTGGCTGAGCAAAAGTCCGCCGAGCTGCGCCATCGCCTCGACGATCAGAACGCCGGGCATAATCGGCGTTCCGGGGTAATGCCCCTGGAAGAAGACGTCGTTGAACGTGACGTTCTTGATTCCGGTTGCCTTTTGATCTCCCACGATTTCCAGCACCCGATCGACCAGGAGCATCGGATAGCGGTGCGGCAAGATACGCTGGATGCGGCGGATGTCCATCGCCGCATCGCGGTGAATCAGGAGCTGGCGGGAGACGTTTTCCTCCTGCTCGAGAAGCCGCCGGGCCAGCAGGTGATTGAGCTGGTGTCCGCTTTTGTAAGCGATGATCCGCCCGCGCAATGGGCGGCCGACCAAAAACAGGTCGCCGATCAGATCCAGCACCTTATGGCGGACGCATTCGTCGGCGAAACGAAAGGAATTCTCAATCGGCCCGGTCTTGGAGATCACCAGCAACTCGCTGGGCGAGAGGTGTTTGCCCATGCCGCGGGCCTGAAGTTCGCGGGCCTCTTCCTCAAAGATGAAGGTGCGCGCCGGAGCGATCTGGGTCGCAAAATCGTCATCCCCCAGGCGGAAGCTGATGGTTTGCCGCCCGATCGGCGCGGGGCCTTCGAAATCGTAAATGACTTCGAGCCGATCCGAAGGGCCCGGCAGGGCAGCCAGGGTCGCTCCGTCGAGAGAGACTTGGATCGGCTTTCGAATGATCAGGGGCGAAACCTCGGCGTCCTGTTCGCGGATGCCGGCGGCCTGAATCGCCTCGACGAAAGGCCGGCTGCTTCCATCGCCGCTGGGAACCTCGCCGACGCTGCCGCCCGTAACCCTGACAACGGCATTGTCGATCTGCAAACCCGCCAGAGCGGCCATGCAGTGCTCGACCGTCTCGACAAAAAGCGTTCCGTTTCGCAGGCAGGTTCGTCGCGGGCGGTTGAGGACGTTGCACACCAGCGCGGGAATGACCGCGGTTTTCCCGTCCTGTTCACGGATGAAAGTGATTCCCTCGTCCACCTCGGCCGGCGCAATGGTCAGCGTCGACGGTTCCCCGGAGAAGAGTCCGGTGCCCGTTAGTGAAGTCTCTCGCGCTACTGTTTTCTGCCGAGCCGTCACAGAATGCAACTCAGCGACCTCCGTGGTGGCCGGGTCGCTCCAAAATGGCATTGTATCGATTTGCGAGGAAAGGGGAACATGCAGGAATCTTTGGCAAGTTGGACAGATTGTGCGAAGATGGGCGGAGGTTATCGGTCGATAGAGTAATAACGGATGCAATTGGGGTCCGCCCCCAGCGGAAGCCAAAAAGGCGATATTGCCCACTTGGCCGCTTGCCTGACAGCGGGTATTGTTGCAATCTGCGTCCTTGGCTATAGATTACGGTCAAGGCGGGGATTGAAAGCGTGCGGCAACGGGCCGGCCGCATGAGAACGGGTGTTCTTGGAAAGGAGCGTCTCTTGCGTCCTTCGCGTCTGATCAGCATTGCGTCGCTGTCCCGTGCCACACTCGCGTCAGGGTTGAGCTTGGCATTACTCGCAGCGGCGGGAGGCTGCGACACGCGGGGCTTCTACGACCCTACGGAAATGGGTCACTACGGGACCGAGCCGCTGGCGATTCCGATCTTGCATTCGGTAGACCCCGCGGTCGAAGACGGAACCGAGGACTTCGCCTCTGCCACTGATCCAACACCGGAAGATCAGCGCCCGAACAGGGGTGACTACACCGTCAGCAGAAACGATCTTCTCCAGATTTCCATCTCCGATCTGGCTCCTGGCGCGGGGGAAACCCAGAAGGTCACCCGCGTTAGCGACAGCGGCAACATCAGCCTGCCATACATCAATTCGCTGCATGCGGCTGGAATGACGGAAATCGAGCTCGAGCAGGCAATTGTTGAGGCATATCGCAACGCCAACCTCATCCAGAACGCCCAGGTATCGGTTTCAGACGTGGAACCGCGTGGGCGCACCTTCAGCATCATGGGCGCCGTTGGCGCGCCGGGCGAATATCAGATCATCGATTCCGAATTCCGCGTTCTCAATGCACTGGTGATGGCTCACGATACCCAGGCGACCGGAATCGACTACCTCTACATCGTTCGGCAAAACGTATCCGCGCCCGATCACACCGGCGACGGTGCCGCTCCAGGCACCACACCTCCGCCTGCGACCTCACCGGCGGCGCCGGATGAGTTGGCGCCCAAGACCGAAGCTCCGCATGTTTCAGGCGATGCGGTGGCAGACGCTTCTTCCGCGCAGCACGCGTTGAGTCTGCTTGCAGATGTGCCGACGACCGAACCGGTCGCGCCCGCCAGCCCGCCCGCCTTGGTTCCTGCTCCTGCGGCCGACACGACGACCGCTCCGGTGCCCGGCGCGGCCCCAACCGTTCCGACCCCCGACGCAACCGCAGCTCCCGCGGTGCCCGGCACAACCCCGACCGTCCCACCGCCCGATGCAACCACGGTTCCTGCGCCCGATGCAACCGCGCCGTCGACGAAGGGATTCGAGTTTGAAGAGCCGGGCTCGCAGGATCTGAACAGGATTATCCGCATTCCCCTCGACGCGCTGCGGAAAGGTGATCTGCGATACAACATTCCGCTCCGGGCCCGCGATCTGATCATCGTTCCGGTCCCCGAAGCCGGTGAATTTTACATGGGTGGCCACGTGCAGCGTCCCGGGGCATTTACCCTCACCGGCCGCAAGATAACCCTTAAGGAAGCGGTCGTTTCCGCGGGAATGCTTGACGCGGTGGCGATTCCGCAGCGGACGGACATCATCCGCCGCATCAAGCCGGATCATGAAATCTTCGTCCGCGTCGATCTGTCGCAGATCTTCGCGGGCAATCAACCCGACGTTTATCTGAAGCCGTACGACCAGGTGATGGTTGGGACCAACGCGCTGGCATCATTCATCGCGGCGGCCCGCGGGGCCTTCCGAATCACCTACGGATTCGGATTCCTCTACGACCGCAACTTCAGTCCTAGCAATAACGGCCTGTAGAATTTCGGAGCTGAACAGGATCATCGCAGAGCGGCGGACGTCAGTCCGCCGCTCTTTGCATTCCCGCATACCGTGGGTTTCACGCCTGCCCAAGGCTTCAAAACCAGATCTTTATCACACCTTCATGTTTCGTCGCATTTCCCGAATGACAATATCGGGCTCAACTGTGGGTTTTCGCCGAGCGATCGGTTAAGCCGGATCAATCGATTGCCGACGGCGAATACGTGAACTCGCAATTGCCGGCGGCGTAAAACTATCGGGCGGTTCGCTGCTTCGTTTACCGTAATTTCACAGTGAAACACCGCGCCTTCGCGTTGGAGAGGATAACTTGAGGTCGCTGACCATCGGTCACCCATCCGATCAAACTGGCCCACCCGCCTCTTCCGATCGGATCAGCGATGCCGGCATCACTCAGGCAGGCTGGGTGCAGATCGCAGTCATCGCGGCCCTGATGGCGCTGCTGTTCTGGCCGAATTTACGCCGCCTGTGGGATAAAACCAATCCGTTTTACGGCGAGCCCAACTGGGGTCATGCGATTTGCGTCCCCGTCATTGGGATCTACTACCTTTACCTTCACCGCCAGTCGCTGCGGAGCAGCGCCGTCCGTACTGCGTGGTCCGGTCTTGCGATCTGTGTGGCGGGAATTTTGCTCTTCGGATACGGGATCTGGCCCGGACAGAATGACTTTGCGAAGGACCTTGGAATGGTCATCTGTCTCTTCGGCGTGGTGCTGCTGTTGTGCGGGTGGGAGCTGATGCGAATCGCATGGTTCCCGATCGTGTTTCTTATCTGCGCATTGCCGTGGCCCTCACTGATTTACAGCCGGGTCGCAGAGCCCCTGCAGGGACTTGCCGCGGATGTGGCGGTGCGCGTGCTGCGCTTCACCGGTGTGCAGGCGATCAATTCGGGCACCAAAATCCTGATGGAACACGGTGACGGCGTTCGCACGCTCAATGTCGCCGAGGCGTGTGCCGGTATGCGATCGCTGATGACGTTCGTGTCGATCGCCGCCGCCGTGGCGTTTCTGAGCGCGCGTCCGATGTGGCAGAAGCTGGTGATTGTCGTCTCGGCGGTGCCGATCGCCATTTTCTGCAACGTGATGCGCGTGGCGGGACAGGGGCTGCTGGATCATTACGTCAGCACCGGCTGGTCCGAGGGTTTTGCCCACAGTTTTGCCGGTGTCGTGATGCTGATTCCCGCGCTGTTTCTGATTCTTCTGGTGGCATACATTCTGGACAACCTGTTCATTGAAGCCGTGGATGACAAGCAAGCGCTGCGCAACAACGTGCTGCGTCGCGCCGGCGGAGCCATCGCGGCGCCGGAGGCAGCCGGGCCGCAACGGCCTCAGATCCCGGCGAACCTGCCACCCCGCCCGAACATCGCGCTGCAGGGGCGGCGGAATCCGCCTTTCCCCGGTGGATCGCGCTCATGAACGCAATGCCGCTCATCCTCGCCCTTCTCGTGATGCTGACTCTGCCGTTGGCGTTGTGGCTGGTGCCGTCGCTGCGCCAGGCCGCCACGCGCAGCCTGGGGCGCGGCGCTTTTGTGGCGGCGGTGGCGGTGCTGTGCGTTTCGGCGCTGGGACTCAACGCAACCGTGAGCTTCCTGCAACTCCATTTCAAGAAGCGGGCGCTTCCCCTGGCGGTTCGATCGCTGACCGATCCGCAGCAGGGAATGCCGGCGCAACTGGGAAGCTGGCTTGCGGTTTCAACCGACCAGCCGGTCGATCCGGAGATACGCCAGGTTCTCGCCACCGACCAGTATTTGTTCCGCGATTACGTGGACACCCGTCGCTGGCCCCGGGAACGGGTCGAGGCGTTGCGAAATATGTCCCCCCCAGACTCCGAAGCGGCGCTGTTGCAGCTTCAAGCGCAAAGTCCGCAGTCGGTGCTGCGGGTGGCGATCACGTACTATACGGGTTTGGCGGACACGGTTGCGCACATCCCCGAGCGATGCTATGTCGCGGATGGATTTAACGTTTCGAAGTACGAAACCCGCCCGGCGGTGTGCGGGTACTATGCCGACGGCACGCCGCGCAATGTCACGTTCCGGCTGATTCATTTCGAAGATCAGACTGCGCGCGGGCGCGTCGCCCGGGATGTGGGGTATCTGTTCCACGTGGACGGAGTCTACGAATCGGATTCGCTGGAGGTGCGCAATCGACTGGCGAGTCTCACCGAGCGATACGGGTATTATGCGAAAGTGGAGTTGATGACCACCGCTCCGCCCGGTCGGGGGCAAGAGCAGGGCGTCCAGAACGTCAACGCGATGATGGATTTTCTCACCGCCGCGCTGCCCGAGCTGGAGAAACGGCTTCCCGATTGGCGGCGCGTGCATGCCCAGGGCGAAAGTCAGTTGAAGACCGACGGAAGCGATAACTGAGGAACGTGATGGCGCAACGGGTTAACAAGAGGTTCCTGATCATTCTCACGCTTGTCGTCGCGGCGTTCGCGGCGCTGGGAATTGTCAGCTCCCTGGTATTGCGTCGCGCTCCCAAGAACTATTCCGCCGCCGGTGACGCGGCGGCGCGCAGCGGGAACTGGGAAGCCGCCGCCGGCAATTACGCGCGGGCGTTGAGCCTTGGCCATGGAGAGCCGGACCTCTACATCCGCTATGGCGTTGCGCTGGAGCATCGGGTCTGGGCCGATCCCGAGAGTCTCAAGCAGGCGGAGGCGGCGTATGAGAACGCGATGGTGGTGGACCCCGCGAATTTGTCCGCCGCCCGGCATCTCCTGGAGCTGTTTGTCCAGCTGGCAGAGGTGGACCCCAGCTCAAACACCTTCTCCAAACTCCGCGACTATGCCGCCAAAGTGGTCCAGCTCGATTCGTCCGATCAGCGCGCCGCGGCATATCAGCATGCCGCGGCGATCATGTTGAGCGATGCCGCTCCCGCGTCGGCGGGCAGGATGCTGGCGGATGATTTTGCCGCTCTGGAGAAGACGGTTCGAAACGATCCCTCCCAGTCTGATCTGGCTCGCTATTACGCCAGCGGAAAGCTGCGGCTGGCCGCAAAGACGCTGAAGATGGGTGACCCGGACGGTGCGGCCCAGCTCGCGCAGCAGGCCGGCGCGCTTTTCGACGCGGCGCTTGCCGCAAAGGGCGACGACCCCGCGCTCAATTGGCGCGCGGCCAATCTCTTTGCACAGTTGCCGGCTTTCGATCCGGCGGGCACAGCCGCGTATCAGGCAAAAGCCGGCGCGGCGTTGGACCGTGCCAGGACGCTGGTGACACCGTCGGATCCGCACTACGCGGAAATTCAGGTCGCCGCCGCAATGGCGGTCCTGAAACACCACCAACCGGATCAAGCCGAGGCCATCCTCCGCGCGCTGTTCGCCGCCCAGCCGCAAAATCCGCTGGCCGAGCTCCGTCTCGGGGATTATCTGGGGCTCCTCCCCGGCAAGCGGGTTGAAGCGATCACGGTACTGACGCCGCCGATCACCGGCGGTGACGAAGTCGGAGCTCGCGCGCTGCCCGCTCGCACGCAGGAAGAGGAACGGCTGTATCTGCTGGCGAACTTGCGGCTCGAGTCGTATCAGGCTCTCAAAGACGATGCCGCCAGACAGCAACTCCTCAACCAGGTTGACGACAATTACGCCTCGCTCGCCAAGCTCGTCGGCAACCGCGAATCGTACGCCCTGCTGCACCTCAAGGCGGAAATCCAGCAGGTCAAAGGCTCTTCCATCGATGCGATGGGAACGTATCACCAGGCGCTGGCGGCGATGGAGCGCGCGAACGCGGCCGATTTCGAATTGATGTATCACGCCGGCCTTCTGGATGCATTGGAAGGACAAAGCGGCGAAGCGGAAAAACTGTTTCTTCGCGTGGCGGCGGTGAATCCCACCTTTGTCCCGCCGCAACTCGCCCTGGCAGATCAGTATCTGGAAGAGAACAGCCCCGAGAAGGCGCAAAGTTGGATCGACTCGGCGCAGAAGCTGGACCCGAAGTTGGCGCTGGTTACGCAGTTGCGGGTTCGTCAGTTGGTCGAGCAGCAGCAGCTGGACGCCGCCAAGGCCGCCTATGCGACACTTCCCGAAGCGGATGCTTCCCAGCAATTGGAGAAAGCAAGATGCGCGTTGCTCGTGGGTGACACCGCCGGCGCAACACGTCTGCTGGAGCCTCTGCAGAAGCAGTCGCCGGACAACCCGACGATTGGAACGATGCTGGTAAAGGCGTACGTGGCCGGCGATCAGAAGGACCGGGCCAGCGCGATGATCGAAGCGGGCCTGGCGAAAAAGCCCGATGCCGTCTGGTTGTTGATTCTTCGTCAGCATCTCCAGGGCGCCAGCGGCAATTCCATGGATCTGCTGGACCCCAAACTACTGGCGTCGGCGGACGATTTCACACACGAGCTCATGGGCTTCGAAACCGAGTCGAGGCGCGGCAATTATGACGCCGCCGAAGCCCATCTCGCCGCCGCCGACCGGCTCAAACCCGGCAACAAGGCAGTCCGCGAACTCTATTTCCAGCTCGATTTGAACCGGCATCGGTACGATCTGGCCGAGCAGGAGATCACCCGGCTCGCCGTGCTGCACGCCGACGAAGCCGACGGGCTGATGTACCGCGTAAAGCTTGAGATGGCAAAGGGGGACACTGCAGCGGCCGTGCAAGCGGCGCGCGACCTGGTTTCGCGGCGGCCCGATTTTTCCCAGAGCTACGCGGTGCTCGGAGCCGCGCTTGCCGCCGCAGGACAGTTGGACAAGGCGGTGACGGAGTTTCAAGAGGCGCTGGATCGCCAGCACACCAATTTCGACGCCTGGCAGGGTCTGATCGACGCCGATTTCGCTCTCCATCAGCCTGACCGCGCGGGGCAGGCTATCCAGGATGCGCTCAAGCTCTTCCCGAACAGCGCTTCCCTTCGCGAGAGGGCGATCGATTTCGATCTGGCGTACTCTGATCATCCGGAAGTTGCAGTGGCGGAACGCGGGCGTCTGCTGGAGGCGCAACCGGACGACCCTCGCAATTATCTGGCGCTAGCCAAAGCGGCGCTGAGCGTGGCGGAGCGCCAGCAGAGGAGCAATCCAGATGCGGCGCGCCGGTATGTCGATCAGGCTTCGGACGTACTGGCCAAAGCGTTTGCGCGCTGGCCGCACGATGTGGCGATCGTCGGGCTCTTTGCGCAGGTCAAGCAATATCGCGGCGATTCGCCGGGCGCCCTGAAGCTGCTGACCGATTTGGCCGCCGTTCCCGAACTGTCCAACCGGCCCGAGCCGTCGCTATTGTTGGCGGACTTCCATGGGCACGCGGGCAACAGCGATGCCGCCATCGCGTCGTTGCACGACGCGTTTGAGAAGTCGGGGCATTCGGTCGAGATCGAAATGAGACTCGGCGGCGCGCTGGTTCAGTCGCGGAAATACGATGCCGCGCTGTCGCTGCTTCATGACCAAAATGGTTCTGATCCGCGGATCACGCATCAACGCTTCGAAACGCTCATCGCCGCCGGCCGAACCGATGAGGCGGAAAGTGAGATTACCGAAGCGCTGCGCGGCTCGCCGCAGTCGGTCGAGCTGCTGAATCTGCTGACGGCGGTCTACGTCGATGCCGGGCGGCTTCCCGATGCGCGGCGAGCCGCGAAAAGCGCGGTCGAAGCCAGCTCGACGAACAATGACGCGCTCTATCATCAGGCCCTGATCGAACTGAAATTGAGCGACGGGGACATGGACCTGGCGATGCGGGACGCCAGCCAGCTCCAGGCGGAAAATCCCGCCAGTCCGGTTGCGTATGGACTGTTGGCAGACGTCTATTCTCACCAGCATCTTCCCGATGACGCGATGCGAACTCTCGAGGATGGCGTGAAAGCGGCGCCGATGGACCGCAAGATACGCCTGCGCCTGCTGGAGGCATATGCTGCAGCCACGCCTCCGCTCTGGTCCCAATTTGACAGCGTGGTTCACACCGCCGAGAACGATCCTGTACTTGGTCGAGACACGGTCTGGCTGGTGAAAGATGCCTATGGATTGGCCGACCGCAAGCAGTTCGATGCGGCAATTCAGAAGGTGGATGACGCCATCCATGCCGCCCCCGACAACACCGCATTGGTTTCTGAGAAGCTATCGATCCTGATGCTGGCCCAGAACTATCCCGCAGTGATCCAGACGGCCGATGGGCTTTTGACGCAGGGGAACAAGGCGTGGTGGGCCTATCTTGCCCGCGGTGTTGCCAAATCACAAAGCGATAAACCGTCCGGGCTGCAAGACTTAGACTCTGCGTTGGCAGCCGCGCCCGATTTTGCGGCCTCTTCGCGGGTTATTTCCGCCATCGCGGCGAACGTGGGGGTGGACGATGCCATCAGCCGCGCTCAAAAGCACGACAGCGACCCCAATTGGCGGTTGATGGCAGCGGATCTCGACATCAAAAAGGGCGATCCGGCTGCCGCGGTTGCCGAAGCCACTCCGCTTCGCCAAAATTCCGGAGTGCCGGAAGTTCAGCGGCTTCATGCCCTATCTACGCTGGCAGAGTCCTATACAATAATGCACCAGCCGGAAGATGCGCGAAGCACGTATTTGGAGGCGTTGGCGATCGCGCCCAACGAAACGGGAATGCTGAATAACATTGCCAACTTACTGGCCGATGATCTTCATGACCCTCAGCAGGCGCTTGGGTACAGCCAGCGCGCCTATGATTTGAGTCGGCGGTCCGGTAATTTCGTGGCCAGCGTGAGCGACACGCACGGCTGGGTTCTGACTCTCTGTGGTGGAGCCAACGCCGAAGCGGGACTGAACATCCTGCAGAAGGTGGTGGAAGACCATCAGGACTTCATTGACGCCCGATACCATCTCGGAGAGGCGTATCTCCGGAGTTCGATGCCGGCCGACGCGGTGAAGCAATTGGAGATCGCGCAGACGCAGGTGCAGCAGTCAGAGGAGAATCATCGGCAGGTGAGCGCGGAGTTGAAGTCCGCGATCGTGGCGTCGCTCTCCAAGGCGCGGCAGGTTCTCGATGGAAAGGCCGACGCGGGAGGCAGGTAGCCTTCAAGAGTGACGCTTCATGACCACGTTGCCTCAAACCACTCCGATGCGAGGTGCCCGCCCGGGCATGCCGCTGGCCATTCCCGGCGCGATTCCCGTGCTCGCGCAGCCGCAACAGCCAGCCATCGGCATGAGCGGGAACGATGTGGTCCGCGTGCTGCGGGCCAACGCCTGGCTGATCGCGCTGCTGGTCATCTTCGGGGCGGCCAGCGGATATGCAATCAATACCTGGCTCGCGGTAAACCGCCCCCGCTACACGTCGTCGGGGATGGTGCGGATCATGACGCCCGCGGACTTTCCGCACATCGGCGCTTCGGCGGGATCGGGCAGTCCCGTCGATATCGATCTGGAGGCGCATGAGCAGGCGGCGAAAATTCAGCATGGCGATTTGATCGAGCACGTGCTGACCAACAGCACCCCGGTGCGGCAGACGCGTTGGTTTGCGCAGTTTGTCCACAACGTCAACGGGAGCCCCACGGTCGACGTGGACGCGGCAAAGCAGAACCTTCTGGACAATCTGGACATCACGCGCGTCCCCGAGACGCGCCTGCTGTCGATTTCATTCTCCAGCGCCAGCGCGAAGGATTGCCAGACAATTGTCGAAGCGGTGGTTTCGCAGCACATCTCCGATCAGCACGACGTGCAGCAATCGCAGGAGGAAGGTCAATCCGGCCTGCTCGCCCGCGTGCGGCTGGAGTACGAGGAAGAGATGCGCGAAAGCGACAGCCGCATTTCGAAGGTGATGAAGGCACTGAGCGACGCGGGTAAGCCGGTCGACGGGAGCGGTCTTGAGGAACTGCAGTTTCAATCCCTTGTCGGCGAGCAGCTCCGCGCCGATGCCGCATTGGCCGATATAAAGCAGCGGTTTGAAAAGTTCCAGAAGGTGGTTGCCGCGACCAATACGACCCCGGAGATCGAGGACTGGATCAACACCAACGGCGACTATGTCGAGGCGAAGCGGCGCGTGTTGGGAATGACCCTCGAGCTGGTGCGCGACCAGGAACGGCAGGGCGCTTCGAATCAGCAGGTGGTTGATCTGCAGAAGCTGCTGGATATGCAGAAGCAGGACCTGCTCGCCATGCACGATTCCCTGAGGAAGGAAAAGGTGCAGCGCATGCAGGAGGAACTGAGCGACGCGCTGCTCAACACGCAGGCGCGCGTCGCCGCAATCGATTCCCGGGTACAAGACCTGCAGGCCAAGATGAGCGACGTGGCTGCGCTGGAAAATCAGTATCAGCGGCTCCTGGAGGAGGAGCGCGACACGCGCGGTAAACTCGCCAGGCTCAAGGACGCGGAAGATGATTTTCGCAACTCCAATCCCGATGGCGAAAACTCCAAAATAAGCTGGTACACCCACCCGGAACTGCCCGAGATTCCCTCATTTCCCAAGCTCATGAACACCATGACGATGGCGGTCGGACTGGCGCTGGCGCTGGGTTTGGGAATCGCCTTCCTGCGGGAAGCGACGGATAACAGCGTCCGTTCTCCGCGCGACATCGCACGGGTCGGGCAATTGAACCTGCTGGGGATGATCCCCCACCAGGACGACGATCCGCAGGCGGTTGGTGCGCGGCTTCCGCTGTTGATCATGGAATCGCCGCACTCGATGGTCGCCGAGCAGTTCCGCCAGGTGCGCACGCGGCTGCAGCACGCTGCTTCGCTGGACACCACGCGCAGCATTCTGGTTACCGGCTGCAGCCCCGGCGACGGGAAGACCACCGTCGCCTGCAATCTTGCCGCCGGCCTGGCACTCAACGGCCGGCGCATTCTTCTGGTCGACGCCAACTTCCGCCGGCCGGAGCTTCATCACATATTCAATCTCGACAATCACCTCGGCTTCGGCGACGTGCTCACCAACCCCGGCGCTTTTGCCGAGGCGGTCCATGAAACCACCGTTCCGAATCTCTCGGTGCTCGTGCTGGGCAACAAGCCCGCCAATTCCACGGAACTGCTCGAAAGCCAGTTACTCATCGATTTCATCGAGCGGGCGCTGGAAGAGTACGACCACGTGATTTTCGACAGCGGTCCGTTGCTGATTGTCTCCGAGACCGTTGGACTGGCGCCCCGCGTTGATGGGGTGGTCACGGTTGTGCGCGCCGTCGGCAACAGCCGCGGGATTCTGCAGCGCATGCGCGATCAACTCCGCCAGCTCAAAGCCGAGCACCTGGGCGTGATCCTAAACGCCGTGCGTGTTCAGGGCGGCGGCTACTACGGACCGCTGATCAAGACCTATTACGAATATCAGGACGGTCCCAGGAACCGGACCAGCGGCACCAACGGAATTCATCGCTCCAATGGAGCCAACGGAGTACACAGTTCCAACGGAGCCAATGGTGCCCATAGTTCCAACGGAGCCAACGGTTCGAATGGCCACGGTTCGAACGGCAATGGTTCGAACGGCCACGGTTCAAATGGGCACGGCTCGAATGGCAATGGCCACGGTTCGAACGGGAATGGTTCCAACGGCAATGGTTCCAACGGACATATTTGAATCTTTGAATTACAATCTTCCTCATGCATGAGCATGTAACGATTCTGGGCGACGGCGCCATGGCCACCGTCTGCTCGATCCTCCTGACCCAGGGGGGCCATCAGGTCACGATTTGGGGAGCGTTCGAGGAATCGATCGAGCGCCTGATTCAGAACCGCGAGCAGGCGCGGCTGCTCCCCGGCGTGCGCATCCCCCCCGGCGTCGCAATGACCGCCAACGATGCCGGATGTTTCGACGGCGCCACGATGGTGCTCTCCGCCGTCCCCACCCAATACATGCGCGGCGTATGGAACCGGGTCGCCCGATATCTCCCCAAGGGTGTCCCGGTAGTCTCGGTCGCCAAGGGAATTGAAACCGCCACGCTGCTCTGTCCGACGCAGATTATTTCCGACGTGCTGAAAGGCGCGGGGTTCGGCATTGCGCAGGAAGGGGGGACACGTCTGGCGGCGCTGTCGGGTCCGAATATCGCCGCCGAGCTGGCGCGATACCTTCCCGCGACCTCCGTTGTCGCTTCCGACGACGCGTCGCTCGCCAACCGCGTTCAGGCGGCGTTTTCCACGCAGTGGTTCCGCGTCTATACCAACACCGATGTCATCGGCGTGGAACTCGCCGGCGCAACCAAAAACGTCATCGCGATTGCCGCCGGCATTCTGGACGGCCTCGCCGCCGGCAACAACGCCAAGGCCGCGCTGGTCACCCGCGGGCTCGTGGAGATCACCCGCCTGGGAATCGCCATGGGGGCGCGCGCCGAGACGTTCCAGGGTCTGGCCGGCCTCGGCGACCTGATCACCACCTGCGTGAGCCCCGAAGGCCGCAACCGCACCGTCGGCGAGCGCATCGGCAAAGGAATGGAACTTTCCACGATTCTCGCCTCCATGGACAGCGTCGCCGAAGGCGTCCCCACCACCAAAGCGCTGATGACCCTCGCCCGCCAATACCGCGTGGAGATGCCGATCACCGAGGCCGTCTATCGCGTGCTCTTCGAAGACAAGGATGTGCTGCACGCCTTAAGCGACCTGATGACGCGCGATCCCAAGCCGGAGTTGACCGCGACCCTGTAATGTAAAGCCGCGACCAAGTGGTCGGCGTGGCGGTGGCGGCTTCGGCGCGAACACTATTCGTGACCTTATAGAGGGAGGAGTTGAGCAGGCAACCGTCTTTGATCGCCGGCTGAATTTGTTATGATTATTCGGCTGTGGATATAGTCGACCGAGCCCGTCTGACGGAAGAAGGGTACAGCGACGCTAAAAGGAAGCACGGAGTGGGTGGCGGGCAATTCTGAGTTGGTGGCGCGGGAATTGACTCGACTGAAGACCGCCTATTTCGAAGCGACGGGATTGGAGGTCTTAATGGTACCTCGCCGCCTCGGAGTCACCACCGGCGGCGAGATCGACATCGAAACCGGGCAAATTCTCGTTTGGGATGACAATCCGCCAGCCTTCCAGGACGGCTACGTGTCCGAAGAATTGCACCACTATTTCCAGCTGGATGAAAAGGGGCTCATCGGAGAGGGCGCGACGCTGACGGCCGAGGAAGAAAGAGATCTCGAGGCGGATGTGGTTGCCTGCTCAAACTCTCTGGCTTCACGCCGTATGATCCCAGAAATTACGCCCCCTATACCAACGTGCCGCGCCCGGCCGGCGTGGCGGGAGGCAGCCAATGAGCTCCCCAAAGATTGACTTGTTAATAGACGAGGTGCTGTCGGAGCGCCGGATGCGGCGCAGTTCTCCCAGCAGCTCGTTCACCTTTAACCAGGCCGCCGAGGATCTTCGCCGCATCGGCCGTGGCGCGCTACCACCGATCGAACGGGCCATCCGTCAGCGGCTCGTCGCAGGGGCGGAAGGGAACTCCGCCGATTCCAATGCAATATTCAGAAAAAATCCAGGCTTGCTCAACCTTTGGATGGCGTATTTCTCGATCAGTGCCAAAGACGGCGTGGACGACGCCGTTCGGTTTCTACGGTCGCTGGACGCGCTACTTCTCGCCACAGGTATCGTGGCGATAGGAGTCACCTGGCCGGCGCGCAGCCGCGCAGCCAACACTTGTCCGCCTCAACTGATGCGTTTCCTCGGTGAGGTTGCGGAACAGCAACTCGGAGTTGCATCAAGTGCTGCGAAACGACTGGTCGGCGGCAAGTTTGCCAGGGTGACGCAGCCGGAGGCATGACGTGAGTTTGGGGATTCCACGTCCCCGCTGAATTTCGGTATCCTTCCCGGCCGGTGCGGAGACTCAAGACATGATGAAACTCAGGCTGGGCCGAACTGGTGCATGCGCGATCTTGCTGGCCGCTTCCCTGCTGGTTGCAGAACCGCCGCCGGTCAAGACCAAGTATCTGATCAGTTTCGATGCGGCGTTGCTCAACGCGAAGAAGACGCGCAAGCCGATCATGGCATATTTCTCCGGCAGCGACTGGGATCCGTGGACGCAAAAGCTCGATGCGGACGTTTTGGAAACGGATTTGTTTCGGCATTGGGCGACGGAGAACGTCATTCTGGTGCGGGTTGATTTTCCACGGGTGAAGAAGCCGACCAGCTTCGTGAAGGCACAGAACGAGAAGCTGCGGATCAAATACAACATCTCCAAGGTCCCCTCGTTTTCCTTCATCGACCCCAGTGGGCTGCCATTTGCGCGGGCGGGATATGATGACGTTCGCCTGCGGGATGACGAGCGAAGCGGCGAGCCGCGCGAGGCGATCAAATTCCTCGACCACGTCATCGCCACCCGGCCTCCGGACGAGGCGATCATTCAGCAGAAAGATCTGCCGGCGGGGATCGCCTATGCCAAAAAGCATTTCATCTCCTTGCTGATTCTCATCAGCCAGGGGAATGCCGCGGGACCGGTGAAGTCCAAAGCCGAACTGCTCGATAATCAGCAATTTGTCCGCTTCGTGAACCGGACGATGGCGTTTGTGAATCTCACCTGGCCGGACGATTCGGACACGTCTGCCAGCGCCAACGAGATTCGCGCCCTGCTGAACAAGAACAAAGTCACCCCTGTGCCGCTGCAGCTGCTGGTGTGGGACATGCAGACGGAGAAAATCAAGGGACGGATCACCGCCATCTTTCCGGACAACGTGGACCCATTGATCGCGCAGATTCAGAACCAGCTTCCCCGGCTCGATGCCCCCAGCGGCTGGATCGAAGACCTGCGCCTCGCCCAGGCGGTTGCCGCCCAGCAGAACCGTTACATTCTGGTGGCGTTCACCAGCATGGATTCCAGCGACTGGTGCCAGAAGCTGCAGCAGGAGATTTTCGACACCGATGAGTTCACCAGCTACGCCCGTAAGCACCTGGTTCTGCTGAGGATCGACTTCCCGACCGCCACGACCCAGCCACAGACGCTGAAGACCCAGAATCAGACCTTGGCCGAGATGTACAACGTGCGCGGCTATCCAACCGTTGTGGTGCTCAATCCATTGGGGCAAGAGGTAACCGACGCCAAGTACGAGAAGGGGGGTCCCGGCCCCTTGCTGGCGCAAATGGACGCGGTCATTAAGAAGGACAACGAGCGGCGGGCGATGCTGACAAATACGGACACGACGGCGCAATAACCGTTTTTTTCATTTTCCGGGCAATCATTTTGCCGATTCGAGCGTATTAAGAGTTGCCGGGGCTTGCGCCGGCGCCATCTACTGCTTGATATTCGACGTTGCACGGACGAGAATTCGTTGGGTCTTGCGGAAGCGGTCGATCTTCTCTTTGATTCAGAAGTCAAGAGGCGCGGCGGAACGCGGCGTTACGAGGGAGCGGCGACCATGACAGATCGTTTTCAAAGCCGTTGGATCGTTGCATTTCTTCTTGCCGGTGCGCTGTCTCTCCCGGCGGCGGCATTCGCGGCTGACTCCGATGGTTCCGATAGCGCTCCTCCGCTCGAACACAAGAAGCTTTCCCCGGAGGAATCGCTTCGCATCCGCATCATGGAGTCGCAGGCCGGCCTCCGCACCAACATCGCCAAAGCGCCGCAATCCGAGACCATCGTCGGCCCCAATCTGGAAGACCGCGAGAAAGTCGAACAGGCGCTCAATCGCATGGCCTTCGGTGCCCGCCCGGGTGAGGTCGACGCGATTGTCAATAATGGCGGCTGGGCGACGTGGGCCAAGCAGCAGCTCAACCCGGATTCCATCGACGACTCGGAACTCGACCAGCAAGTGGCGAAACGCTATCCGTGGACGAAGATGGACATCAACAAGATCCACGACACCTACTATGAGGAAAAAGACAACCGCGGGGCGCTCTATCAGGGTCTGCCGGACTCGGTTCTCTACCGCGCAATCTTCAGCAAGCGTGAGTTCAAGGAAATGGTCGTCGACTTCTGGCGAAACCATTTTGCGATTGACCAGCCTCGCGCGGGGGAGAAGAGCCGTTCGTGGACAGCGGTCGACTACGAAGAAAACGTCATTCGCAAATATGCGTTCGGCAAGTTTAAGCAGATGCTCTTCGCTTCGGCGACGCATCCGGCCATGCTCGAATATCTTGACCAGCAGCTCAGCAAGGCCGGGGAGTGGAATGAGAATTACGCCCGCGAGGTGATGGAGCTTCACACCCTCGGCGCCGACCGCGGATACACCGACAGGGACGTGCAGGAACTCTCCAAGGTCCTTACCGGCTGGCGTTATAACGACACCTATCACTTCGCCTTCGATGCAAGCTGGCATCAGCCGGGCCCGAAATACTGGCTTGGCATGACGATCGAGCCAGGGTACGCCGGTGGCGAGAAGGCGCTTTATACGCTGGCGACGCATAGAAATACCGCCCAGTTCATCTCTGAAAAGCTCGTCCGCTATTTCGTGAACGACAATCCCCCCGATGCGCTGGTGAAGAAAGTGGCGGCGGTTTTCTATGACACCGAAGGCGATCTTCCCAAGGTCTACGCCGCGATCATCTTCAGCCCCGAATTCGTGAGCCGCCAGAATTACCGGGCCAAATTCAAGACCCCGTTCCAGTTTGCCGTCAGCACGTTGCGGTCAACCGATGCGAAGGTCGCCAGCCTGCAGAGCACGGCGCAGACGGTTGCAGGAATGGGCGAGCCGATCTACGAGTGTGCCGACCCGACCGGCTACCGCGACGTGGCCGAAAGCTGGATGGATGCCGGCGTGCTCACCAAGCGTTGGGATTATGCGTGGGCGTTGATGCGCGGAAGCGTTGGCGGTGTTTCGGTCCCGCAGTCATTCCTCGACCACTACAACTCCATGAAGCCGCAAGACATTGAAACCCGAATTATAGAAGACATCGTCGGCGGGGAGGTCGGAGATCGTGAGATCAAGTCGCTGCAGGCCGCAGCCGCCGACAAGGACACGTCGAGAATGGTGAGCATCATTCTCGGCGCTCCCTCGTTTCAGCAACGATAAACCGTCAATCGAGACGATTGCATTTTCGCAATAACAGGAGTTGGTATGGGTCAGTCACGAAGAGATTTTCTCAAGTCGTCGGGTCTGGTCATCATGGCCGGAGCGGCGGGTTATCTGGGTACCGACGAATTCGTCCGCGGGCAGTTTGCCAACTATGGCGCCACGCATCCCGGCGCCACCTCCAGTTCCCGCCAGCGCCCCACGCTCGTCACCATCTTCCTCCGTGGCGGGGCGGACGCGCTCAACGCATTTGTTCCCTACGGCGATCCGCTCTACTACAAGTACCGCACGCGCATTGCCCTCTACCCCGATGCCGCAAAGAAGGGGCGCGAAGCGGGGGTTATCCCCATCCGCAGCTCTCCGTACTGGGGCATGAACTCCCGCATGGCTCCGCTAACGCCGCTCATCGAGCAGGGCGTGCTCATGCCGTTCATGAACGTCGGCTCCATCGACGGCACCCGCTCGCACTTCAGCGCGCAGGACAACATGGAGCGCGCCAGCCTCAGTCACAGCGGCGTCACCACCGGCTGGCTCAACCGATATCTTGAGGCCACCAAGAAGCCTTACGATGCCCCGCTTCGCGGGCTGACCGCCCAAAACCTCGTTCCCCGCGCCCTCCGCGGCCTTTATCCGGTGCTGGCCGGCAACAACCGCACCGAGCAAATGGATCTCTTCGAGGACCTCTACTCCAACAAGAATCTGGTCAACATGACCGCCCGCGACGGCGCCGGCGAAGAGCGCGGCTCGCGGCTCGACGACACCGATTACAAGCCCGAGGAGCACGCTCTCACCAGCGACATGACCCGCGACATCATCGCCGCGTCCGGCGCCAATTCCGTCGAGCGCATCAAGGCGTTGGAAAAGGCCGAGCAGACCGCCACCGACGCGGAATATCCTGGCGGCGGGCTGAGCGATCAGCTCCGCACCATCGCCAAGGTCATCAAGGCGGACGTAGGGTTGGAAGTGGCCCAGGCAGACTACGGCGGCTGGGATCATCACAGCGGCCAGGGCGGCGTCGGCGGACGTCACGCCCGGATGCTCGGGGAGCTCAGCGCGGCGCTGGTCGCGTTCAACAAAGACCTTGGATCGCGCATGGACCGCACGCTCGTGCTGGTGATGTCCGAGTTCGGCCGCACCGTTGCCGACAACGGCGCCGAGGGGACCGACCACGGCCGCGCGGGCTTCATGATTGCCATGGGGAACATGGTCCAGGCCAAGGAGCCCGTTTCCGGCGTCTGGAAGGGGATGAAGGATCTCGACTACGACCGCTTCCTGCCCGTTCACACCGACTTCCGCGCCGTCTTCGCCGAGTCGCTCACGCGCCTCTTCCACGTCGATCCGTTCAAGACCGGCATTCTGCCCAACTACAAGGCCGGCGCGAATGACTTCCTCAACTTCATGAAGCAACTGCCGGAGCAGGCGTAAGAAGGGTTCAGGGTGTCAGGGTTCAGCAGAATCCTCGAAGCCTGCCCGAGGCCGGGCTGGGTGCGCCTTCGGAAGCTCGAATGACGAAGCTCGAATCCTCGAATGAAGTTCGAATGAAGAATGCTCGAATGTCGAAACGGGGAGAAGTCCGACCATGGAATGCCAGGTATTTGTTTCGACATTCGAATTTCGACATTCGGATTTGATTCGAGGATTCGAGCTTCGCCATTCGAATTTTTCCCTGAACCCTGAACCCCGAACCCTGACACCCTGAACCCTTGCTCGCTACAATCCGTCCATGCGCCTCCCCGTCCTCCCCGGTTCCCCCGCCCACGCCGCCTGGTACGCCGATGGACTGCAATTTACCTGCTCGCAATGCGGCAACTGCTGCACGGGCGGCCCTGGATATGTCTGGATCAGCGAGGAGGAAATCCGCCGATTGGCCGGGCATCTGCAACTTTCGACACAGCAGGTGCGCGATCGTTACTGCCGGACGATTGGCGAGCGAATTTCGTTGAACGAAATTTGTACGCCGCAGGGGATGTACGACTGCGTCTTCCTGAAGGAGGATCCAGTGCGCGGGCGCAAAACCTGTTCGATCTACCCCGTGCGTCCGCTGCAGTGCCGCACCTGGCCGTTCTGGCCGGAGAATCTGGCTGATCGCGCCCGGTGGGATCGCGCCGCGTTACGGTGCCATGGCATGAACCACGGCCGAAAGTTCACGCTGCCGCAGCTCGAATCGATCCGCGATGCGAGCGACTGGCCCGAAAATCCGCCGACGTCCGCGACGTCCAGAGCCAAAAGAGAAGGGTGAAGAGGAAACCATCTCGCCGATAGCGATATTATGTACATATTTGCTTAAAAGGAGAGAATCAGCATGCGAATGAGCCTTGTCAGCTTCCGTGAAACCATGGCCGACCCGATCAATCGAGTGATGTACCAGGGGGAGCGGATCGTGCTGGAACGGCACGGCAAGGGCGTGGCGGTGGTGGTGTCGATGGACGACCTGAAAACGCTGGAGGCCCTTGAGGACGCGGCCGATCTTAGAGCGGCGATCGAAGCTCGCAAGGAAAAGGGGGCCATTCCATGGGAACAAGTGAAAGTGGATCTGGGGCTGCACGGATCGGCGCAGCGCCGCAAGCCGGGCCAGCGGAAGAAGCCGCCTAAGTCGAAGGCTTGAGCCGATGGCATACCAGGTGCTGCTGAGTCCCCGCGCTCGGCGCGACCTCGAAAAGCTCCCGCACGTCGTCGCCGAGCGGGTCGCCCGCGCAATTGACGGCCTGGCGACAAATCCTCGCCCGGCGGGAGCAAAGAAAATGCAAGGTGATGAAAATCTCTGGCGAATTCGTCTCGGGGCGTATCGCGTTGTCTACGAAATTCACGATGGCCGTCTTATCGTATTGATCGTTCGCGTCGCGGACCGGAAAGATGTCTGCCGCTGAACGATTTACGGCGATTGGTTGGAATACTTCGACCGTAAAAGAAGTCGAGGCCTTATGATTCTGAAACCACGAGCCAGTATTGATGACTTGCGTCGAGTTCCGAATCATGGCAAGGCGGAGTTGGTTGATGGAAGGGTCAAGCTCATGAGTCCGACCGGAGGCCGGCCAGCTCGCGCGGGCGGTAAGATTTATGCGAGCTTGCTTCGCCACGAGGAGGAACACCACGGCGGCTATGCGCTGCCGGATAACGCGGGATTTATCGTCGACCTGCCCAATCGCCAATCTTTCAGTCCTGACGCGGCTTGGTACACCGGCCCGACAATTGACATGAGTTTTTTGAACGGGGCGCCTGCATTCGCCGTTGAGGTGCGAAGCGAGGGTGACTACGGCCCCCTCGCCGAGCGCGACATCGCGGCCAAAATCGCCGATTACTTCGCCGCGGGCACACGCGTCGTCTGGGACATGGATCTGTTGAGTCCCGAGCTGATTCGCAAATACGGGTCCGACCGACCATCAGAGCCGCTCATTCTTCGTGCGGGCGAAATCGCGGATGCCGAACCCGCTGTGCCGGGATGGCGGTTGTCGCTGGATGCTTTGCTGAAATAGAGCGATCCATGAAGAACAAGAAATCGAGTTCGAAGCGGCGAAAACAGCTTATCTTCAGTTGCGTGACTCTCTTGGGGGCCAGTTGCGCCCTGGCGGACTGGCCGCAGTGGCGCGGGCCGGATAGGGATGGGAAGGTGTCTGGTTTCACAGAGCCCAAGACATGGCCCGAACAGTTGACCAAAGGCTGGACGACAACCGTTGGCGCCGGCGACGCCACGCCGGCGCTGGTGGGGGACAAGCTGTATGTCTTCGCCCGGCAGGATGCCGACGAAGTGACGGTTTGCCTCGATGCCGCCAGCGGCAAGCAAATCTGGATCGACAAGTACCCCAGTGCGAGCGTTACCGGGATGGCCGCAAGCCATCCCGGTCCACGCGGCTCGCCCGCCGTGGCCGACGGCAAGGTCGTCACGCTCGGCGTAAATGGGACCATCTCCTGCCTCGACGCCGATACGGGAAAAGTCGTCTGGCGGAAGGAGTCGATGAAGGATTTCTCCGAGGACGTGCCCAGATTCTACACCGCCGCTTCACCGCTCATCGTGGACAAGATGTGCATTGTCCCGCTCGGCGGGAACGGCAAGGGCGCCGTGGTGTCGCTTGACCTGGCCACTGGGGAAACCAAGTGGAGGTGGGATGGGGACGGCATCACGTATTCGTCGCCGGTCGTAATGACCGTAGGTGATACAAAGCAGGTCGTACAGATGACAGAGAAGTCCGTCGTCGGCCTTTCTGCTGCCGACGGCAAACTTCTATGGCAAGCCCCCTACGGCGGCCGAGGCATGCGCGGCGGACCGGGGGGCGGAATGCGCGGCGGACCCGGCGGCCCACCTGGCGGCGGATCCGCCACGCAGCCAAGTGGCGGTGCGCCGGGCGGACCCGGAGCCGGACCGGGCGGTCCCGGCCCAGGCGGAATGCGAGGAGGCGGAATGCGCGGCGGACGAAGAGGCGGAATGAACTACAACGCGCCAACCCCCGTCATCGACGGCCAAACGGTCATCCTTACCGGTGGCGGCGGCGGCACGAAAGCTTTGAAAATCGAAAAGAACGGGGACGCATGGGCCGCCACCGAGCGATGGACCAATCCCGACATCTCCGCGACCTACAACTCCCCCGTGCTCAAGGATGGCCTGCTCTACGGCATATCGGGCAGAGGAACCCTCTTCTGCCTCGACGCCAAGACCGGCAAAACCGATTGGCAAGACACCACATCGCGAGCCCAGCGCGGCTTCGGGACACTCGTCGATGCCGGCTCCGTGCTGATCGCCATGGGCGATGACGGCGGCCTCACCGTCTTCAAACCAGATGCCCAGGCTTATTCGCAGGTAGCCGAGATAAAGGTTCCGGAAAACTCCACGTATTCCTATACGGTCATCGACGGCAACCGCGTTTTTATCAAGGATCAGTACACGACGACGATGTTCACGCTTGAGTAGCGATGACCCGCTAATCTGCGGCGGAAACACGACCCCGCGAGGCCGAGATGGATGAAGCGGGAGCAACTCGAAATGAAGACGCGCTCGTGGATGTCATTCGCAAGTGGTATCCAACGATCTGCTACGAGCTAACACTTCCGTTGCTTCCGATCAGGGTTAGTCATACCCAACCCACAACCATCTATGGGCATGGTTATGTGCTGGGCCAATATCGCAGCGAAGATCAAAGCATCACGATG
>Ga0302326_10007437_pt1 | contig 24353 bp, 23 predicted proteins | sample Palsa_T0_3_FD_202264 | JGI IMG/M metagenome (GOLD analysis project Ga0302326, IMG submission 202264) | Peat permafrost microbial communities from Stordalen Mire near Abisko, Sweden - Palsa_T0_3 | ecosystem: Environmental > Terrestrial > Soil > Palsa > Peat permafrost | place: Sweden: Abisko... | reverse complement strand
GCGCCGAGGCAATTGGGCGATGCTGCCGCTATTCACGTGCATCGCGCTGACCGTGGGCCAAATCGAGTTGGCGGATGCCGTTCCGGCGCATTGGTTGTTCAGCTGGCATCCCCGCAACTGGGGTTACGCGCTGCTGGTCGTGATGTCGTCGATGATGTGCGTGGCCATGGCCATAAAAATATGGAACAACACGCGCATCGAGATGAACCTGGCGCAGAATCAGCAGTTGCTGCTGAAAGCGCGTATGGACGCGCTGACCAGCCAGATCAACCCTCATTTTCTGTTCAATACGCTCAACACCGTGTCGTCGCTGATTCGCTTCGATCCCGACATGGCGCGCGGCGTGGTTCTGAAGCTCTCCAACATTCTGCGGAGGCTCCTGCGAAAACACGAGACGTTTGTTCCGCTGCGCGAGGAGCTTGCGTTTATCGACGATTATCTCGATATCGAAGTGATCCGCTTTGGCCGCGACAAGTTGCAGATATTCAAGGAAATCGACGACGAGAGCCTCGAAACGTTTGTTCCCAGCATGTTGCTGCAACCCATGGTCGAAAACTCCATCAAGCACGGTCTAGCGCCCCGGCTGGAAGGCGGGCAGATCCATTTGCGCGCGCGCAATTTCAACGGCCGCCTGTTGATCGAGATCGAAGACAACGGCATGGGAATCTCGCCGGAAAGGCTTGCCGAGGTGTACGGCGGGGGGATCGGCATCAGCAACGTGCACGAGCGCTTGCGGCTGCTCTACGGAGATCAGTTCAAGATGAATATCCGCAGCAAGGAAGGGGAGGGAACCCACATCCACATCGAGATTCCGGAATTGGCGACGGCCGAACCGTTCGCGGCATTTCCGTGAGGGCTCGGGAGATGTGGACAGATAACGCAATCTACAGTATATTCAGTTATGACTGAAACAGTAGAAACCCGCGATACGAGAGATACCCCCAAGCCTTCCCTTTCCCCGGTGGCCCAAAAATTCATCCTGCACTGGGGCGAAATGGGCACTCGCTGGGGCGTCAACCGCACCGTCGCTCAGATCCACGCCCTGCTGTACCTGTCGCAGCGTCCCATGCCTGCCGACGAGATCGCCGACACGCTGGCGGTGGCGCGCTCCAACGTGAGCACCAGCCTGCGCGAGCTGCAGGGTTGGCGCATCGTGCGCGTGGCGCCCATTCTGGGCGACCGGCGGCAGCATTTCGAATCGATGAAGGACATCTGGGAGATGTTTCGGGTCATCCTCGAGGAACGCAAAAAGCGCGAAATCGACCCGACGATTCGGGTCCTCGGGGAATGTGTCGCCGAGGCCAGCAAAGCAGGGCCACCGGAAGCGTACGCCCGCCAACGAATTAACGAGATGCTGGAATTCATCGCCGGCATGGACATGCTGTTCCAGGAATTTCAACATTTGCCGCCGACGGCGGCCCGCGGACTGATCAAGTTGCGTGGCCGGGTGAAGAAACTACTTCCCGGCTAGGCCAGCGCCGCGGCGCTATTTCCTCTCCTCGCACCCAATCAACCTTGCGCCATTTCCCTGCATCCCAATCCATCCCGGTTGCAACTCGTGAAAACGCCAAAATGGCGTAGAATCATCCGGGCAAAAATTCCCATGGCCATGATGGACAACGACTCCGAAAAGAGCAGTTCGACGACTGCCATCGTCCTCGCGTTGATCGCGATCGTGGTGGCCATCTTTACGGTGGAGTTTGGCCTGCAGACGCTCGCCTGGGTGGAAGGGAAGATATGGGTTGCGCAATCGCCCTGGCTCAACATCGTTCCGCAAGCACTGCCCGAGCCCGATGCCTCGCCCGCAGCAGCGAAGAAGGAGCCCCAACTCAAGGCGTTCGATTTCGAGATCGACGCGCCGTGGCCTGGCGATCCCAAACCCACACCATTCGATGAGGCGGTTGGCTTTCACTACGATACCGGACAGATACTCGTCTTCTTCGATCCCGGCGCGCAGGTTGACACGATACGCACGATTCAAAATTCCAATCCGGCGGAGTTTCAAAGATTTACGAATATATTCGCGGGCAAGCCGATTGAAACTAATCTCGAACTCTATCGAGCGGTGTACGGCGCCGCGCCGTCGCAGATTTCACCGTTGATGAACGCGAACGAAGCGATGCGCCTGAACGTCCTGCTCTTGTGGAAGCTTTCTTTCGGATTCGATCTTCCCGCCGATAGCGGGCTGTATTCATTCGACTGGAACACGATTCGTGGGTTTCAATTTGGCGATCCCGCGAAAGGCGTGGCGGTCGCGCTCCGCGCATTTGACGACCGTGGCCACCAATTTCGATTCGTGCTCACGACGGTTCCGGGATCGAACGCGAAAATCACCCAGGACGACGTCGACAAAATTCTGCTGACGATTCAACCGGTGCCTTTCGCCGATCGGTAGAACCCGAAGAAAGACTTCCGCTAGACGGCCGCTCCGCCTGTATTGGCCGACGCCAGAACCTGGCGGTAATACGCCTCGTATTGAGGAATCACGTCGTTGGAACAGTAGCGGGCTTTGGCGTTGACGCGCGCGAGTTTGCCCATGGCCCGTCCGCGGTCTGGGCGCGTAAGAATCTCGAGGGCGAATTTCGCGCCGGCTTCGACATCACGCACGGGAATCAGGTAGCCATCCACGCCGTGCGTTACGACCTCCGGCAAACCACCGACATTGGTCGCGATGACCGGCACCTCGCACGCCATGGCTTCGAGCGCCGCGAGGCCGAACGACTCGAGTTCGCTCGGCAGCAGAAACAAATCCGCCAAGCCCAGCTTTTCCTCGACCCGATCCTGCTTGCCCATGAAGAAAACGTCCTTGGCGAGATTTTTCTTGCGGACGAGGTATTCCGCCGCGCCGCGGTCGGGCCCGTCGCCCATCATCACCAGTTTGGCGGGAATTTTCTCGCGCACCATCGCAAATATTTCGATCACGTCGGTGACGCGTTTCACTGGGCGGAAATTCGACAGGTGCATCAAGATCGGTTCATCGTTCTTGGCCCACCGCTTTCGCACCGCTTGGTCCTCGGAGCGCTTGTAAAGATCGCAATTCACGAAATTGGGAATTACCTCAATCGCGCGCTTGATTTCAAATTCCTGATAGGTGCGTTCGCGCAAGTAGTTGGAAATGGAAGTGACGCCGTCACTCTGCTCGATGGAAAATCGGGTGATGGGCAGGTAGCTTCGGTCGTTGCCGACGACGGTGATGTCCGTGCCGTGCAGCGTAGTGATAAACGGAAGTTTTTTGGGCGCCGCCATCATCCGAGCCAGCAGCGCGCTCACGGAGTGCGGAATCGCGTAATGCACGTGCAGCAGATCCAGAGAAGCTTGCTGCGCGACCTCGATCATCTTCGTGGCCAGCGCCAGCGTGTAAGGCGGGTGATCGAACAGGGGATAAGAAGTGACCTCGACTTCATGAAAATAGATTCTCTCGTGATGCGAAGTCAGCCGGATGGGCATGGCGTAGCTGATGAAATGGATTTCGTGCCCCCGCGCGGCCAGCTCGATCCCCAGTTCCGTGGCGACAACTCCCGACCCACCGTACGTTGGATAGCAGGTGATTCCGATTTTCATTGGCCCTCTTGGCTTCGGCACTCTACCAGCGGCCCATCGCGGGCGGCAACTCCGCGCATCGCTTGCGCCGGTACCGACCGGGTGTTAAGTTTTGCCGGGCACGTGAGTGGTGAGAACGTGTGCCGTAATAACTGTTAGTTAGACGAGGGATAGGCCCTTCTCGATGCGACGACTTTCAGACAAAGTGGCATTCATCACCGGCGGCGGGACCGGAATCGGCAGGGCCTGCGCGATGGCGTTCGCCCGGGAAGGCGCGAGCGTCGCGGTTGCGGGACGGCGGCCCGGCCCGCTGGCGTCGGTGGTTGCGGAGATCGAGGCGGCGGGCGGCGAATCGGTAGGCTTGGAATGCGACGTCAGCGACCGAACCGCCGTGCAAACCGCGCTGGCAAAGACAGAACAACGCTTCGGCCACCTCGAGATCGTCGTAAACAATGCGGGCGCGGTCGTTGTGGCCACGGCTGAGCATACCTCGGATGAAGATTGGAATCGGGTGCTCGCGACCAACCTGACCGGAACATTCCTGGTGTCTCGTGCCGCGCTTCCCATGTTGCGACGGGCCGGCGGCGGCGCGATCGTTAACATCGGCTCAGTCCTTGGCCTGGTCGCGCGGAAAGATCGCGCCGCGTACTGCGCCGCGAAAGCGGGAGTGAGCGGATTAACCCGCGCGATGGCTCTCGACCACGCCACCGAAAAAATTCGCGTGAATTGCATTTGTCCGACCATCGTCGAAACCGAGTTGGGCATGCAAGCCATGTCACAGAACCCTGATGGCCAGGCCGAACGCGCCAGGCGCGTCGCCGAAATTCCGCTTGGGCGAATGGGCGCGCCCGATGATGTCGCGATGATGGCTGTCTACCTCGCGTCGGACGAAGCCTCCTGGATCACCGGCGCTTCATTTCCACTGGATGGCGGCCTGACGGCTTACTGAAATGCCTAGACCCAAAAAATCCGCGGCCAAATCCTCCGAGAGTTTGGAACGCATTGCCGTGCAACAGTTACGGCGGCGTTTGAAAGAAAACAGCACCGCCAAGCAGATGGGTTTCGTGCTGGTAAAAGCTTCGCGCGGACGCGTGCGGCTTCGCATGAAAGTTGACGCGCGGCATTTGCAGGTTCACGGCGTGGTACATGGCGGCGTGCTCGCGGCGCTTGCGGATACTTCAGGAGGCCTCGCCACGTACATGGCGTGCCCCCTCGGAACGCGCGTCGCGACCGTGGAAATGAAAATCAATTACCTGGAAGGCGTGGAGCGCGGCAGCGTCACCGCCGATGCTCGGGTGGTGCGAATGGGAAGGCACCTTGCGGTGGTGGATTGCGACGTGACCGATGATGCCGGACGCCTCGTGGCCAAGGCGCTGATGACTTTTTTCGTCGGGCCGTTTGCCGAGCCACGCCCGGCCAAAAAATCGACCCTCGACTCACGAGAGTAGCTATTGGCGCGCGAACGCCCCGGTTTTCCGCGCGTTCGCTATAAAAACTTTGAACGAATTATTCCCCGTCGTGGTGCCCGTCGCCATTCGATCCATTGGAACCGTGCGCGCCGTTCGTCCCGCCCTGCGCCGCATCCTCGCCATCCTTGTATATGTATTTGATGACGTGTTTGTAGACGAGCAAGTTGGGACTTCCGAGGCGCGTCAGCTTGATGCAGTCGCGGTCGTACCACTCCACGCTGCCACGCAGCACTTCTCCATCGGATAAGACCACCGCCACCGGAGCGTGGCTCTGCATCTGCTTTACGAAATAAAAATTTTCCGCGTGGGTCTGTTCGGGAGGCGCGGGCTTTTTTCGTTGCGGCGTCGCTTGCAACGCAGCCGGCGCAGCGGGGCGCGCCGGGAACTGCTGTTCTTTTACGTCCGTAAGAGTAGGGCGGAAAAGCTTGCGGTTTACCATAAAGGCTCCCTCGGTTGCTACATCTTAAGACTGTCCAGGAGGTGTTTGGGTTGCAGTAAATGCAAAGAAAATTCAAATCGCTCTCATCAGGGCAGGTTAGCGAAGGCTGAGCGAGACGAGAAGCGAATCCAACCCCAACTGGCGGCTGACATTTCGCCGCAGTCGAGATTCGAGCTGGTCGAGTCCCTGCGTGGCCCGTAGCACCCATTCGAAATTGATCTTTTTGCTCAGCGCTTCCAATTCGGGCTGAAGATCGGGATTTCGAGTGAAACTGCTTCGCGGACCCTGGGAGAGTTCGAGAAGGTCTGTAAGAAGACTATAAAGCAGGGCGAGTATATTTTCAAACGATTCCTTCTCCTGCTTGGCGAGTTGCGCGGTTGCCGCGAACATTTCGGCGGATTTTCCCCCATGAATAGCCTGTTCGATCATGTCGAGAACGCCGCGCCGGAGCCGCTTCGACTCCTCGAGATTCAATGCCAGAGCCGCGCCCGGACTGCCGGAAGCGAGCTGCGCGGCCAATTTTCTTTCCGCAGGCCTTTTCTCGGTGCGCGCTTTCAGGAACGCGTCGATTTGCTCGAGAGGGACGGGTGCCAGCTGAAACTGCAGGCAGCGTGAACGAATTGTGGGCAGCAGGGAATCCGGCGTCGGCGCGAGCAGAATTAAAGTCGCGGATTCGGGCGGCTCTTCGAGAACCTTCAGGAACAGATCAGCGTCGTTCCAGCGCATGGTGTCCGCGCCATCCAGAATGAAGATGCGGCGCCGGCCCTGGGGCTTGAAATACGCGGCACGCTGCACAGCGCGCAACTGGCCCACGCGAATCATGGGGCGCGCGACCGGACTGAGGCGGCGCACCGGATCGGGAACCAGCAGCCACACGTCCGGATGCGGCTCGAGAATGAGCGGCATGCGTTCCACGGCGGCCGCGTCGGCGCTCTCGCCGCGTTCCGTGAGCCCCGCCTTGATGAGCGGCGCGGGATCGGCCAGCAGCGCCATGCGCCGGCACGAATCGCATTCGCCGCAAAAATCGTCCTGTAGCCGTTCGCAATTCGCGGCCTGCGCAAACATCCGCGCCAGCGTGTATTTCCCAATTCCCTGCGGCCCCGTAAAAAGCAGCGCGCTCGGCGCGCGGTCCCGCCGCAACATCCCGCGCAGCGCGGTAACGATTCGTTCGTTTCCGAGGAAATGATCGAAGCCCATGAATTTAGGATCCCGCCCGTTGCGCCGTGAGAATTCTCGACTCAACCGCCGCCAGAATTTCCTTATGAATACTTTGGGGCGAGCGGAGCGAGTTTGCCGCCGAGTCGTGACACTCGATCGTTACCCAGTTCGATTGTCGTGCGAGTTGATCGTAGACTTTGGAAGCCGTCGCCAGATGCTCCAAGTCCGCTTCCAGCAAATCGCGCCGCAACTTCGTATAGTCGCGTTTGCCCTTCTCGCCGACCAGCCGTTGCGCGTCAGCCGGTTGCATCCGCAAGTAAATCACCAGGTCTTCCGGCGGCAGCGCGTAAACTTCGTACTCCAGTTGCTTCAACCATGCCAGAAATTCATTGCGTTTTTCCGCCGCCACTCGCGAACTCTGATGCGCCAAGTTGGACGCTATATAGCGATCAGCCAGCAGGATGTGCCCGGCGTCCAGATCCCGCCGAATTCCCGGCGCAGCCTGCAAGCGATCGCCCGCGTACAGCATTGCGGAAAAATGCGGATCGACCGCGTCGAGTGCGCCAAAATCTCCATTCAGAAATTGCCCGACAAGTTTCCCGAAGAACCCTTCGTAATTCGGGAATCCAATCCGCGTCGCCGCGATTTTCTTCTCGGCGAGCGCCCGCGCCAGCATTTCAATCTGCGTGCGCTTCCCGGAGCCGTCAATGCCTTCAATTACGATGAATTTTCCGCGCGTCGCCATCGATTTCCGCAAGTTTAGCACACGCCCGCGTTTCGACAGGCGCGCCGAACCAGCGCCGCAGGCGCGGCATGAGTTAGCCCGGTCCGAAATGGCCGGGGAAAAAATGGCGCGAAGCGCTTACCATTTGGGGCGCACTTCCCGCGAGCCTTTGACTTGCGCCCAATTAAGGCACTACCGACTCGCGGCCAGCCGGCGAAACCGAATCGAGCGACATGTTAGAATCGCGAAATGGCCGAACCGGCTTCATCGATCGCCGAAAATCTCGCGCGGATTCGCGAGAGCATCTCCCGCGCCGCGCATCGTTCCGGGCGTCGCGCCGAGGAAGTCACGATTGTCGCCGTAACAAAGACGCATCCGGCGGACGCGATAATCGCGGCCTTCAACGCTGGCCTCCGCCATTTCGGTGAGAATCGCGTTCAGGAATTTGAAAGCAAAGTTCCGGCGGTCACAAATCTCGACGCCACCTGGCATCTGATCGGTCACCTGCAAAGCAACAAAGCCGCGCGCGCCGCCCGCCTCTTCGACCGCATCGACTCGATCGATAGCCTCGCCCTCGCGCAAAGGCTCGATGCCGCGGCTGCCACGGAAAATAAGCAGCTCGGCGTCCTCATCGAGGTGCATCTCAGCGACGAAACCACAAAAAGCGGAGTTTCGGAATCGGATCTGCCCGCCCTCGCGGAAGATCTCGCCGCCCTCCGGCATCTTCAGTTGCAAGGGTTGATGACGATTCCGCCGCTTCTCGACGATCCGGAGAGTGCCCGCCCATTCTTCCGCAAACTCGCCGCGCTTCGCGACCAATTGTCGAGGAATCTCGTGCGCCCACTTCCCACGCTCTCCATGGGCATGAGCCACGATTTCGATATCGCCATCGAAGAGGGCGCCACTGAAATTCGTCCCGGCACCGCTCTGTTCGGCGTCCGCCCGGCCACTCCCGCTAATCAGCTTTTCGCCAATCGCTGCCAGCACGTCAGTCGTCATGATGCCTAAATCCCCCTTCGATTCTGACTTTTTTCGAATGTCCTGGCGCGCCTCCGGTTGACGATCGCGCCAACGAGTCCTTGAGCCGTCTGCTCGCTGCTCGTTTGAAGGTGTCCCGTTCGGCTGTTAGAATCGTGGCGGGTGAAAAGAGCCGCACCAAGCGCGTGGCGATTTCAGGCGTAACCCGCCATCAGGTCATCGCTTTGCTTCCGCCCGAGGTGTCACGCAGCACCACACGGAACAAAACGCCGCACGACGCGCGGAAAACCAAGGACTGACGGAATGCCGGATATTCAAGCGATTCAAGCCGAACTACGCGCCTATAAACTCGATGGCTGGCTGTTCTTCGACCATCATCACCGCGATCCAATAGCCGGCAACATCCTGGGCCTCAAGAGCGAAGCGATGGTCACTCGCCGCTGGTTCTATTTCATTCCCGCGAAAGGCGAGCCGCGCAAACTCGTTCATAGAATCGAGCAGGGCACTCTGGACTCGCTTCCGGGAAAAACATTTCTGTATGCCGGTTGGGAAGAACTGCACAAGACCTTGCCTAAACTGCTATCCGGCGCGAAAACCATCGCCATGCAGTACTCGCCGGAAAATAATATTCCGTACATCGGCTTGGTCGACGCCGGAACCGTCGAACTGATCCGCAAAATGAAAAAGAAAGTGGTGAGTTCCGCGGATCTGGTCCAGAAATTCGAAGCCAGCTGGACCGCCGTGCAACTCGCGACTCATTTGGAAGCCGGAAAGCTTGTTGACCGGATTACTCGCGAGGCTTTTCGCCGTGCCGCGAAATTTGTGCGGGAAGGGAGGCCGCTCAGCGAATTCGAACTGCAGCAATGGATCGTTGAACAGTTCCGCGCAAACGGGCTGACCAGTCTGGACGCGCCCATCGTTGCGGTGCAGCCCAACAATGGCAATCCGCATTACGAGCCGAAAGCCGAATCGTCGCGCCCGATTCGTGCGGGCGATCTGCTGCTGCTGGACATCTGGGCGAAACTGAACTGCCCCCGAAGCGTTTATTACGATATAACCTGGGTCGGCTATCTGGGCGAGCGCGTGCCGGATTCCTACGCCCAGATTTTCCGCATCGCAAAGAACGCGCGTAACGCGGCAATTGAATTCGTAAAAGACGCGGTTGCAAAGAAACGCACGATTCGCGGCTGGGAAGTGGACCGCGTTACGCGCGAATCGATTCGGAAGGCCGGCTACGGAAAATTCTTCGTGCACCGCACTGGGCACAGCATTGGCCAGGAAGTTCACGGCAACGGCGCGAACATGGACGGGCTGGAAACGCGGGACGACCGGAAAATTGTGCCGAATACCTGCTTTTCCGTCGAACCCGGAATTTATATGCCGGAATTCGGCATCCGCACGGAAATCGATATGTATGTGGACGAGAAGGAAGCGCGCGTGACGGGCGCCATCCAGGAAGAAATCATTCCGCTGCTGGCCTAGGTCAATGTGAACGAAACTCCAGCTTCCGAAATTATCGTTCCGGTGTCTGTCGACCCAACAGTTGAGCGTACCGCCGTGCCGGCGCGCCCGCGCAAGGCTGTTTTCAGCTTCGTGGGGCTGGGGGCGGCCGTGCTGGCGTGGGCGGTTCCAGGCTTGGGGCATTTGGTTCTTGGCCGGTGGCGCCGCGCTCTGGCGTTTCTCGTTAGCGTCGGCGGATTAGCGCTCATCGGTTACGTCATGCGCGGGAACGTGTTTCCGCAGAACGCAGCGGATGCGTTCGGCCGCCTGGGCTTTTTTGCGGACGCGGGGACTGGCGTGTTCTACTACCTCGCGCACTTCGTCGAGCGCGTGGGTCCGGACGTTTCGCGAGCCGCAGGGGATGACGGCACACGTTTCATCGCCGCAGCCGGTCTCGTAAACTTGCTCAGCGCGTTTGACGCGTACGAAATTGCCGCGGGCAGGCGGCGCTAGATGGACCGGGCGCTGGGATGCGCGATCTCCGCCGGAGTGTCCGCGACGACTGCGGCAAATGCGGAAACTGGATTCGTGCGCATCAATCACTTTGCGGCCATGCTGCTGTTCGCGCTGCTGATCTCGGTAGCTCTGGCGGCGTTGGGGCAGAGAACGGGCGCGGAGCGTTGCCGTTACGCGGTGTGGTCGTTTGCGCTGTTTGTTTTGGTAGGCGTTGGTATTGCGTGGCTGATGTATCCGTTCAGTCACTGATTTGGTGTTTGCTTCGGTTTGCGCGTGCTCATCTCGCGAGCGTTTTCCAACCGTTGTTTGACAGCTTTTTCGCCGCGATGTTACATTGGTAAAAGCGCCGAGGTAGCTCAGTTGGTAGAGCAGCCGATTCGTAATCGGCAGGTCCCCGGTTCAAGTCCGGGCCTCGGCTCCACACTTTTGCAACCTACTTCATTTGCATCCGTTTCCTCCTTGGGTTTTTGTGCGCCCTCCGAACTCGGAAGTCAGAGGATACTTTCCTGAGAAGGCTTCCCGATGAGTGTGGCTCGCCGTGGATTTCTGAACGAGCGGTGACCGGACTACCCGGGCGAAACGCCGCGTCCGTCTTGCTCAAGGAATTCAGCACCAGCCTCGAGCGAGCGAGTGTGGTTCAGAGAATGTGAGCGGTGCCCGAGAGTCTCGACGAAGAACACAACAGAAAATAAAAAGGCCGCCAGTCGATCGGCGACCTTCTTATTTGAACTGCGAAATATCCAGGCATTTCCGGGGCAAAGCTAGAATCCAGGGCTAGCTTGACTACTTCTTGCCCCCGGTTGCGTGGCCGCGTCCATCCCGTTCTTCGTTTCCTTTGAAGTGGGCAGCATCCACACGCTTTGCCGGATCGGCTCGCTCGCCAGGTTTCGGCATTGGGCCTTTATAACCGTGCTCCGGATGGTAGCGATTATTTACGTGGCCACGGAAGTTGTCAGGGCCGTGAAACCACGGGCCAGCGCCGATGAAGACGCCGCCATTGAACCATTCTGGACCGTAGTAGCCGGAGGGAGCACAACCGTAAGGAGCAACGTCGTAGTAACCGTACGGACACTCCGGAGCCACTCCTATGCTCACACTCACCTGAGCTTGTGCAGCAGGAGCTGCTACCGCAAAACAAATCCCCGCGACAGCAGCGAACATCATCAACGCAAATCCACGCATACATTCACCTCGCTATTTTTGGTTGATATTTCCTTGAACAGTTAATCCCAGAGCGATGTACAGTGCCGCGACTGTTCAATTCTCTATCTGCAGAAGCCTACCCTCATGCGCGGGCCATCGCCATACCACGTTCCCCGCATCAGGCGAGAAATATGGGTGTAGGGAGATTGAGCGGGAACGGTGATTCGGCAACCGGCGCGGAACCAAAACGGGAATTTATGAAGATTGGAACCGCGCAGCAAGCGAGTGGGGCAATAAAGGAGCAACGTAAGTTGGCAAAGACCCAAATCAGAATCCGGGTGCGCTTCTATTTTTTTTCCGATTGGAGTTCGAATAGCAGCAGGGAATGCGCGGTCACGCCATAAGCCACTTCCATTTTGAATACATTGCCTGCAGGCTGGTCCGGCGCGTTTGTATCGATAAGCAGCGCCCAGCGATCTCCCCCAACGCACTTGGGCAATATGAATTGCACGAGGCCCTGATGGACGTTCATAACGAGCAGAAGAGTGGCGTCGTGGCCCAATTGCTTCACGCCACTGGTCTGCGCGCGCCCGTCCATTAACATGCCAAAGCAGCGCATGTTCGCGTCGGCCCACTGCGAGCCCTGCATTTCGGTCCCATTTGCGTTGATCCAGGTCACGTCCTTGACGCCCAGCTCCTCGTTGTATTGGCCAGTCAAGAACCGGTTTCTGCGCAGCACCGGATATTTGTGGCGCAGCGCAGTCAATTTCTGCACGAACTGTAATTGGGTTTGATTTTGTTTGGCGAGGTTCCAGTCGACCCAACTGATTTCGTTGTCCTGGCAATAGGCGTTGTTGTTGCCGCGCTGAGTTCGCGCGAATTCATCGCCGGCAAGCACCATCGGCGTGCCCTGCGACAACAATAAAGTGGCGAGCAGGCTTCGCATCTGGCGCTGCCGCAAGGTATTGATGGCCACATCATCGGTGGGGCCTTCGGCGCCGCAGTTCCAGGAGCGATTGTCTGAATTCCCATCCCGATTGCCTTCGCCATTGGCCTCGTTGTGCCGGTCGTTGTAGCTGACCGCATCATTCAATGTGAAGCCATCGTGCGCAGTGATGAAATTCACCGAAGCCCAAGGCTTGCGGCCCTGGCGGTTGAAGAAATCGCCCGAAGCGCACAGCCTGGGAGTTATGACGGAAGCAGCCGCGTGGCCTCTCCAATAATCGCGGACGTGATCGCGGAATTTATCGTTCCATTCGGCCCAGCCAGGAGGGAATGCGCCGACCTGATAACCGCCCGGGCCGCAATCCCAGGGCTCGGCGATCAATTTCACAGTTCCAAGAACGGGATCCTGGCCGCACGCTTTCAGAAAGCCGCTTTGATTATCGAAGCCATTCGGTTCGCGGGCAAGAATCGTACCGAGATCAAAACGGAATCCATCGACGTGAGTCTCTTCAACCCAATACCGTAAACTGTCCGTGACCATTTGAATCACGCGGCTATGGCTGAGGTTGAGGGTGTTTCCGGCGCCGGTGTCGTTGATGTAGTAGCGCTGTTTATCGGGGAGCAGGCGGTAATAACTGGCGTTGTCGATGCCTTTGAACGAAAGCGTGGGGCCCAATTCATTGCCTTCCGCGGTGTGGTTGTAGACAACGTCGAGAATCACCTCGAGTCCCGCTTCGTGGAACCGGCTCACCATCTCCTTAAATTCGAGCAAACTCTGCGCGCGGTTGTACGCGTAGCGAGGGTCGGGCGCGAAGAATCCGATGCTGTTGTAGCCCCAATAATTGGACAGGCCCTTCTCCAATAAAGTGCTGTCGTTGATGAAAGTGTGGATGGGCAAGAGCTCGACGGAGGTGACGCCGAGGGCTTTGATGTACTCGATGACTTTTTTCGCGCCAAGGCCCGCGTAAGTCCCGCGGAGTTTTTCCGGGATAGCGGGATTCAGCTTGGTGAAGCCCTTGACGTGCATTTCGTAAACGATCGTATTGTCCCAGGCGATTTGCTTGTGGCCCGGCTGGCCTTTCCAGTCAAAACCCGGATCGACTACGATGCATTTCGGCATAAACGGGGCGCTGTCGCGATCATCAAACGTGGAATCGTCGGCGGATTCCACCTTGTACCCGTAGACCGCGGGATTCCATTTCAGTTCTCCCAGGTGCGCGCAGGCATACGGATCAAGCAGTAACTTATTAGGATTGAAACGGTGGCCGGCGTCGGGTTCGTACGGACCATGAACCCGGTAACCATACACGCTGTTTGGGCGAACATCGGCGAGATAGCCGTGCCACACCTGGTCGGTATATTCGGGAAGTTCGATACGATCGAGTTCGCGGTCGCCGGTCGCATCAAATATGCAAACTTCCACCTTGGTGGCGTTTGCGGAAAAGACCGCGAAATTCGTTCCTTTGCCGTCCCATGTGCCACCGCGAGGATGAGGGAGACCTTCTTGAATGCGGCTTTTTGCCGGCGCCATCTATGATTTCCTTTTTATTTCGATGATCGATGGGCGCGCATCCGCACCATGACAGCGCATCATCTCAGACGACGGTCTTGGAAAAACGGCGGAGACCCAAACGAATGCAATATGCAAATAACTTAGCAAGGAACGACGCGGAAGTAACGCCGGAAAATCGAAATTTCACGGTCACCGCAGCCGCAGCCGGGGAGGTAGCGGGGCTGGTGTGAAACTTAGGCTGGCAATCGCCGCCGAATCTCAGGCGTTAATGCCGCGGTGCGAGCAGGGAGCGAAACACAACAAGCCGATCTTCCGCGCCCCGCGCACGAGCCCAAGTCTCAGCCTAGAAAGTTAAGCGTCGGGTTCGTGAAGTTCGGAAGATTCGGGAAAATTGTCGGCAGATCCGTTGCCCCCACGCCAAACCACTTGGCGAGCGTGGCGCCGTATTGATCGACGGAGGTGCTTGGAATCCACCGGCCATTGTTTCCCACATCGTCCGGGCCTCCCAACGCGAGGGTTGGGAACGTGCCGTAGACGTCTCCACCTTGCACGCCGCCGCCGACGACTAAATGGTGGCTGCCCCACGCATGGTCGGTGCCGCCGTTGGAGCCTGGCTGGAACGTGCGGCTGAAATCCGACAGCGTGAAGGAGGTCACTTGTTGCGGAACGCCCAGCTCTACCGTCGAGTTGTAAAACGCGGCCAGAGCTGGGTCCAATTGAGAATATAAACTCTGCTGAGTTACCAACTGAGCGCTGTGGGTATCGAATCCCCCCAGCGAGCAAAAGAAAATCTGGCGCTGAAGGCCCAGAGCCGAACGCGCCTGAATGATCTGCGCTACTTGTTGTAACTGCGCCCCAATTCCAGTGGTTGGAAAAGAAGTCTGTAGGGCGGGCAGGCCCTTCAACGCGGCCCCGAGAATCTGGCTCTCGGTGATGGTCTGGCTCATGACCGCGCTGGTGTCCTGTACCAGGGAGATGCCGGTGTCGAAAGTCAGCAATTGCTGGAACGCGACGAGGCGGGCGCTATCGGCTGCGGAGCCGTAGAAACCGCTCAGGCCCGGTGTGGAACCCGGTATCAGGGCGTAAGGCTCGGTCTGCGCTCCGTTACAAAGAATTGCGCCACCAGCCACCGAAGTGACGGGCGGATACTGAGCGCCAGAATTTAAGGACTGCAAAACGTCGGCGGTACGGCCCGCCCAACCGGTAGGAGCGTAGCCGTCGAATTGCGCGGTTTGCCATTGCCCCTGCTGGTCGGAGTGCGAGAAGAGGTTGATGGGAATCGTCCCGGAATTTGCGAGATATTGCGCCCGGGTGATCGGTTGCGCGAGCGTGCCGACGTTCGCGACGACGGCCAGTTGCCCGCTGTTAAACAATCCCTGCAGCCCCGTAAGATTGGGATGGAGGCCGTAGGGGACATTGCCTGTTTTCGCAATGATGGGAAGCAGCGAGGCTTGGGGCAGCGCCAGATTGGAGCGGATTGCCGCGTAGTTCGTATACCCGGCCGTGTCATTCGGAATAAGCAAATTGTTGCTGTCGTTGCCGCCGAACAAAAATATACAGACCAGCGCCTGATAGCCACTCGACGGCGCGGCGGCCATCGCGTGAATCATGTTCAGGCGTCCGAGGGCAGCCGACATGGCGAACGACGCGGCGGTGCAGCAGCCCATCCGGACGAAATCTCTTCGCGACACTCCCTTTTTTCGAGACATGCGCACACTCCCGCGGCGAAGGCCGAGAATCAAAATCAGTGATAAACCTGGTATTGCGATGACGATCCGATCAGATAAATTGCCGTTTTGGCTTGCTGCAAGGCCTGGTTCGGGCCCGCGGGAACGGACTGCATCGCGGTGACGATCGCGTTTTTCATGTCCGCAGTCATGGAACCGTGCATCAACAGGGCGTTCAGCGAGTCAACCAGCGCGCCCGGATTTGAAGCCTGGGCCGCGTAGCTGGAGAAATCCACGCTCTCACCACCAAAGCTGCCAAAGGCGAATGTGTTCACCCAGTTGGCGCGCTGCAAGGATGTGGCAGTGGTAAGAATCTGGAATTCAGGCCCAAGGGTCGTCGTTCCGGGAATTACGTAACTCGGCGCGTAGAAGTTAAAGACGCTGGGCGCGTACAAGGGGTTCTGCCCCATATTGCCGGCGTAATAGGAAAGATCGGAACCATCCGTCGTAGCGTTAAAGGCACGGAGCAGGCCGGTAATGAAGAGGATCGGCTCTTGCAGATGGCCGTCGGTCCCCACGGCATTCGCGGGATCGTCGCCGCGGCGCGCTTCAGAATCCAGCAAGATTGCAGTGAGGACGGATTTCATGTCACCGCGGACTCCCGTTCCGTTGTTTGCGAAAACCGCCGCGACGCGCTGGACATAAGCGGGGCTCGGATTGCTGGTTATCAGATGTTGGATCAGTTGGCTGCAAACGAATGGTCCGATGTTCGGGTGATTGAAAATATTGTCCAGCGCGCCGTTCAGGTCTTGCACGGACGATTGGCCCGCGGGCAGCAGCCCGCCTCCGGAAGCTCCGGCATATTGCAGAAGTTGCTTGGAACCCATGTCGTGGTTGGAATCGACCGCGACCATGGGCCCGGTCCAGTACGCGGGGTTGTAGGTCTGTTGCGTGCTTCCCGGCGTCAGGGGATACGTCCATCCGGTGTAGGCGCGGGCGAATGCTTCGACCTGGTCCTGCGTATAGGTGGGAATTGGAAGATTGTTCGAATCCAATTGGGGCGAGCCGTCGGGATTCAACAATCCTGTGCCCAGAGTGAAAAGCTGCATCAGCTCGCGGGCGTAATTCTCATTCGCGTGGTCGCCCGCCGCGACGTTGGGTTTGCCGTTGTTTACCATGTCGAGCCAGTGGCCCATCGCCGGAGAAAGCGTGACATCGCCCATGATCTGCCGGTAGTTCGTGAAGGCATCGGCATCCAGAAGCCGCAAATAATTCGTGAAGGCGGTCGGATCGGTGATCTTGTCGCCGCCGATCACGAAGATCTGGCTTAACGCGAACGCGACACGTTGCCGAAGCTGATCCTGCGCGGTGAGATTCACAACGAAATAGCGTTCTTGCACATTCCCCAACCCGGATTCCATCGCTGCCGGATCGGGGTACGGCGTTACGGGCAACGCGTATTGAGCGTTCAAGAAATTCTGCAATCCTTGAATTTGAACCTGGGTTACGAGAGCCGGCGTGGGACCGAACGTCGTTTGCTCCAGGAAGCGGTCGGCTTGCGCCGCGGGGATCGTGATGGTTCCGACGACCTGCGCGCTGAGACTGTTCGAGGGGCTTGATCCGGGATCTGGATTGGTCACTTCCACGGCGACCGAGCCAACCTGAGAAACTGAGGCGGTTCCGGTTGCGGTCAGTTGAGTCCTCGAAACGAAAGTCGTGGCCAGATTTGCGCCACCGAAGGCGACGGTCGCGCCGCTCACGAAGCTGCTTCCCGTAATCGTCAGCGAGAAAGCGCCCACATTGAACTGGGCAGGAGAAATGTTGGAAATCTGCGGTATGGGATTCCACAGCGTCACGGCACTCGAACTATTGACTGATTTTTTGGAAGCATCCGCGGCCTCGATCGTCACCGTATTGGGCGAGGGAAGAGTCGCCGGAGCCGTGTAGTTTCCGTTCGTGTCGATCGTGCCGGTCGCCGTGCTGCCTCCCACCACGCCGTTGACGGTCCAGGTGAGGGTCTTCGTCGTCAAAGAAGGCGTGAATTGCTGCATCGAGCTCGCGCGGACGTTCGCAGTACTCGGTGCGATCGTGAGAGTCTCGCCGGATGGAGGGCCGGGCTCCGTAAACCCCGTCGGGGATAGCGCGCAACCCGAGATCATGAACGCTAGAACGGCGACGATCGGCGCAAGTGTTGACGAGCGACGCACTGTGCCCTCCGCGTATGGACCAGATTTCAGAATTGATCCCAAGCCGGAACCGTCGACTGGAGCTCCAGCCCGCTTTTCGTGGAAAACCAAAATGCGGCGAGCGGGGATCTAAGGCGAGGAGCGTAACAAGCCGCCCCCGGGGCTTGTAACTGGCGGGAAGTCGAGATTACGCCACCTGTCCGCGAGTACCATCAGAGGCGAAATGCCTGGCGAGGGAAATCAGCGACGGAGGGATTTGCGCCTGATGGATTGCGTCCAGCGGAGCCGCGGTATCCAGGGTACGGAGCTGATCAATTTTGATCTTTCGCGTGTTTCTTGTCATGAAACTTCCGGCGCAGGTCTGGCCAAAATTCCTTTAGCTCGATGGCGATGGCGTCATAGGCCACCTGGGTTCCCCACACACTGGCGGTATTCGAAAGCGTCTTGTCTTCGTGCGGGTGATAACTGTAGGTCGAGATTCCCGCCGCCACTGCGGAACCAAAAATCTCCGAGGCGTTGAATTGAGCATTTCCCGCATCCGAGCGCGTGATGAGCAGGCGGCTAAGCGCGTAGCCCGTGCGGTGAAGAAAACTGCCGTGGCCCAGTTGGTAGTACCGCGGATCTTGCCTTAAGACCGACGGGAAAACCGCGCCGACCATGTAACTTTCAATAAGCCCGTCTCCGAAAGCCGAGGCGTAGCGGATTCCGTACGAGCCCCAACCTTGCCCATAGCCAGGTTCGCTGTTCTCGGCTTGACTGATGCCTGAAATCGCGCCGATCCAGGCGAACTGGAAAGGATCGAATGTCGCCCGCGTAACGACTTTGAATTTTTGCCCCACAGTCAACGGCGGAAGGCGCTGGGAACTCTCGACCGTCAGGAAATTGGGCATCGCGTAGAACAATCGGTCTTTAGAGCGGGCGCTCGGATCTTTATCCGCGTCGTGCTGGCCGGCGGGCACAGGCTTGTCAGGAAGGGACTGCGGCGACGGAGCCGACGAAGGAGCCGGCGGCGGTGATTGTTGCCCCGCTTGGGGCGGTGCGGCGGGAGCGGGATTTTGAGATTGACCTTGAGCGGAGGCATTCGAAGCCGTCACTAGTAGGACCAATGCAACCAGTAATAAGGGCCCCGCACACCACAGCGCACACCATCGTTTCGTCATTACCAACCATTATCTCCCGCCGAGTGGCTCTTAGACAAAGCCTTGGTCGGCTAATTTCCATACGCGAATCGCGAGCCGCTCGGATTCAGTCGCATCCTGCTGAAACCAGGCGTACCTTGGATGCAGGTTGTGAGTCGAAGGGCTACTTGCGCGAAGTGGGGCTGGTACCGTAAAAATCGTCCGAATTGATCGGCTTGCTCCCCAGGCCCAACTGAAGAACCTGCATGGTGCTACTTCGATCGAAGACTTTGTCCGGGAAATACCGCTTTACGACCAGCCGGAAGCCGCCGAAGGCGATCCCGGCGATCACGGCGAACATACAGAGAACTCCCGCGCCTACGATGGAACCGACGATCATCGCCCCGATACTCGGCTCCTTGAACTGAAAAGTGGGCTCGTTCCAGGTCACTTCCGATCCGGACTGCACCAGGCTCAAAAGCTGGTCTGCTTCCGCCCGGGTACGCGCGCCGGAAACGATCGCGAGGAGCGTAATGGAGCGCTTCGCAAAAAGGGGTGACGAATTAGCCTCCGCCGGCGCCGGATTGATGTGATACAGCTGCTGCAAATCGACCAATTTCTTTTGGGCGACTTGAGGCGTAGGGAAGTCGGCGATGAGCAGACGCAATTCGCGGCCGTCGAGGCGATAGTTTGCGATTTCAGCTTCCGCTCCGTGCGAAAAGCCGAGCCAGTCGTCGGGGGACACGGGGAAGAATTCGTTCAGCGTGACCGGGCCGAGGATGTATTTATCCGAGCGATCGACGAAACCCTTAACTGGAAGATGCTCGGTGAGGCTCGGCAGCGGACCTTGTTCCGCCTTGGGCGTCACCGCAGCCACCAGAGCATTCAGATCTTGGCCAAACTGCTGCAAATCGGCTCCCCGAACATCAAGCACTAGATTTCCATCGAGTAGCAGCGCACGCTCGCGCGACATTACAGAATGATCGCCGGGACTCGAATGGGCCATGTCCGGCGAACGCAGATATGAATACAGGCCGTAAGCGCCGCTGGGATCCTTCATTCGATAAAGGGTGACGTCGCGGGGGGAATCCTTTCCGCGGGTATAGCGCGCCTTCTCCGCGGAGACGAATCCGTATTCGTTCGCTGCGGTCACTGCGTCGGCAATTTTCGCCTCGCTGGCCCCAGTCAGAGTGCCGCCCGCCGTCCAACCGTCGAAAGACGCAGGCAAGATTCCCTGGGCGGAAGCCGGAATTACGGCGAAAAAGAAAAGCAAAATGGGCACAACTACGAGGGGTCGAATTATCTTCACAATCATTAGATGCCGGTAACCTACTTGGGGTTCCCTTCGGAGGCTATTGTCGCCGTGCCACCACCCGAGTCTGGGTGGTTGTCGGAAACCAGCTTCGATTTATCGTACGACAGACTGTTGAGGCTTTCCAGGTAAGATGCGATGCCGCGATAGAGACCATCGGCAACACGCTGGCGCTGATCGGTCTTGCGGAGCAGCTTCTCGTCGCTTGGATTGCTAATGAACGAAATTTCGGAAAGCACCGAGGGCATGTTCGCGCCAATCAGCACCACGAAGGGCGCCTTTTTCACACCGCGATTCCGCTCGTTTTGGTTGACGAGTTGCAACCGGTGGGTCAGCGAATCCTGAATGTCGTTCGCGAGTTCCTTGGATTCTTCCACTTTTTCGTTGCGCGCGATTTTCTTGATGATGTCCTGCAAATCGTGCAGGGATTCCTGGGCCAGCGCGTTCTCACGCGAGGCCACTTCCATCGATTCTTCCGAGGTCGCGAAATTCAAATAATACGTTTCGATGCCCCGCGCGGCCTGATCGTGGCTGGAATTGGCGTGCACGGAAATAAACAAATCCGCCTTGGCGTCGTTGGCGATGGTGGTGCGCTGTTCGAGTGGAATAAACGTGTCGTCCTTGCGCGTGTAAATCACTTCCGCGCCGGGAAGTTTCGCTTCGATTTCCTTGCCAAGTTTTAAGGCTACGTCGAGGCACAAATCTTTTTCCATGAGGCCGTGCGGGCCGATCGTGCCGGTGTCGTGGCCGCCGTGGCCTGCGTCGATGACGATGCGATTGATTTTCAATCCAAGCGCACGCGTGAGCGAGCGGTTGCCGTCGCGCGTGGGCTTCGATTCCGAAGGAGGAATCAAGACGGCTGTTTTTCCGGTATCCGCCTTCGAATTTGGCGCCGAAGGTTTCGTATTCGCAGCGGACGTTTTGGCTGGCGTTTTTACCGTAGCCTTTGTGGAATTTGCACCGATCGCAGCGGTCTTGCCGTCGGGCGCCGGACTTGCGATGGAAGCCTCGGCAATGGCGGCAAGTTTCGCGTCCGGTTTTTCCGTTTCCGTATTCGACGCGACGGTTTCCCCAGCCGGATTGGCCGGAGCGGGCGAGTTCGTCGCTGGAGCAGCCGCCGGTGTTTGCTTCGCCGTCATCGTCGAATTTGATTTCACTTCGATTACGAGGCGATAAGGGTTCGCCAGCAAATAGGCCGTGGCGTCGCGCGCGCCATCCACGTCGAGAACGAGGCGGACTACGCCGTCTTTGTTCTGGCCCACCCGGACGGATTTCAGGAGGCCCGGTTTCACGTCCAAGGTTTTCTTGGAAAGCGGCGGCGTCAACTTCGCTTTGTGAATGTCGAAATAAATGCGATCCGGGGAAGCGATGTGAGCCGAATTGAAGGAAACCGTGTCTTCCAGGGTGACGACGATGCGGGTCGCGCCGTCCGCATTCCAGGTCTTGATGTCGAGGACGCGCGGCGTGCCTTTTTCGCTTTCGCGTTGTGGTACGATTTTGCCCTTCAGCTCAGGAAGCGAAACGTTTTCGACGACCTTTTGTTTGGCTTTGTCGCGGCTGTCGCCGATTTCTTTCAGCGAAGCACGCGCTTCATCGGACTTGTCGGACTTCGGAAAGCGCTTCAGATATTCCTTCAGCGTGACTTCCGCGGCTTCGGGCTCGCTGAGTTCGTCTTTCTGAAGCTGGCCGATCGAGAAAATCGCTTCGCCACGGTAGCGGCTGCCGGGATATTGCTTCAGCAAAAAGTTGTAGGTTTCGACGGCGGTCTGGAAATATTTGGCGTCGAAGGCGCGGCCCATTTCTTCGTACAGTTCGGCTTCGGCGATCAGCGCGGGCGTGACTTCTTCGGCATTCGGCGTGATCAAATATACGCGATGAAAGGAAGTGATGACCTGCTTGTAATCGGCGAGTTTGCGGTCTTTTTGGGGCGCGCCTTCCAGGATGGTGCGCTGGCGAACGGCGCGCTCGAACTGCGCGCGCGCGTCGGACTTACGGTCGGCCCGCGCCGGCGAGGAGAAACACACCAGCAGCACGAGCGCTAGAGAGAGCCAGGTAATCGGCGATTTCGTTTTTGCGGAAAACACGCGATTCATTCGTTCGTGAAAATTACCCGGCCTTTCGAATCCACATCTTTTCGCACTGGATTTCTTGGCGGAGTCCAGAGCGAAGAGTTGCGGCCCGAGCCGGGCCGAAAGTAAGCGTCCTGCACCTTTTGCACGTAGCGTTGCGTTTCCGGATACGCCGGAACGCCACCGCTACGATCCACGGCTCCCTCGCCGGCGTTGTAAGCCGCGAGTGATTTATTCAAATCACCGTCGTAACGATCGAGCAGCGATTTCAGGTACGTCGTGCCGCCCTCCACATTCTGGGCGGGATCAAAAGGATTACCGACGCCGAAACGTTGTGCCGTCCCCGGAATCAACTGCATTAAACCCACGGCGCCCTTGCGGGACACCGCCTGCGAATTCCACCCCGACTCCGTGCTGATCACGGCGTTGACCAGCGCGGGATCCATATTGTGGCGCGCCGCCGCATCGCGCACGATACGATCCAGCCTGCCATCCGTGCCACCGAGAGTTTCGTTCGCCGAACCGCCCGCCCGCAAACCCGTGAAGCTCGACGCCGCAAAGTCCGGCGCCGCCGGCGAAGCGGTACTGGCGAAACTAATAGTACTCCCGTGACGCGGTCTGGGGGAATCTGCATTTACGAAGACGCGCTTCCCGTGCGCGTCAACGGCTGTGGTGATCTGGGCGCGCAGCGGCGCGGCCACGAGAAGGCAACTGCCCGCGACCAGCACTGCAACTGGGATGCAGTATTTGTTCATGTGATTTGCCCACCGTTCCGACACGTTGCCGAACGGTTTGCGATTCCTACAGCAAGCCTCGGGGAAGGCAGAACGCACCACTTCCGCAACAAACGAAAAAAAGCCTACTGCCGTGGAGGAGGCCCCTCCGGCGTAAGCTACTGGCGCGACTGCCATTATAACGCCCGGTTGAGGAGGGGGACTACCTGGTCGAGGGCGCTTTGTATGGCGGATGTGTCTTTACCGCCAGCCTCCGCCAAATCGGGGCGGCCGCCACCGGAACCACCAACCAGTTTGGCCAGCTCCTGGACAATTTTTCCGGCGTGGAGCCTGGGGTTGAGGTCTTTGGTAACTGCTGCAATTAGAGCGACTTTGCCATCGTCCGGCGAAGCGAGAACGATCACTCCTGAGCCGAGTTTTTGGCGCAGGACGTCGACCAGATGGCGCAGAGCTTCGCGGTCGAAACCGTCGACCCGGGCGGCAATCAAGCGAACGTTCTTGACCGTCTTCGCCTGTTCGACCAGATCCGAAGCAATCGAGCCTGCGGCTTTGCGTTTCGAGGCTTCGAGCTGCTTTTCGAGCTGTTTGGTTTCCTCGAATTTGCGTTCGAGCGCGGCGACGACTTCATCTTCGCCGGCGTTCAACATTCCAGCGACGGAGCGGAGGGTCGAGATGGCCTTTTGGTATTCCGTCAGCGCGCGATCGCCGGTGATGGCTTCGATGCGGCGGACTCCCGCGGCGACCGATCCTTCGCTGAGAATTTTGAAGAGGCCGATTTCGCCGGTGCGGCCGACGTGGGTTCCGCCGCAGAGTTCCTTGCTGTAAAAACCGCGCGGCGCGGCAGCGTCGGGAACGGTGACGACGCGGACGTCGTGCTCGGGATACTTGTCGCCGAAGAAAGCGATGGCGCCGGAGGCGAGCGCGTCGTCGATATTCATCACGTCGGTTTGCATTTGGAGGTCGCGGACGATCTCTTCGTTTACTTGCTGCTCGATTTCGGCGAGCTCGCTGGGATCGACCTGGGCGAAATGCGAAAAATCGAAGCGCAGATAATCCGGCGCGACGAGCGAGCCGGCTTGCTTGACGTGCGTGCCGAGGATATTGCGCAGCGCGGCGTGCATCAGGTGCGTTGCGGTGTGGTTGCGCATGTCGCGCATGCGGCGCAGCGGATCGGCGACGGTCGAGACGCGGTCGCCCACGCGGAGGTCTTCTTTGGCGACGATTTTGTGGGCGATGAGGCCGCTGACCGGATAGTATGCGCCGCGAACGTCGGCCACTTGCAGCGAGCCGGAATTGTCATAGAAGGCGCCGGTATCGGCGACCTGCCCGCCGGATTCGGAGTAGATCGAAGTTCGGTCGAGGACGATTTCCGCTTCTTCGCCGGCTTTGAGTTCGTTTACGG
>Ga0302326_10007435_pt1 | contig 24357 bp, 21 predicted proteins | sample Palsa_T0_3_FD_202264 | JGI IMG/M metagenome (GOLD analysis project Ga0302326, IMG submission 202264) | Peat permafrost microbial communities from Stordalen Mire near Abisko, Sweden - Palsa_T0_3 | ecosystem: Environmental > Terrestrial > Soil > Palsa > Peat permafrost | place: Sweden: Abisko... | reverse complement strand
CGGACCTCGCCGCGGCGATCGAGCGCGCGGGAGCCCAGGTCAGCCGTGAGAACGACGTCGTGATCGTCTCCGGTCTCGATGCCGCCCAGATCGGCGATCTCGCGTTCTCCGCCGGGCTGCCCCTGCACGAGCTCGCGCCCCACTCCGCCTCGCTCGAGGAGGTCTTCCTCGAGCTGACCACCGACGAGCCGACGACCGAGGGGCCAACGACCGAGGGGCCGACGACCGAGGGGCCGAAGGCGGCGGCATGAACAGGGTGCTGCGCTCCGAGCTGCTCAAGCTGCGTACGACGCGTACCGCGCTCGGTTTCGCGATCGCCGGCGTGCTCCTGGTCCTGCTTGTGGTGCTCGTCACCACTCTGGCCGGAAATCCGACGACGATCTCCGACAAGCGCGCGGTCCTCAGCATCGGCGACCCGCTCGCGGTCGTGCTCCTCCTGTTCGGCGTGGTCGGCGCGACGGCGGAGTACCGCCATCGCACGGTGGCGGCCGGGGCCCTGATCTTGCCCTCACGGCTGCGTCTGAGCGTCGGGCGAATGGTGGCCTACGGGATCGCCGGGCTGCTGGTCGGATCGCTGATGCTCGTCGTCGCGTTCGCGATCGGCATCCCGCTGCTCAGCGGCGCGAGCGGACCGTCGCTGGGCACCGGCGACTACGTGCGAGCGGTCGGCGGAAGCCTGTTGGCCTGCGGGCTCGGGGCGATGCTCGGTGTCGCCATCGGCGTGCTCGTCGCCAACCAGGTCGCGGCGGTCGTCGGCACGCTGGTCATCTTCTTCGTCGCTGACCCGCTGATCATCGCGGCGAGTGCGACCGTGGGGAAGTTCTCCTTCGGCGACGCGCTCACGGCCGTGGCGGGAAGGAATACCGCGCATGAGCTCGCGTTCGGGGCCGCCGTGGCGGTGATCATCGGCTGGACGGCCCTGGCCCTCACCATCGCCGCTTGGGTCGACGCCCGCCGGGATATTTCGTAGATCCACGAGCAGGCTGTCCTCGCTCTGCCTGCCGTGGCCGTATCCTCCGCCCATGGCCTCGGCATGCGGCGGGATCGATCTCGGCGGGACGAAGATCCAATGCGTAATCGTCGATGAGCGCCAGAAGGTGCTCGGATCAGCGCGCGCCCCGACGCCCACCGAGGGCGGCCCGGCCGACGTCGCGGCCGCGATGGCCGGGGCGCTGCGCGAGGCGGCAACCGATGCCGGGATCAAGGACACGAGCACGCTCGCGGGAATCGGCGTCGGCTCGCCCGGCGCGGTTGACGAGAAAGCGGGGACGGTTTCTGGCGCGGGCAATCTGCCCGATTGGGCGGCCTCGTTCCCGCTCGGCCCGACGCTGGCCAAGGCGCTGGGCACGACCGTGGCGATCGGCAACGATGTCGGGGTCGCGACCGACGCCGAGCTGGCGCTGGGTGCCGGCCGGGGCGTGTCGTCGCTGATCGGCGTGTTCTGGGGTACCGGCGTCGGCTCGGGGATCATCCTCGACCGCAAGCCGTGGCATGGCCGCGGCGCGGCCGGCGAGATCGGGCACACGGTGGTCAAGATGGGCGGCCGGCGCTGCCTGTGCGGCCGGCGCGGCTGTCTGGAGGCCTACTCGGGGCGCGCGGCGATGGAGGCCCGCGCACGCAAGCTCCACCGGGAGGGCAAGCCCACCGACCTGTTCAAGCTGATGTCCAAGCACGATCGCACCCGATTGACGAGCAGCATCTGGGCGCGGGCGCTCGAGCGCAAGGACGGCCTTGCCCGCCAGCTGATCGACGAGGCGATCGAGGCCCTCGGCGCCGGGATCGCCTCGGCGGTCAATCTGCTCGACGTCGAGATGGTGGTGATCGGCGGTGGGCTCGGCGTCCGGCTCGGACAGCCCTACGTGGAGCGGATCGAGACCGCGATGAAGCCGCACCTGTTCGTCGACGAGCGGCCTCCCGCGGTTCGTCTCGCCGAGCTGGGTGACCTCGGAGGGGCGATCGGCGCCTCATTGTTGGTGGACCCGCCCAAGCCTGCTCCGAAGCGCCGCCAGACCACGCCGGCCGCGTCCAGCTAGACAACCCATCGCCGCCCCTTCGGCCCGCTCGCTCGACGGGGGTCTCACGCGGCTGAGAGGATGCGGAGCTCGTGTCCGTGAGAGGAATACCGACGACGATCCTGGTCGCGCCAGACTCGTTCAAGGGCACGTTCGGCGCCTCCGAGGTCGCCGGCGCGATCGCGCGCGGTCTCGAGGCGGCCGGCCGGCCGGTCGATCTCTGCCCGGTCGCGGACGGCGGCGAGGGCACGCTGGCGGCGCTCGGCCCGTCGCTCGGCGCCCGTCCGCTCACGGCGCGGGTGGCTGACCCGCTGGGGCGCCCCGTCGAGGCGGAGTTCGCGCTGATCGACGACGGCGCCGGCGCGCTCCTCGAGACCGCGGCGGCCAGCGGCCTCTCGCTCGTCGCCCCGGCCGAGCGCGACCCGATCGCGGCTTGCACCCGCGGGACCGGTGAGCTGATCCTCGCGGCTGTGGAGGCCGGCGCTCAGAGCGTGCTGATCGGCGTCGGGGGGAGCGCGACCACCGACGGCGGCGCCGGCGCGATCGCCGCGATCAACGACGCGGGCGGAATCGGGCGCACCCGACTGGTCGTGCTCTGCGACGTGCAGACGCCGTTCGAGGACGCCGCCTGGATCTACGGGCCGCAGAAGGGCGCCGACGCCGACGCGGTCCGCCGGCTCACCCGCCGCCTACGCGACCAGGCGCGCCGCCTGCCCCGCGACCCCCGGGGCGTGGCGATGACGGGCGCGGCCGGCGGCCTCAGCGGCGGCCTGTGGGCGGCCTTCGGCGCCGAGCTCGTCCCCGGCGCCGCCTACGTCCTCGATGCCCTCGGGTTCGATCCGCGGATGCGGGCGGCCCGCGCCGTCGTCACCGGCGAGGGGCGACTCGACCTGCAGAGCCTGGCGGGGAAGGCTGTGTCCGAAGTGGCGACGCGGGCGCGGCAGGCCGGCGTCCCGTGCCACGCGATCGTCGGCGAGCGCCGGCTGGATGCGTTCGGCGCGCGGATCCTCGACCTCCAGGCGGTGCTCGAGGCAGGCACCCTGGAGGAGATCGAGGCGGCGGGAGCTCAGCTCGCGGAGTTACTCTGACGGCACTTTGACCCGCAGGACGGAGCGAGTCCGTACGAGTCGTCCGGCCGGTTGACCGGAGCTTCGGAGGAGTCGGCTGTCTCGAAGACGAGGCGGAGCTTCGCGATCCCGAGGCGGAGGCGGCCCTTGACGGTCCCGGACGGGACCCCCAGCCGTTCAGCGATCTCGGCGTGGGTCAGCCCGCCGCCGTAGGCGAGCATGATGGCCTCTCGCTGTGCGTGCGGGAGCGCGGCCAGCGCGCTTCGCAGGCGGCTGGCTTCGATCCGGGTGCTGGCTTCGTCGAGGACATCGCAGGGTGAGGCCACGACGTCGAGGGCATCGCCACTCGCGCGTCGGGTTGCGTGCTTGGCTTCCAAGCGGGAGACGTCGATCGCCCGACTCAGCACCACCATCAGGACCCACGACTTAACCGTCCCTCTTTGCGGCCGGTAAGTCACACGGCTCCTGAAGATAGAGACGAAGGCCTCCTGAACGGCGTCCTCTGCCACGCCGTCGTCGCGGCAGACCGACCGCGCCAGCCGGGTCGCACGAGTCGAGTATCGGTCATACAACTGCTTGAAGGCGTCGGCGCTCCCGGCGGCGATGTCATCCATCAGCCTCGAGTCTGAAAGGGCAACCGGGCCAGGCCGGTCAGGCGCGCGAGCAACGCTCACATCCGGCAGCCGGAGTTACCGTGATTAGTCGGAACGGGCGCCGGAGTCGACCGCCACCTGCGGCACCCCTGCCCGATTCTGGATGTCAGCATGCTTAGGCGGCTCCATGGACGGTAAGTAGTCGTACGGACCACCCGTGCAGCCACCACCTAGTGACCACCAAACCCGTGAGCCGACTTTGGACGTGCAAGCGCAAAGCGCGGCCATCGGCCACTGTTCCAAGCTCGCTGGTTGACGGTTATAACCTGGGCGACGGGGCGCCGGCGGGTCGCTAATCGGACCCTAATCGACCTTCCCCAGGAATGCGGAGCAATTCTCAGGAATGCGGAACATGATCCACACGCAGGCTCAGTCGAACTCGGTGGCCAGCGAGGGATCGGCGTGATGGGCCAGCGCCCGGGCGATCTGCGCGGACGTAGTGCGACCCGGCGAGAGCTGCGGTAGCGCCGCGGGGTCGAAGAACGCCGCCCCGTCGGTCTCGCCCGAGGGATGCGGATCGACCTCGCCGAGCGGCTCGCACGCGAACACCGCCTTATAGACCGAGAACGGGTACGGAGGGTGACCCTGATGCACGCGGTCGTACAGGGCGATCAACTTCACCGCGCGCACCTCGACCCCGGCCTCCTCGCGTGCCTCCCGCGTGACCGCCTCTGCGGGCGACTCCCCCGGATCCGCCCAACCCCCGGGCAGCGTCCACTGCCCGTCGCTGCGCTCGCGAACCAGGAGGATCTCGCCCGACACGACAACCGCGGCCCGGACATCCACCTTCGGCGTGGGATGTCCGGACTCCGCGGCAAACATCCGCTCGATCACCTCGGCACTCGTATCGCTCCTAGCGGCCGCGATCTCGGCCGCGATCCGCCGCACGTCCTGGTAGCGCGCGACGTCATATTCATCGCTCGCATAGTTCAGCCCCGCCTGAGCAATCGCCTCGAGCGTCCGTACCCACGAGAGCCAATCAGGTTCAGAAGCCACAGCAACAGCGTAAGACAGGAGCGGAGCCGAGACGCCCCCGCCCCGCCCCACGCCGCCAGAAGCAGGCCGCAAAGGTACGCTCGGCCAAGCCATGCCGCTAGCTCCCCGCCGCTCGATCCACCTCCCCGCTCCTGGCTCACGCCGCGCGGTCGTGATCGGTGCCGGCTCGTTCGGGACCGCGGTCGCGGTGCTGCTCGCGCGCGGGGGCCTACGCACCACGCTGCAGACGCGCACCGCCGAGCAGGCCGAGGTGCTCACGGAGGATCGCGAGAACAGGGTCTATCTCTCCGGCGTTGAGCTCCCCCGAGAGCTTCGGATCGAGCCCGTCAGCGCCGGCCTCGCCCGGGCCGACTACGTCTTCCTCGGAGTGCCGTCCAACGGTCTGGACGAGGTCATCGAGGGCCTGGTGGCGGCCGGCCTCCCTCCGCGCGCCTCGGTCGTCTCGCTCGCCAAGGGCCTCGTGCCACCGTGGGGCAGCCCGCCCACGGCGCTGCTGCGCCAGCGCTTCGGCGCCGATCGCGTCGCCTGTGTCGGCGGTCCGGCCCACGCCCGCGAGATGGTCAGCGAGGGGGCGGGGCTGGTCGCGGCGTCGTCCGCCGAGCCGCTCGCGACGGCGCTGGCCGGCGTGTTCATTCGCGCGGGCGTGGTATGCGAGGAGTCCAACGATCCGGTCGGGGTCGAGCTCGCGGGCACGGCGAAGAATGCCGCCGCGCTCGCGGCCGGCGCCACCGAGTCGCAGGGCCTGAATGCCGCGGGAGCGGCGGCGGGGCATATCTTCGCCGAGGTGTGGCGCTGGGCCGAGGGGCAGGGCGCGCGGCCCGAGTCGATGATCGGGCTGGCGGGGACGGGCGACCTCGTTGCCACCGCGCTGGCGCCCCAGAGCCGCAATCGGCGCGCCGGCGAGCTACTGGCCCAGGGCGTCGCCTCGGTTGACATCCCCGCCCGTGTCGGCCAGGCGGTCGAGGCGCTCGAGACGGTGCCCCTGCTCGCCCGGGCCCTCGCCGCCGCCGGGATCGACGCGCCGGTCACCGCGGCGCTCGGACGCCTGATTGCCGGCGAGCTGCCGCTCGAGCAGTGGGTGGCGCTCGTGCGCGCGACGGTGCCCCCGCCGGCGCGGTGGCGGCCGGCCGTCCGACTCGGGTTCTGGCGACGGGCGCGCGAACGGGTACGCTGGCCCGAACACAATCACTAGGCAGGAAAGCTACGAGATGTTTACTGGGGCGTGATCCGAGGGTGGCACGCTGAGTCGGCCAATGTACCCAAGGAGGAAGCGATGCCTCAGATAATCGTGCTCGTTGATCCGGATCACCAGCAGGGAGAAGCAGCGGTGATGTTGCGTGAGCGTGTGAGCCTCGCGGACCTGGAGTCAGACCACTTCGCAACCCAGCTCGTCGAGCGGCTGGGGTGGGCCGTCGGGGATGCCCACGAGGTGGAGCAGGAAGTGGCTACCGGCGCTCGGCCAGCGTCGTGACCACGGCTTCGTAGACCCCGGCCCCGTAAGCGCCCTCGGCGATCCGGATCCCCGCCCGCCCAACGATCTCCTCGCCCATGCCCGGGTCGCGCTCCAGGGCGTTGGCCACGAGCCAGAACGTGTCCAGGACTTCGGCGGCTTCGAGATCTTCGCGCGAGTCGCCTACGGCGATGCACTCCTCGCGCGCGTAGCCGCGCGCCTGCATGTGGCGGGCGACGCCACGCGCCTTGGAGGCTCCGGCCGGGATCAAGTGGTAGGCATGGGCGATCGGGAGCGTCCCCACGCGCTCGTGGATGACGCCGTTGTCGACCAGCCGCAGGCCGCAGCGGCCGACGAGCTCGTTGGCCTGCGCCGTGTCGACCAGGCCACGGAACAGGTGCGAGACCTCGCGCCCGAGGTGCCACGGCGTGTGGTACTCGAGCCGGCCGGCGAAGCGCTCGAGGAGCAGTTCAGGCGCTCCCGTGGCGGTGATCTGCTCGAAGATCGTCATGTCTTCGCGGGGTTCAAAACCGTCGGTCAGCCACTCGAGCTCGCCGTCGAGCACGAGGCCGCAACCGATCTCGAAGATGTAGGCGGAGGAGCCGATCAGCCGCGCACCCTCGAACACCGAGCTCTGGCGCCGGCCGGAGTAGATCACGACCTCGACGCCCGCCCGGTCGCACGCCTGGAGCGCGCGGACGGCGTCGAGACTGAAGCGATCGCCGGCGCCGCGTAGGAGCGATGCTCCCGGTCCCAAGAGGGTGCCGTCCAGGTCTACGTACAGGGCGCGCATTGCGGGTTGACCCTAGATCATGGAGGGCAGTTGCCACCGGCCGCCCGGCAGCGTGGTCGCCATACTGGCCTCGTGACTGCCACTCGCTCGGCTGAGCCGTGGGCGGCCCTGCTCGAAGACGAGCGGGTCGTCCATCAGGATGTTTATGAGGCGCGCTCCGCGCGCTTTGTTTCTGTGCCCGATGATCTGGACTCGCGTGTTCTCGCCGCGCTCGAGCGGGCCGGGATCGAGCGTCTTTACGCCCACCAGGAGGCGGCGCTTCGTGCCGCGTTCGACGGTCCGACGATCGTCACCACGGGGACGGCTTCGGGGAAGTCGCTGTGCTTTCAGCTGCCGACGCTCGAGGTGCTGTGCGTGGACCGTAGGGCCCGCGCGCTGTACCTGTATCCGACCAAGGCGCTCGCCCAGGACCAGGCACGAGCGCTTCACGCCTTCGGGATGGGCGCCGAGATTCGCCCGGCGATCTATGACGGCGACACGCCCCGCGGGGAGCGGGCGGCGATCCGCAAGCGGAGCAACCTGGTGCTCACGAATCCCGACATGCTCCACGTCGGCATCCTGCCGAACCATGCGGCGTGGGCGGAGCTGTTCGCCAATCTCGCCTTTGTCGTGATCGACGAGGCCCACGTGTACCGAGGCGTGTTCGGCTCGCACGTGGCGAATGTGCTGCGGCGGCTGCGGCGCCTGGCTGCCCGCTACGGCACCGAGCCGCGCTTCCTGCTCACCAGCGCCACGATCGCCAATCCACTCGAGCTGGCCGAGCGCCTCACCGGGCTGGAGGGAATGACGCTGATCGACAGCGACGCGGCGCCGACGGCGCAGCGTACGGTCGCGATGTGGAACCCGCCCCTGCTCGACGAGCTGCTCGGCACGCGTGCCTCGGCGCTCGCCGAGGCGGCCGAGCTGCTCGAGCGGCTCGTGCTCGAGGGCGCGCGAACGATCTGCTTCATGAAATCTCGCCGGGGAGTCGAGCTGATCCTCCGCCACGCCGTCGACCGCCTCAAGAGCTCCGATCGGCCCGAGCTCGCCGAACGGATCGCCCCGTACCGCGCCGGTTATACGCCCCAGCAGCGCCGGGAGCTCGAGCGGCGCCTCACCTCGGGCGAGCTGCTCGCCGTGGTCGCCACCGACGCGCTCGAGCTCGGGATCGACATCGGCGAGCTCGACGCCGCCATCTGCGTCACCTTCCCCGGCACCGTCTCGAGCCTGCGGCAGATGTGGGGCCGGGCGGGACGGCGGGGCCGCGGCCTGGCGGTCTTTCTCGCCGGCGAGGATGCGCTCGACCAGTTCTTCTGTCGTCACCCCGACGAGTTCCTGGGCCGGCCGGTGGAGGCCGCGATCCTCGACCACGAGAGCCCGCAGATCTACGCCGAGCACCTGTTGTGCGCGGCCCATGAGGCGCCTCTGAGCGACGACGACGCGGCCGTGCTCGGAACCGGATGGCGCGGATACGCCGAAGAGCTCACGGCCGCCGGGGCGCTCCGCGAGCGCGCCACCGGCTTCGTCCCCAGCCGCGCCGACGACTACCCGGCGGCGCGGGTGGCACTCCGCTCCGCGTCTTCCGACTCCTTCGCCCTGATCGACGTCGGCTCGGGCGAGCTGCTCGGCCAGATCGAGGCCGCGCGTGCGTACTCGACCGTCCACGAGGGGGCGGTCTATCTGCACCTCGGGCGTTCCTACGAGGTGCTCGCGCTCGATCTCGACGCACGCCGGGCTCTGCTCGATCCGTTCACCGGCGATTACTTCACCCAGGCCAAGCGCGAGAGCTTCACTTACATCGAGCGCTTGCACGACCGCCGCGACATCCTCGGCGTCGTCCTCTCCTTCGGCGCGGTGGCGGTGTCGGAGACCGTCCTCGGTTACCAGCGCAAGCGGCTGCGGGACCACACCATGATCGACTTCACGGCGCTCGATCTGCCGACCGTCGAGTTCTCCACACGGGCCCTGTGGTTCGAGCTCGACGAGCTGATCGCCGCCGATCCATTCCCGCCTGAACATCTGCTCGGAGCACTACACGCGCTCGAGCACGCGCAGATCGCCGTCCTGCCCCTGATCGCGATGTGCGACCGCTGGGACATCGGCGGTCTGTCGACCAACGCTCACCCGCAGACCGGGGGCCCGACGATCTTCATCTACGACGGTCACCCGGGTGGGATCGGGATCACCCGGCGTGGGTTCGACGAGTTCGAGCGGCTGGTGGACGACGCCCGGAGGCTGATCGCCGAGTGCCCGTGCGCGAGCGGGTGCCCGTCGTGCGTGCAGTCGCCCAAGTGCGGCAACCTGAACGAGCCGTTGTCCAAGCGGGGGGCGCTCGAGCTCCTGCGCCGGCTGGCGTCCGCGACAGAGTAGGTGGCGGAGCCGTCGGTTACGAAGTGGTGGACGCTACTTGACGCCGAGCGAGAGATTCCCGATCAGGGCGCTGGTGGTGGCCGACGCCGAGCCGGTGAGGTCACCGAGGGTGGAGAACAGCGACTGGACGAGCGAGGTGGCCGGGGAACTACCGAGCGCTACCTTCAACAGCTCGAGGAGGCTGATCCGGAAGGCGACCGCGCCCTGAGCGCCCGGCGCCGCCGTGGTCGGCGCGGCGGCGAAGGCCCGGAGCTGCGCCGGGGTGGCCACGCCCGCGACGAACTGATTGCCGACCAGGCCGAGGTCAATCGCCTTTCCCTTCCCTTCCTTGACCGCATAGAAGCCGCCCGCCAACCTCGACAGTCCCGTGGACGTGTCGAAGATGTCTCCCACGACCCGAGGCAGCGCGGCCAGCTGCTTCGCGGCGCTCGCCGGGTCGGTCACCCCGACCCTTGCCATCGTCGTCTTGGTGTCGCTCTCGATGATCAGGTTGCCGGTCAACAGCGTGGCAAAGGTATTCAGGTCATAGCCGGTCTTGCGCTGGGCGGCCGCCTCGCCGCGCTGGAAGGGGGCGTACGACTCGGGGTCGGCGGCCCGTGCCGCGGCCTCGATGAAGTCGAGGCTCCGCGCGGGATCGCGCACCCCGACCGCAATCGGGAGCGTGCCGGCGAGGGCCGGGGGCGTCTCTCCGCTCGCGATCGGCAGCTCGTCGCCGGTGAGCGGGCCACCGGAGGTGTCGACGTGGAATTGGGCGGTGAGGCCGGTGGTGGCGGCGCTGATGGCGACGCCGTAGCCACGGATCGCCGCGACCCAGGGAATCTTGTGCGCGCTCGCCGCGAATGGTGTCGACAGCACGCTGGTCAGGGTCCCGAACGCCCGGATCAGAGCGTTCTGGGGCAGGGTGCCCATCGCCTTTGAGAAGTCGGCCGCGGTGAGGCCGCCGCCATGAGCATGACGCTTGAGCGCGGCGGCGATGTCCGCGGCAGAAGCGGCCAGGAACACTGTCGCCCCGTCGACCGCGAGCGCGCCGGCGCTGCTCCGATACAAGGATGCACCGTCAAGCTTCCCCGCCGGCGAGAGGCCGGGGAAGGTCTTGATCAGCGCATCGAGCTTGGCCGCGCTCTTGGCCACCCAGACCGCGAGGTAATCGGACCCCGAGACCGAGACAGAGTCCGGGACCTGGAGCACGGCGAGGGTGACCGGATTTCCATACAGCGGCTCGATGTCGGTCTGGTAGTCGATCCCCGAGGACTCGAGCGTGGACTCGAGCTCGTCGATTCCGAGCTTGGCCAGCGGGAACTGGTCGAGTAATCCGTTTAAGTTCTGTACCGCAGCGCCGCCCGGATTCGTCTCGATCACGGTCACGAGCGGACTTCCGGAGGGGAAGTAGGAAAGCTCGTTCGCGAGCGCACCAGAGACGGTGCTGGAGGAACTCGAGGAGCCGCAGCCGGCGGCGAGCAGGCACAGCGACATCGCGATCAACGAGACGATGGCGCGACGCATCGCGACAGGGTATACAGCCCGCGTGGCCTTGGGCGGAGGCTGGGGCCTCGGGGGGAGGCTGCGTGATCTCGGGCGCAGGCCGCTATTCCTGTGAGATCGCCGCGAGCACGTCCAGCCTTACGGCCCGGCGCGCCGGAAGCACGGAGGCAACCACCCCGGCCAACAGCCCCAGCGCGAGCAGGCCGAGCACCTGAAGGACGGGCAGCGCGAACACAACGCCGTCGCCGGCGAGCGCGAGGGTGACGATCCACGCCAGCAGGACGCCGAGGACCACGCCGGCGATCGCGCCCAGCGCGGCCGTGATGAAGCTCTCGTCGCGGATCAGCACCCGCGTCTGCTCGGGCGTCATCCCGAGCGCCCGCAACATCCCCAGCTCGCGCGTCCGCTCGTGGAGCGACAGCGACAGCGTGTTGACGATCCCGAGCAGCGACATCCCGACGACCAGCGCCAGCAGCGCGTAGAACAGCGCCAGGACGCCGTTCACATGGCTGCCGACCTCCGCCTCGACCTGCTGCTTGGAGCGGGCCACGACGCCCGGGAATGGTCGCAGCGACGTGGTGAGCTGCGCGGCGGCTCCGGCCACGCTCGTCCCCGGCGCGAGCTTCACGAACACGGCCTGAATCCGCGGCTGATGGAACAGCCGATCGAAGACCGAGATCGGGAGCACGAAACCCTGCAACAGCGCCTGATCGCGATAGATCCCCCGCACGGTGACGGTGCTCTGAAGCCCGGTCTCGGTCGTCATCCGGATCCGGTCACCGACTGAGACGTGCGCCGAGCGAGCGGTGTCCTGCTCCACGAGCACGCTGCCGGGGAGGAGGCTTGCAAGCGATGCGGCCGAGCCATGCACCCAATCGAACCTGTAGACCTGTCCGAAGGTGCTTGGATCGACCCCCTCGGCGGCGACCAGGCCGCTGCGCCCCAGCCGCCCTTCGGCACTCGTCAGGCTCGCGACCGCTTGGACCTCGGGAAGCGTCGTGACCGCCTCCACCGTCGCTGGGGGAATGGGGCTGCTGCCGTCGCTGCTCTGAATCGTGAAATCGGCGAGCAGGGTGCGGTCGATGATGCGGTTGGTCGACGTCCGCAGGCCGTTGGCATACACGGTCACGAACAGGACGAGCGCGAGTCCGATCATCAGTGAGGAGGCTGTCGCGGCGGTGCGCGTCGAATTGCGTGCGGAGTTCTCCCTCGCCAGGCGACCGAGGATGCGCCCGCCACGCTCGAGGGGCCAGCCGACGATGCGGACCATGCGGTCGATCACGATCGGGCTCACGGCCACGATCGCAAGCACGACTGCTCCCGCTCCGACCGCGCTCCTGGTCAAGCGGTGCGACGCCGACCCCGAGCCGGTCAGGGCCAGGATCAGCCCCGCGGCGAACAGCGCCAGCGCCGCGGCCGAGCGGAGCCAGTCGCTGCGCCGGCTGCTCTTTCGCGGCGCTTGGTACTCCCGGAGCGCCTGGAGCGGGGGGACGCGAGTGGCACGTAGCGCCGGCACGAGCGCGGCCCCGATCGTCACCAGCAGCCCCACCCCCAGGCCGAGCTCCGCGGTCTGGAGCTGGAGGCTGATCCCGGCGGAGGGCAGGCTCGAGCCGATCGCCACGAACAGGGCGCGGATCAGGATGGCGGCGAGGAAGCCGCCCAGCAGCCCCACCAGGGAGGCCGCGACGCCGATCGCCGCCGCCTCCAGCATCACCGCGTCGAGCACCTGACGGCGAGTCGCGCCGAGGGCTCGCAGCAATGCGAACTCGCCGGTCCGCTCGGCGATGGTCATCGAGAAGGTGTTGAAGATCGCAAATGCTCCCAGGAAGACGGCGATGAATCCGAACGCCAGCAGGCCGTCGGTCAGGATCCCCAACCGGTCGGCGATGCCCGCCACCTCGGCGTCGTCCTCGGTCTGAGCGCTGGTGACCGTGAGCTCCGGCGAGAGCAGCGGGCGGATCTCGCTGATCAGCATCGCGGCCGTCGTGTCCTTGGTGGCCGTGACCGCGATCTGATCGACGCGGCCGTTCTCGAGATAGAGCGACTGCGCGGTCGGCAGCGAGAACACCGCGAACGTGGCGCCGCCGAGCGACACGCTGCCGAGGTGGGCGATACCGCTGATCCGGAATCGGCGCAGCGGTTGGTCGGTGACGATCGAAACCATCTCACCGACGTGAAATCCCTGCTGCTGCGCCGTTCCCTGATCGATTGCGACCTGATCGGGGCCGGTCGGCGGAGACCCGGCGACGAAGGTGAAACGGCCGAACTGCGGCGGCACGTAGGAGAGCCCGAGCGTCGGCGCGTAGGTGTTCTCGATCGGCTTGCCGTTGCGCCCGATGATCGTCGCGGTGTTGGTGATCTCCCCTTCGACGCCGGCGACACCCGGGAGCGAGCGGATCAGCGAGATCAGATGGACATGGGTCTTCGCGGGCGCGTTGACCCGTACGGCGAGGTCCTGACGGCTCGAGACGATCACCGCGCTGCCCCGCGTGGCGTCGCTGAAGAGCTCGCGAAAGGCGGCGTGAATGTTGTCTGTGAAGATGTACGTGCCCGAGATCAGCGACACGCCGAGCAGCACCGCGAACGCCGTCCTCGCCGCGCGCCGGCGCCGAGCGACGAGGTTGCGCAACATGTAACCGGTCACGTCAGATCAACAGCTGCAGGGTCTTCATCGAGTCGAGGATCTCAGGGGCACTGAGCCGCTCCGATTCGCGCACCACCAGGCCGTCCTGAAGGAACAGGATCCGATCGGCGTGGGCGGCGGACAGCGGATCGTGGGTGACCATCACGATCGTCTGGCCGAAGTCGTCGACGGCCCGCCGCAGCATCGCGAGGATCACCTCTGTCGCGTGCGAGTCGAGGTTCCCCGTGGGCTCGTCCGCGAACACCACCGAGGGCCGGGACATCAGTGCCCGTGCGAGCGCGACGCGCTGCTGCTGGCCGCCCGAGAGCTCCGATGGGAGGTGATGGCGGCGGTCCTCGACGCCGACCGCGCGCAGCAGCCGCTCGAGCCAGCCCTCGTCGATCTCCTCGCCCGCGATCCGCAGCGGCAGCACGATGTTCTCCTCGGCCGTGAGCACGGGAATCAGGTTCAGCGACTGGAACACGAAGCCCACCCGCGTCCGGCGCAGCCGGGTCAGCTCGGTGTCGTCGAGCCCGTCGAGGCTCGTTCCATCGAGCCAGACGTTGCCTGAGGTTGGGCGATCGAGCCCGGCGAGGAGATGCATGAGCGTCGATTTTCCCGACCCCGACGGCCCCATGATCGCGGTGAAGCTGCCGCGCTCGAAGGACACGGCGATGCCCCGGAGCGCCTCGACGGCCGTCTCGCCCTCCCCGTAGCGCTTGATCAGGTATCGGCAGTAGACGGCGGGTCCCTTGGTCATCCGCTTCCCCTCGGCCGGTAATGCCGTCTCCCTCAGCACGCGAGCAGGTTAGCGGTTGGTGAACGGATCCGGCGCCGCTCTAGCGGGAGCTCCGTGCCAGGTCCCTGGGGCGCACAAAGCCGCTCAGCTCAGCGCAGCCCGGGCCGATCCGGTTCCAGGCGCACGTGAACGTCAGCGTCGCGAGCGCCCCGGTCGGGAACTTCTCGCGGAGGGCCTCGTCTCGCGCGGCCAGCGAGGAGGCCAGGTCGCGTAGGCCGGGATTGTGTCCGATCAGCATCACCGAGCTCGCTCCCGTGGGAACGGCGCGCAACCGCGCGATCAGCTCGCCCGCCGACGCCATGTACAGCTCCCGCTCGATCCGGACCTCGGCCGGCGCCCCGGTTTCGTCGAGCCCCGAGCCACCGCGTGCGCCCGCGCCCGCGCCACCGCCCGCGCCCGCGCCACCACCCGCGTGCCGGCCCGGCTCGAGCACGGCGAGCGCGAGCGTTTCCCGGGCCCGCAGGGCGGAGGAGCAGAGAATCAGCTCGGGACGGATGCCCTCGCGGCGCAGATGTTCGGACAGCAGCTCGCCCGCGCGGCGCCCCCGAGGGGCCAACGGGCGATCGTGATCCCCGACGCCGGGATCGTCCCAGCTCGACTTCGCGTGGCGAAGGACGAACAGTCGCTTGGTGGCGGGCGCCGGCGGCATCCGCTCCAGATGATGGAGGCCGCGGCACTTCGGCGGCGCCTCAGCCAGGTCCTTGGCGGGCAAGCCGGTAGCATCGCCCGACCACGGCGAGATAGCTCAGCTGGTAGAGCACACGACTGAAAATCGTGGTGTCCCCGGTTCGAGTCCGGGTCTCGCCATCGCTTCACTAACTTCCTGCAAAAGCCACACCTTTTACGGCTCGGCCGGTCCATTTTTCGGCAGGATAGCGCCGCGCACCGCTCGACCTGCGAATTCTCGCTCGTTGTGGCATGCGGAGCGGCGTAGGCGCGCAAAGCGAAAGCGCGACCTTTCGGCGAGCGTGGGCTTTAGGACGTGACGAGTTCACGCGATGGGGAGAGCGAGGTCGGCTGGTGCGTCGATCGGCTCGTGCGTAGGTAGGCACGGGACCCAAACGGACGGGATCCCGTGGCCGTGAGCGGCGTTCGGTGCTGGTGCGGCCAGTCATCTGCTAGAGGCCCAAGAGATCGCTGAACGGCACGACTACCGGAGCGATGATGCATGACTCGACGACCTGGATGTTGCTGAACGTCGGGCCCGGGGTCGAGCGGCAGTCCCAGTGGTTCGTAGTTGGGGTGTAGTGAGCGTATGGCTGGTTGCATGGAGAAGAGACCCGATGGGGCGCCCGAGGGGTCAGCGTGGGCGCTGGAAGGGGTTGCGAATGGTCCGGCGTGTTAAGTTCCCCTGAGCGAGCCCGTTACCGAAACGAGGACCTGTCGCAGGGGTGAGAGGAGGCAGGTGCCGTCGGTGGGTACGTCGATCGCTGTGCCGCTGAAGTGGCTCTGCGGGAAGTCGATCTCGATCGACTCGATGAGAGCCAGTCGGCGGGCAGCCAGGGTGCCGACGATGGTGACCGGTCCTCCAGTGGTCGGAAAGGTCGCGGAGACCTGGCCGCTGCTCGTATCCGTGAGGCAGGCGCCTCCGGCGGTGTAGGTCTCCTGGGCTCCGAACGAGCCTAGCCCCGTAATTCGGTGTCCGTCGAGCGTGCCAAGGCAGGTCATGGTGCCGGTCTGGCCGTCCGAGGTCGCTGAGCCCGAGCCCGGGATCGTCGTGACGCCGGGGGTAAAGTTGATGGTCAGCAGGCCGGTGCAGGTCGCGGATGTAGCGGGCGCCGCCTCGGCGTCGGCGGTCGCAAATACTGCGATCAGAAGACCGGCGAGCACAGCACTGAGACATCTGACCCTGGTGGAACTAGTCGGTAAAGCGAACATCGAGTGGCCTTTCTTGGTTGGGTGTTGGTTGCCTTTCGGCCTTGCGAACTGCTTGACACCTCCGTGCCCTTTGGCGTCGTCGGGGCTCGCACTCAGCGCCGTACGCCGTTCGTCCGGCGGAGCCATCGCCCCCCGTTGCGCCAAAGGCGCCGTAGCGACGGCTGCGCTTGAGACGGCCCTAAGCGTTTAGCGACGCGGGCGACAACAGCCATTCGAGAACCTCGCCGGCGGCGACGGCGAGCACAGTTCCGTCACCCACTCGTGCACGACGCGCGACAGGCGCGATCACACACAAGGTTGCCACAACGGCACCAATTACCACCAACCGTTTGCGGCCGCGGGCATCGCCCTGAAAGTGCCGACGGCCACGTAACAGCAGTCCCGGTGTCGTCCGCGCCTGCCGCCCGGCTGTAGTCGCCGCCATCGTTTGTTCCCCCTTATGTGTTTGACGACTTGTGAGGGTCATCGTTGAGCTTTGATTTGTTGACTACGCTGCTGGTCAGGTGATGGTCGGCTCGCCGTTCGACGCACACGCCAGATGTGCTCCATCGGCCATCGCCGAGCCCAAACGCGGTCGCTTTCGTCGCGGTAAGTGCTCGTCACGTCGGCGGGTGGCCGCAGTTCAAGGAGGTCCTCGACGATGAAGCCGGCTTGACGGAACAGGCGAATCCAGGCGCCGTAGGGCAGCTGGAACGCGGCAGGCTGGCCAGGTTCCTCGAGCGTGCTGAGGTTCCAGTAGTCACGTTCGAGTCGGGCGCTGGGATGTTCGCTCTCTGGCGGCCAGGCGATGTCGAGGATCGGCGTGTTCATCGAGAACGCGAGCAACCCTCCGGGCCGCAGGAGCCGCGCGGCCTCTGGGACCGTCTTGTACGGATCCGCGAACGTCATCGCGCCGTGATCGCAGAACACAACATCAAAGGAGCACGCGGCAAGACCGGTCGACTCCGCGCTTGCGTGCACGAGCGAAAACTCCGCGGCGGCGGCCTCCATCAGGAGCCGCGCGTGCTCGAGTTGGCGTGCCGAGTTGTCCAACCCGGTGATCCTTGCCCCGAGGCTGTGAAGGGCGATCGACCACTGCGCCGCTCCGCACCCGAGCTCGAGAACGTCGCGGCCGGTGACGTCGCCGAGGACTCTGAGTCGAGACTCGGGCAGCTGCCAAACACCCCAAGCCGCACCACCCGATTTGGCCAGTTGGCGGCCATGCCTGGCCTGGTAGCTCGCCGCGCGTTGGTCCCACAGCTCTCGGCTGCGGGCGGACACCGGCGAGAGCGGCGACCGGTCGATCGGCGTCAAGCTCCCGGCCCACTCGTCCACGTGGTTGCGTGCGAAGCCGTCCACGGCGACGAGGTCGCGGCTGGGCCGCCCAGTCGTGGTCGTGGAGGCCGATCGGTCGCCCGCCGGCGGGTGCGCCGGACGCACAGGTCGACCGGGATTCTCGCGACCTGGCGTTGGCGTTCGGCGATCCATGGTCGGGGACCTTAGGATTCGTGGCCGGGTGCGGCATCATGGAAACCCCCACACTTTGGGCGAGACATTCGGACGCGAGACAGAGCTCGAGACGGTTCGTGGGTTCGTCCGCGGAGCGCCGCGTGAGGCAGCGTTGCTGACGATCGAAGGCCCGGCGGGTATCGGAAAGACGACCGTGTTCCGTGCGGGTGTTGCTGAGGCGACAGCGCGCGGCCGGCGGGTCGCGATCGCGCGGCCGGTCGAGGTTGGTGGCGGCATGGGTTTCGCCGGTCTGGAGGCGCTGCTCGCAGACCTGATCGACGACGTCGTCCACGAGTTGCCCGCACCGCAGCGCGTCGCGCTCGAGGTCGCCCTGCTCCGCTCCCAGCCAGGGCCGGTCCCGATCGAGCGGCGAGCCGTCGCGACGGGAACGCTCACCGTCCTACGCGCGCTCGCCGCACGCGCGCCGCTCCTGATCGCGATCGACGACCTGCAGTGGTTCGACGGCGCATCACTCGACGCTCTCGCGTTCGCCCTGAGCCGGCTACGCGACGAGGACGTGCTGGTTCTCGGTGTCGTCAGGGGCAGGCTCGGGCTCCTGGAGCTTGGCATCGCTCGGGAACGTGCGGGAAGGCTTGAGCTCGGGCCGTTGGGGTCAGACGCGCTGCGGCGCGTCGTGCACGATCGATTCGGGCTGATCCTCGCGAAGCCTGAGCTTGGGCGCCTTGAGCAGATCAGCGGCGGCAACCCGTTCTACGCGCTCGAGCTCGTCCGAGCCGCCGGGGGCCGCGCCGTGGCGGGCGGCGAGTCGCTCACAGGCGACGATCTGCGTCAGCTGATCGGCACCCGGCTCTCCGCCTTGTCGCCTGCGACGCAGGACGCGCTCGGAGTTCTCTCAGCGCTCCATCACACGCGGGCCGAACTGATCGAGGAGATGATCGACGCTGACGCGCTCGACGCGGCGTTCGTCGCCGGTGTGCTGAGACAGGAGGGCAGTGAGCCGGTTTTCGCGCATCCACTCCTGGCCGCCGGCGCCTACGCCGCTTTGGCCCCGGCACGACGCCGCTCGGTGCACCGGCGGCTCGCCGCGCTCGTCACGGACCCGCAGGACCGAGCTCGCCATCTCGCGTCCGCGACAACCCGCCCCGACCCAAACGTGGCGGTCGCGCTCGATGCGGGTGCTGCTGCCGCGGCTTCGCGAGGCGCGCCAAGCGCTGCGGCCGATCTGCTCGAGGCGGCGGCGAGGCTGACGCCCCCGCACGATTCTGACGGCGCCGCGCGCCGGCGGCTCGAGGCAGCCCGGCAACTGTTCGCGGCCGGCGATCGCAGGCGCGCGACCGAGCTATGCGACGCGCTCGTGAACGAGCTGTCGCCCGGCGATCTGCGTGCCGAGGCGCTGACGGCGGCATGGCAGGGCGTGGTCTCGGTCGATGACGCTACAGCGATGCTCGAGCGGGCCGTCGAGGACTCGGTATCGCGCGAGTCCCGAGCACGTTGCCTGCTACTGCTTTCCGAAGTGGTACAGGCACGCGATCTCGACCGCGCGCGGCGGCACGCCAACGATGCCGTCACGCTCCTGGACGCCGACGGCGACCCCAGGCTCCGTGCGTGGGCGATGGGAACACTCGGCGGGTTCCTGACACGCGTCAATCCGAACGGCAACGGGCTTGACATCCTGCGGGCCGCTTGCGAGCTCGAACAACAGCACGGGTCCGCCGCCCCGACCCTGTACCTCACCCCGACCATCAACCTTGCGCTGTGTCTCCTTCTCCGCGACGAGCTCGACGAGGCGCGCGAGCTTCTCACGGCCCGCTACGCCTACGCGTCGACAACAGGCCAGGTCGCGAGCTCAAGCCTCATCGCGTATCACCTCAGTGAGCTCGAATGCCGCGCCGGCAACCTCACACGAGCGCGTACCTACGCCAAGGAGGCGCTTGCGCTCGGCGATGACGGCCAGGAGACGCAAACGCTCGGCGCGCTGCTGTACGGGCGCGCGATGGTCGCAGCACTCGAAGGCGAAACGGAGCTCGCCCGGGCACTCGCCCACCGCGGCTTAGAGATCGGTCGTGCCGTCGGCGATCGCACGTTCCCGCTCCTCAATGCCGCGGTCCTTGGGCTCCTCTCGCTATCGCTCGGTGATAACGCGACGGCGCTCGAACACCTCGAACCGCTACCCGAGCTCTTCCAGGCGCGCGGCTACACTGAACCGAGCGCCGCCACCTTCCAACCGGACTACATCGAAGCTCTCATCGCCGCAGGCCGCCATGACGACGCGCAAGCGGCGATCGCCGAGTGGGAGGCCCTGGGACAGAGATTCGACCGCCCGCGCCCGCTGGCCACCGGCGCCCGCTGCCGGGGCATGCTCGCCGGCGCCCGCCACGATCTGCCCACCGCGCTCGCCGCACTCGAGGAAGCCCTCAAGCACCACGAACGCCTGCCCGTCCCACACGAACGCGCACGCACCCTGCTGGCCCTCGGCACAACGCTCCGCCGTGCCGGCCGTCGTCGTGACGCCAGGGAAGCGCTCAACGACGCAGAAACGCTGTTCACCTCCATCGGCCAGCCCCTGTGGGGCGGTCGCGCACGCGCTGAAGCCGCCCGCCTCGGCGGCCGCACGCCCGCAGGACACGAGCTCACCCCCACCGAACAACGCGTCGCCGAACTCGTCGCGGACGGTCACTCCAACCGCGAGGTCGCAAACGCCCTGTTCGTCACTGTCAGCACCGTCGAATCAAATCTCACACGGATCTATCGCAAACTCAACCTCCGCTCACGCGCAGAGCTCGCGGCAAGAGGCCCGACAACAACCACCGACTGACGCACCGCCGCCGCCGCCGCCGTCTGAGGACGAGCATCGACGCGATCGACACGCGGCTCCGTCGCGACAAGCCGCGGGGCCACCGCTACGACAGCTCCGGTGCCCCTCGAGGGATCCGGCCTGACTCCGCGCTGAGGACGCCGATGTGTGCGCCGCTGCAACGACGGCCATCGGCGCTGCAAGGTTGGCGACTGCCGCCTTGGCGGACACGACCGCAACGACCGCCTCGCGGGTCGGTGCTGGTGCGACGGGCGACGAGATCGGCGTGACCAGACCGCTTGCCCGGAGGGCCGGGCGCGGCCCGCCCAGCAAGCGCCCTGAGTGCCGCTCGCCCGCAGGAGCAGGCATCGACGCTACCCCCTCACGCCGCTCCAAGTATGGAACGAAGTCAGGCCGTCTCGTGACTCGGCCGGGTTGCTTCCGAGTCGCACAGGAAAGCGGTCACCGCGCCTGCGTGGCCGCTTCAGGCGTAATGCACCCACGCGACGGCGCCGGGCGTCGTCGCTGCTCGTAGCGAGCGCGGACGGTATAAACGACGCGGGCGATCGGCCACCTAGGCCGGCCCGCGACTGCCGTTTGCACACCGCGAGGCCGAGCAAGCAGTCCGGTCGCGCCGATCGTGGCGCCACGCGGGTCACGTCCCGCGGCCGAAGGCGTAATCGGATCACGCCTTTTGGGTCACGCCGGCGTGTTGGCCGCTTCGTGCCGGAGGAGCTACGCGGCGTATTGGAGGCGAAGCTGGCTGGCGGCGTCGGCCATCCGCTCAGCGGCTCGATCGGTGGTGTGCCCGAGCGCAACGGTGCGCAGGAGCGTTGCCGTGAGCTCGACGTGGTGAACGAGTCGATCGATCGGGAACGCACGCGCAGTAAGCACGCGGCCAAGCCAGGCGACCTGTGCGACGCAGTCGACCGCGCCTGACCGGCCGTCTTCCAGCGCCCATGCGAGCAGGTAGCGGCTGTCGTGCTCGCACCAAGCCCGGCCCGCGTCGCCGTAACGTTCGAGATCGTCGGGATAGGTCTCGTAGTAGCGCGCCGATAGCTGGCGGGCGAGTGGTCCCAGATCGATCTTGGTGCCGGCGGTGAGCTCGAACGTCTGGGGCGGGGGGTCGCCGCTGGGTGGTTCGGTGCGGTTCATGTCGCCACTACGTCGTAGGTGTGTAGGTGGTCAAGCCGCTCGAGCTTGATCAGCGCTTTCAGAACCGGGGGGATCCGGTCGTGCGAGGTTTGATGCGCGCTACTCTTCATGTAGCTCGTAAAAGCCGCGCGCGTCGTCCAGCGGCTCACCATGATGACTTCCTCCGCGTCGCGGTCGGAATGCCAGACCTCGAGGTCGATGAACCCTTCGGCGCCGTCGACCAGGCCGGCGCGCTCATTGAACGCTCGGAGCAGTTCGGGGACGTGCGGTTCGGGAAGACGCAGGCGGGACATTGAGACGTACATGTATCTGGGCTCCGTCGAGTTCTGGGGTCAGGCGACCGCGAGCTGGTTGCGGCCGTGCTCTTTTGCGGCGTAGAGCGCGCGGTCGACGTCGAGGGCGGCACGTCGACGGTCGGCGTGGTCCGGAACGCTGATGCCGATGCTTACCGTGATCTGCGGAGCGGTGAGCGTCGTCTCGATCCAGCGGCGGATTCGCTCGCCGATCTCCACGGCAGCCGCGGTGGCAGTGTCCGGCAGCAACACGACGAACTCGTCGCCGCCGTACCGGGCCGCGAAATCGCCGGGCCGCAGCGAATCGTCAATACACCGCGCGACGCCGATCAACGCGAGATCACCAGCTCGGTGGCCGTAACCGTCGTTGATCGCCTTGAAATGATCAACGTCGATCATCACCAGGCCCGCTAGCTGAACATCAGGTCCCTCGCTCAGCACCTGACAGCGGTCCTCGAACGCCCGGCGGTTCCACAGATCGGTCAGCGGGTCACGAAAGGCGATCTGCTCCAGCGCGAACGTTTGTCGCGCTTGCCCGCGAGCCGCATCAGCGAAAACAGCGGCGGCTTGCGCGAAGCGAGCCTCCAGCACGCCGCCGACGTCCGGCTCTCGATCGTCGAAGCTGCCCGCCACGACGACGCCACCGTCGCCGATGTCCACCGGCAGTTCACCCTGCAAGGGCTCCGTCATAACACGCTCGGCGTACTCGGCAAGCTCCTCCGTGTCAGCGGCGTAGAACAAGCCCCCGCATTCCCGCAACGCCTCCGGCACGCCCTGACCGCCGATCACCAGCCGCAACTCCGGATCATGGGCACGCAACGCCAGCAGCTCTCGCGCTAGGGCCGCAGCGTTCAGCGGCATCGTGATCCCGAGCGCCACGATCGCTGGCTGATGCTCAACCACCAGGGCCAGGAGAGCCTCCTCCTGGACGTCACCCCCGGCGAACAGCACCATGAACCCGGCGCCCTCGAACACGTCGGCGACCATCCGCAGCGCAAGGAGATGGTGAGCGCCGGCCGCCCCCGCGACCAACACCAGCTCGCCGCGGCGCTTCCCTCCGCCAAGCAGCACCGGAAACAGACGCGTCAGGGCCTGATAGCCGATCGCGGTCGCGAGATGCTCCTCCGCGATCGACATGGCGCCTCCCTCCCACAGGACTCCGACCGCTCTCATCGCCGGCGCGATCACCCGCGACTGCAACACCACCGGGGAAACCCCGCCGTCAAGGGCATCGTCGATCACGGCACCGGCCGCATCAGCATCACCGACACAGATCGCATCGACATACCCGCGCGCGGCATGGACGATCAACGCATCGCTACCGCGGCGCTCGGAATCGATCGCCCGTGGCTCGTGAGTACCTTCGCGCATGCTCCCTATCATCGACCACGCCGCCGACCCCTCGGTCAGTAGTTCACCGGCGAGACATTCGGAGAACTACTGCAGCCCAGCAAGCACCCCGACTACCGCTCGCCCGGACGAGCAGTTGTCGACCGCGAGGCTGGCGTAGCTGTCGCGTTTGAGCAATTGGGGAAGCGTTGACGAGACTGCCGGATTCCGCGGAGAGCAGTCATCTCGTGGTGTAGGTCGGCGTGGCCGCCTTATTGCGATACGGGCCACGCGCACGGGCGGCGAGAGATGGCCGCTCACCTACGAACAGGACAAACATGTCCCCCACGGGTTCGTGCATCGCGATTTGCTCGGCGCCGAAGGCGGCGAAGCGATCTACGCAAGTCTCGAGGGTCGTCTCCAGCCTGGAAACACGGTTCCGGTCCGATACGACGCGGGAGATCGCACAAAGATCGTGCTCGATCTGCCGGCGCTGCAGGAGGAGGTGTACGCGCGGTGGCCGGGCGAACAGGCCGCGGAACAGGCCGGCGTGCCGAGCGGGCTGGAGGGGGCGCTCGGCAGCGGCCCGCTCGCGGACATCCTGCAGCAGGCCTCACAAGATCCCGAAGGGCTCCGCGCGCGGCTCCAGGCACAAGGCTCGGGCGCGTCCGCGTTCGTCGTCACAGGCGCCGGTGTGACTCCTCTCGGTGGCGCCCCGGCCGCGCGGCAGACCGACGTCGGCGACCAGCTCACCAAGCTCGCCGACCTGCGCGACCGCGGGGTGCTGACCGCCGCCGAGTTTGAAGCTCAAAAGCAGAAGCTTCTCGGCACCTGAGCGATTGGAACCTCCCTCGGCCGCAGACGCACGAAACCGAGGTAGGAGCTGAGCAATCCCGAAGATCCCGGCTGATCGGCCGGCGCATTCAGGCACGCGGATGACCGGCGACAGCCCGTCGCCCTTTGCGCTCCCGCCCAATTCCGATCGTCCGCGCGAGACGGTCGAGCGGTACCTCGGCGCCAAGCGCCGGATAACCGCTTTCGCAGCGGAATCCGACAGTCTCGTCAACGCTTCCCCAATGAGCAGGAGCACCATCGCTGTCACGGGTTGGTCAGTTCGGTCTGGAGATGGGAACGCTGGTGTTATCTGCCAGCGTGGTCTTGAGAAGGTCGATATCGATTGGCTTGGTCAGGTGGGCGCTGACGCCCAGTTCGAGCATTCGCCTGCGAGTGGCTGG
>Ga0302326_10007433_pt1 | contig 24362 bp, 17 predicted proteins | sample Palsa_T0_3_FD_202264 | JGI IMG/M metagenome (GOLD analysis project Ga0302326, IMG submission 202264) | Peat permafrost microbial communities from Stordalen Mire near Abisko, Sweden - Palsa_T0_3 | ecosystem: Environmental > Terrestrial > Soil > Palsa > Peat permafrost | place: Sweden: Abisko... | reverse complement strand
GCCGCTCGAGGTCGATGCAACTTGACCTACCTGCCCGCGCCGGACCCGCGCCAGGGGATCATTTGAGCAGCCAGAGGCGTCCGTCAACCCCTGCCTGAGCGAGGGCGCGGGCGTGCCGCGCACGCGCTCGGTCACGACGGGCAGACAGGCTGCCACCGCGTCGAGGGCAACCGGTTACGGCGACCTGGGACCAATGTCCCCGCAAACGTCGCTATCGGTGACTGATCACAAACGCGGTCGTATCTAGGTAACTTTCCGATGCCGTTATTTATGTCAAAATGGCGCGCCGTCGGCGTGGGCACGTTAGGTTCTTAAACGGCCGTTGTCCCGTCAATCCCCGGAGGAGAGAGACATGTCGGCAGGTCGAGAGTCGCGGTCCCGCCGTCAGTTGGCCCATGGGAACGGCACGCCCTCGCCGGGTACACACGTACGGCGCGGCCGCCCATCGCTGTTGCGTTGCTGGATGGGATTCCTCGGAACGTCAATCGCCGTTCTACTCACGATCACCGGGATCAGGGCCGCCGTCCCCCTGCTGGCGTCGACCGCGACCGCGACCACGACCACGACCATCAGCCAGGTGGGTACGGCCACCACCTTCGAGTCCTCAAGGGTCGGCATGGCCGTCACCAAGGTGCCCGCGGGAACTGCGGCCGGCGACGTCCTGCTGACCTTTGTGGAAACCTCCCGGCGCTCCAGTGTCACATGCGCCTCCGGAGCCAGGCTGATCCTCGACCGCAGCCACGGGGCTGGAACCCGGCTGGCCGGATGCCTGACCGTGACGGGCCAATCGATCCCCTCCGCGGTCCGCGTCCGCATCTCTCCGAGGAGTCAGGTAGCCGCGGTCACGATGGCTTTCGCGGGAGTCGATAAAGGCAGCCCCGTGGATGTCTTGGCCACATCGTCCTCGAACACATCTCCATCGGTGACCTTGGCCAGCAATGACCTCGTCGTCTTCGGTCTTGGCTCATCCGGCCGCGCCGCGACCGCGACCGCCCCGCAGGGGGCGCAACTGCAGGCCACCGTGAACGACTTCGCAACCGCTCAGGTGGCCGCGGCCACCCTCTCCGGACAGCGGGGAACGGTAAAGCGGGGATATTGGAGCCTTGCGCCCGTGCTGCTCCCGGCCGCCACCACCGTGGCCCTGCTCCCGGCGCCGGCCGCCAATCCAACGCCCGCCTCCCCGACCCCGGGCGATCCCGGCGCCACGTCGCCGGCCGCATCCCTGCCGCCAAGCTCCGCCACGCCCAGCCCTGTCTCCGCCACCCCCGCTCCGAGTTCCGCGTCCGCGTCGGCGCCGAGTTCCGCGTCCGCGTCCGCGTCGGCCTCGAGTTCCGCGTCCGCGTCGGCGCCTCCGTCCGGGGCGGCTCCGTCGTCGCCCCCGGTGACCTGGTGTGAAAACGGATTGCCGGGCAGTCCTTACACGTCGGCACCGGCGGGCTCGGTCACAGTGCCAGCGGGCGACAACAGCTCGGTCAGCTTCAGCACGCCGAACACGACATACTGGTTCGCCCCCGGGACCCACACGCTGGGTACCGGCGTATACGACCAGGTCGAGCCGGCTGATGGCGACACTTACGTCGGGGCCCCCGGCGCCGTGCTCGACGGCCAGAACGTCAACCAGTACGCCTTCATCGGCAACTATAAGGACCTGGCCGACGAGAACGTCACCATCGAGTACCTGACCATCGAGAACTTCCATCCCGCCCAGGGCGGCGGCGCCGTCAACGGCAACGGCAACAACGGCTGGACCGAGAAGTACGACCTGATGGATGACAACAGCCCCGGTGCGGCCATGATGCTCGGCGGTGACAATGATGTCTCGGATAACTGCCTGGCCCATAACGGCGAGTACGGGTTCAACGGCTACAGCTACGTCGATGAGACCTTCGGCTCGACATTCACCGGCGGCGCGACCAACATCACCTTCACCGGCAACGACGTGTCGGACAACAACACCATGAATACCCAGAGCGGCAGCGAGGGCGGCGGCAAGTTCTGGCAGGACGGCAACGTAGTGGTCACCGGCAATTACGTCCATGACAACATCGACTCGCCCGGTCTGTGGATGGATACCGACAACGCCGGCTTCCTGGTCCAGGACAACTACATCTCCGGCAACGGCGGCCCGGGCCTGATGTACGAGATCAGCTACAACGCCGACATCACCGACAACACGTTCAACGGCAACGCCATCCAGGGCGGTGAGGCCAACAAAGGCTTTCCGACCGGCGCCATCTACATCAGCGAGTCGGGCGGCAACGCGTCGGTCCCCTCGACGTACGCCGGCCAGCTGAACATCCAGGACAACGTCTTCCAGGACAACTGGTCCGGGGTCGTGATCTGGCAGAACGCCAACCGCTTCTCCGGTGACGGCCAGGATCCTGGAACGCTGACCCCGCCGAGCGGAACCAACGTCGACACCTGGATCGCTGACGCGCCCTCCATCTGCCACTCGAACCTGTCGGAAACCTCCCCGGTCGACTACAACTCGGTCTGCCAGTGGCGGGCTCAGAACGTGACGGTGCAGGACAATACCTTCGCGTTCGACCCATCGGACTCCATCTACGGGGGGCAGTGCACCGAGGCCAACGCCTGCGGCCAGAATGCCCTCTTCTCGCTCTACAGCTCGACATCCGCCTACCCGACATGGACTGTCTGCAACAACATCTCCAACAACCAGAACAACCACTTCGAGAACAACAGCTACACCGGCCCCTGGACATTCACCTACTTCAACGGGGGGAGCATGGAGGGCCCGGCGGCCTGGCAGGCAGGGACGACCAACGTCCGAGGCTCGGGCGATAACTTCGGAGACCAGGACCAGGGGAGCACCTTCACCTCGTAGGCACCAATCGCGCTCAGGCCGCCGGCGCAAAGGATCTGGCTGAAAAACGGTGCCCAAAAGCCAGTCGTGTGTATCAAATGGGGCTCTTCGGTGCTCTTGATGAGCGTCGTGTCGACCAATACCAACGCCGGTAACCCAACCTGCAGCGGACGGCGAGGGGGAAGACGTGGCTTCAGCTTCAGTAACAGATACGGCATCCTTGGTTTCGGAAATCCGCCATGCGGCTTGAGGCGGTCGGCCGGTCGTCCTCCGCCGAAGCAGCAGCAGCGCCACCGGATTCAGCAATCGATCCGGCTGAACCTCCGCAGGCGCCACCGTCGCACTCTTCGCAGCGACGGGGCAGCCGGGGGCGTGTTGCATGGTACGTGCGTCGCCTGCAGCGCATGTCACCGCAGGAGGTCATGTGGCGGTCCTCCGACGTCCTCCGGCAGAGAGCCTGGCGGGTAAGGCAGGTCAGTAATACAGCGACGGCGCCGCGGTATCTGACCCGCTTTGCGCGGGACCGATATCGGGTGATGCCGAAGCTGACCAAGACCACTCGCTTCGAGTCGCTACTTCCCGCTGGGGTGCTGGACGCCATCCCAGCAGACGAGGTGGGACGACTTCTCCGCGCCGCTGACGAGATCCTGGCCGGCCGGTGGGACGTGCTGGGCGTCACCCGGCAGGACATGGTAGCTCCTGATTGGTTCCTCGATCCGCTGAGCGGCCGACGAGCGCCCCAGGCCCAGTACTGTTTCAGCATCAATCGTCGCGACGAGACGGTCACAGGCAACGTGAAACAGGTCTGGGAGCTCTCGCGCCACCATCACCTTACCCTCCTGGCCTGCGCTTATGCAGTGTCGGGCGACCGCCGCTACGCCGAGCGAGCCGGATCCCACCTGCAGTCGTGGTGGGAGGAAAACCCATTCCTGTCGGGGATTCACTGGACGAGCGGGATCGAGCTCGGAATCCGGCTGATCTCATGGACCTGGACCCGCCGGCTGCTCGACAGCTGGGATGGCGTCCAGGACTTGTTCGATCAGAACGAGCTGGCCCACAAGCAAATCTGGTGGCACCAGACCTATCTGTCCGGGTTCCGTAGCCGCGGCTCGTCAGCCAATAACCATGTCATCGCGGAGGCGGCCGGACAGCTGGTCGCCGCGCTGGCGTTCCCGTGGTTCGAGGAGAGCACCGCCTGGGCCGATGAGTCGGCCAGGCTGCTAGAGCAGGAACTCGCTAACAATACTTTCCCCAGCGGAGTGAACCGCGAGCAGGCCTTCGACTATCACGGCTTGGTCGCAGAGTTGGGCCTGACCGCGGTCGTCGAAGCTGACCACGCCGGGCGTCCTCTCCCGGACGCGACCTTGCGGTCCCTTGGCCGCATGCTCGACGTAGCCGCCGCCTGCCTGGACTGCGGGCTCCGGGCGCCACGTCAGGGCGACGGCGATGACGGACGAGCCTTGGTGGTCGCTGCCCCAGAGAGCAACCGCTGGGAAGCGCTCCTCGCGCTCGGGCAGGCGCTCTTCGGCGCCCCTGAGTGGTGGCCATCAGCGCAGCCGGGCGTCGCCAGCACGCTCCTGTCGGTGCTGGCTCGGCACCGCCAGCTATCCGATCGACCGACCAAGCGACCGTGGCACTTCGAAGACGCCGGGATCACGATTTTCCGTTCCGAGCCCGCCGATGGGCCTGAGATCTGGTGCCGGTGTGACAGTGGACCCCACGGGTTCCTCTCTATTGCGGCGCACGCCCACGCCGACGCTCTGTCCATCGAGGTCCGCCATGACGGGACCGATATCCTGACGGACCCCGGCACGTACTGCTACGGTAGCGATCGGCTGTTTCGTAGTTACTTTCGGTCCACGATCGGTCACAACACGCTCGAAGTGCTAGGCCGGGACCAGTCAGCCTCCGGTGGCCCGATCATGTGGATACGCCACGCTGAGTCGCGGCTAACCAGCCTGGAGTCGTCCTCGGACGGGAACGAAGGGCGCTGGGTTGCGGAGCATTACGGCTACCGTGCGCTCGACGCCCCGGTGACGCACCGCCGGACGGTGGAGTTCCGCGGAAGGCAGCGTCTCATCGACATCACCGACGAAATCGATGGCACCGGCCGTCCCTCTGTCCGGCTGGCATTTCACCTGGGGCCGACTGTTGAGGCTGACTTGGACGGCTGCATCCTCACTCTGCGGTGGCAGGACCGGGATGGCGGTGAGGCGACAGCTACGATGACCCTGCCGTCCTCGCTTGGCTGGTCGTTGATCCGGGGTGCCGAGGACCCGGTGCTGGGCTGGTACTCTCCGGGGTTCGGGCAGAAGGTCCCGGCCACCGACGTAATCGGCGTGGGGTCCGTGACCACGCGCTCACAGCTGCGGACGCGCCTCGCCTTCTGAATCTGCCGCACGGCACCATCGTCATGCCGGGCTGACGCTTTGCGCGGACGGCACCATTAGTGACGCAGCCACGAAGAGGTCGAGAAGGTAGGGCGAGACGTCGGTGAAGCCGACCTCGGTGAACGACGCCACCACGCAATACGCCACCAGGAAGAGTGCCAACGCGCGCTGGACTCCGCGCGGCTGGAAGTAGGCCATCACGAGCATGAAGACCAGGATCATCGCGCAAACGACCACCCCGAAAAGCCCCTCCTCCTGGTAGGAAGCGAGCCAGTTGCTGTCTATGGGGAGACCATCGAAGGAAACGTTCGACAGGCCGAAGCCGAAGATCTCCTGGAACCTGTCACGAGGAGCAGCGAGGAGGGGACCCCAGACCTTGGTGCGGCCGGTGAGGTTTTCCAGGCCCTGCGCATTTTGGCCCCGCTCCAGCCAGGTCACGATGACAGCCGACAAGGTCATGACCGTGACTGCGGCGACCGCGCCCGCGGTGGCGAAGAGCTTGCGGACGCGGGCTTCGGCCGTGATCAGGCTCATGCCGGCGATCAGGATGCCGGTGATCAGCGCGGCGAGGGCCGTCCTGGTATGGGTGAGGAGCAGGACAGCCATCGGCGCGACCACTATCAGCGCCGCGGTACGGCCGCGCAGGTAGCCGCAAAACCACAGCACCACGACCATTCCGACCATGACGGCCGCATAGTGCGCCACCTGCGTGGGTTGGATGGGCCAGATCACGCCGGCCAGCCTGCCCTCTACTACCGCAGGGCGGGCCCGGTGGGGTGACACGATCAGACCCAGGATCACTGAGGCGATCACCGCGGAGAGCGCGGCGAGGTGGCAGCGGACCAGCAACATATCGCGCCTGCCCCACCACGGTGTCAGTAGCCAGAGCACGACCACGAACTCGGTAAACCTGAAGGTACGGAACACCGTGCCGAAGTGCTGGGGTTGCATGGCCGTGAGGAATGTCCCCAGCGTGAGCAGCGACACCAGGCAGAGAAACACATTCGGGCGTATGAGCACCCGCCGATTCAGGCTGAAGGCCATCAGTATCGCCAGGGGCAGGACACCTTGCTGGATACCTTTACCCACGACCGAGGGGATATGCAGGACGGACATCCCGGAGTAGAAGGTCAGGGAGTTGAGGTACACCAGGCCATACGTGATGTAGATCCTGCGCCGCGTCCGGCGTTCCGTCACGTCTACCGGTGCGGGCCGGGCCTGGCTACGCCGCGGAAGGACCGCCGTCACCGACACGCTCATCTACTTGACCTCACTTGCGAGGCTGACGGGAGTCGGCTTCCGCACGGTAGGTTGCCCGGCTCGCAATCCCTTGCGCAGCTGCCACCAGAATATCGGCGCGCCTATCCAGGACGCGACTGCGGTGCCGCATGCCACCCCGAATGCTCCTGCGAGGACGGCGCCCGCCAGGCTACACACGACAGTCATCGCCGAACTCGCGATCATCGCGCGCACGCTCCGCCGCGCTAGGCCTAGAGCGTGCAGTCCCACCCCGGCGCCGGCCGAGACGCATCCGCCCACGACGGCAAGCGTGGTCGGCAGCACCAGGGGGTAGGTCGGCCGCCATAGAGAGCCCAGCATCAGGTGCCCGAGACCTCTCGGTAGCGCCACGAGGAGCACGATTCCCCAGGCCAGCGCGGCCAGAGTTAGTCCAGCGCTCGCGCACGCGCAAAACAGCATCAGGTGCCGCGGCGAGCGCTTTAGGATCCGGGCGGCTTCCGGCAGCAGGACCAGGCCCATCCCGAAGAAGATGACCATGAACGGACCCATCAGCGTGGATGCGGCCTGCAAGTAGCCAAGAGCGGATAGGCCAAGGATGAGTCCGGCGCCGTAGTTGCGCAACTGGGTAGAGCCGCTGTTGACGGTGCCCTCGACGAGGTAGCGCGGCCCGAGGTCGCGCTGCCGCCACACCCACCCCCAACCACGTGAAAGCCTGGGTCGGACCCGGGCCTGCAGCGGGCCGACGGCGGCGGCCACGGTTGCCGCGGCACCCCACGCGAAGACGCACCAGAATACATTCGCGTGGCCGGTTCGCCGCAGGAGCACCAGGACCGGAATCAGTACTACGGTCCAGAGGGTGTCATTGAGGAACGCCTGGCTGCCGCGTCCATCCGCGAAGAACGAAAATCGCCAGCTATCCTGCAGCAGCAGCCCGGGTAGGGTCAGTCCGAGTGCGAGGAAGGCCAAGCCGGTCGTGCCATGAAGCAGTGCGCCGGTCGCGATGATGCAGGCGCCGATCGTCAGGCCAACCACCGTGGCGGTCCCGGTACAGCTGGTAACGGCGCGCCGCCAGGTCGGGAGGGGCGTGCCACTGAACCTGACCAGTAGCGGATCGGTACCAAGGCCCCGTGATGCGTTGAGCGCGAATCCGTAGGTCACGAAGGCGAGAGCGAAGGCTCCGTACTGCGCGGCCCCCAGCGTGCGGGCGATATATATGTTCACCGCGAAATTGCTGAGGCTGGACATCGCCTGATCCGCGACACCCCAGGTCAAGCGGCGGCCCGCCCGGCGCACTAGGCCCCAGGACAATGCCTTCGGGATCCTCCTGACCACTACGGCCATTAGCCAGCCTCTTGCGCGATTTCCGGGCCCGGCGGGAAAGGGTACTCGTCGGTCTGCAGCGTCCCGACTCTCATCATCACCCCAGGTCCGGGATTTGGATTTCTACGACGCGGTGACGTTAGACCCCGCAGCCCATAAGACCGAGCACAGCTCGGTCCTGATACCTGGTACGACCCCTTCCTGGGACCACAGCGGAGGAGAACTGGAAACTGCTCGTAGTATCACGGCCACCAGCAGCGCGTTCTTATGGACGTGAAGCGCAGCGCCCTGAAGCTACCATCCAAAATGTTGAGTGCTCTCGAGCAGGCCGGGAGCTGACGATGTGCGGAATCGCGGGTTGCTACCAGCAGCCCGATGGCCAGAAGCTCGTGGACATCATGAGCGAGCGGATCGCGCACCGGGGACCCGACGCGGCCGGGATCTGGGATCATGAGGACGATCGGGTCTCGGTCCAGCTCGGCCACCGGCGGCTGTCGATCATCGACCTGTCCGCCGCCGCAGATCAGCCGCTGTCCAAGCACGGCATGACTCTCGTCTACAACGGCGAGCTCTACAACTACAAGGAGCTGCGAACGGAGCTGGCCAGCCGGGGCGTCAGCTTCGCCACCAAGTCCGACACCGAGGTGGTACTCGAAGCCTGGCGATGCTGGGGCCCGGAGGCCCTGCGCAAGTTCCGCGGCATGTTCGCGTTCGCGCTGGCGGATACAGCGACAGGCGAGCTGATCCTGGCCCGCGACCCCCTGGGGATAAAGCCGTTGCTTTACCGCCATCGCGGTCAAGGCATCGCTTTCGCCTCTGAGCTGAAGGCGCTGCTGGCGGCGACGGGCTCCGAGCTGCACATCGACCCCGGCGCGCTGGTGGCATCCATGCTCTATTACTGGGTCCCCGAGCAGCGCTGCGCCATCCGGGGCGTCCAGAAGCTTCCCGCAGGGTCATGGGCTCGTTTCCGCCCCGACGGCACGCACGAGGTGCGCTCCTACTGGCGCGTGCAGGACGTGGCGCTCGAAGCTGCGGCGGGCCCAGCCGCCGATCTGCGATCCGTGATCGAGGAGTCGGTAGCCGCGCACCTGGTGGCCGACGTTCCGGTGTCGAGCTTCCTGTCCGGAGGCCTGGACTCGAGCATCGTCACGGTCCTGGCGCATCGGGCCTTGAGTGGGGTGGATGCCTACACGATCGCCTTCCGGCCCGAGGACCAGAAGCTAGAGGCGATGCCGGACGACGCCGTCTACGCGCGTAAGGTAGCTGCGCAGTTCGGCATCAAGCTGCACGAGATCGAGATCTCACCGGACATCGTGGACCTGCTACCGCGCATGGTCGATATCCTCGACGAGCCGATCGGTGACCCGGCGGCGATCAACACCCTGCTCATGTGCCAGGCGGCACGTGAGCGCGGCGTCAAGGTGATCCTGTCCGGCATGGGCGCCGACGAGCTGTTCGGCGGCTATCGCAAGCACCTGGCCTGCGTGACGGCCGGCCGGTACGTCAGGCTGCCGGGTTCGGTACGGGCCAGCGCCCGCTTCGCCGTAGACCGGGTCCCGGTAAGCCTGGGAAACCGCGGCCTCCGCTACTCCCGGTGGGCCAAGCGCTTCATGACCTTTGCCGAGCTGCCCGAGGAGGCTCGGTTCCGTCGCAGCTACACGCTGTACGACCCGGAGGACCTCGCCTCGCTCGTCGGCCCGGACCTGGAAGGTCAGGTCGGCCAGGTCATCGACGAGCACAGCGCCATCTACGCCGACAACGAGCTGGACGATGAGATCAACCGGATGTGCCTGGCGGACTGTCGGCTGTTCATGCCCGGGCTCAACCTGACCTATACAGACCGGGCGTCTATGGCCGCCTCCGTGGAGGTGCGTGTGCCGTTCGTGGACCCGGTCGTGGCGCGGGCGGCGTTCTCGATCCCGGGCAAGGAGAAGATCCGCGGTCGGACGCAGAAGGCTGCCCTCAAGGATGCCGCGGAAAGCTGGCTGCCCGCCGAGATCGTGCACCGGCCGAAGGCCTCCTTCAGTGCCCCGCTGCGCGCGTGGGTGCGCAATGACCTGCGGCCGCTCATCAACGACGTGCTCGTCGGCGGGGAGCTTGTCGAGGCGGGAATGCTCCGCAGACCGGCGCTTCTGCGCCTGATCGCCGATGAGCAGGCAGGCCGGGAAGACAATGCCAAGCAGATCTGGCAGTTGCTGTCCATGGAGCTGTGGTATCGCAACGTGCGGTCCATGGGCGTCGCGGCATGACTGACGAAGGACCCGATGAAGCAGATAGCGCAGAATTACAAATCCGGGGAGCTGGCCGTTCTTGACGTGCCCGCCCCGGCGTGCCGTCCCGGCGGCGTCCTCGTGCGGTCGCTGTTCTCCCTGATCTCGACCGGCACGGAGATGATGAAGGTGTCCGAGGCGAGCATGTCGATGGTGGGCATGGCCCGGGCGCGGCCGGACCAGGTACGCAAGGTTCTCGACGCAGTACAGCAGCAGGGCGTGCTCACCACGTACCGGAAGGTTATGAACCGGCTCGACTCCTACACCCCGCTCGGCTACTCGCTGTGCGGTGTGGTCACCGAGGTGGGCCGTGGCGCAGAGGAATTCAAGGTCGGCCAGCTCGTCGCGGCGGCCGGCAACGAGCACGCGCTGCACGCCGAGTACAACTGGGTCCCGGTCAACCTGTGCGCCGCGGTTCCGCCGGGTGTCTTGCCCGAGCACGCCGCATTCGCTACGGTCGCGTCGATCGCGATGCACGGAGTGCGGCGCGCAGAGGTCCAACTGGGCGAGACGGCCGCCGTGATCGGCCTAGGGCTTGTCGGCCAGATTGTGGTCAGGCTGCTGATCGCCGCCGGCGTTCAGGTGGTCGGTATCGACCCGGTCGAGGAGCGCTGCCGCCTGTCGGAGAAGGGCGGAGCCGTGTTGTGCGGCTCTCCCGCGGGCGATGGCATGGACCTCGTCCTAGCGGAACTCGCCACGATTACCAGCGGGCGCGGTGCCGATCACGTATTTCTCACCGCGGGCGGATCAACCAACGGGCCGGTCGAGGCGGCGGTGAAGCTGGCCAGGGACCGAGCCCGGATCGTCGATATCGGCAAGATGAAACTCGACCTGCCCTGGAACGCCTACTACGAGAAGGAACTCGACGTCCGGTTCTCAAGGTCGTACGGGCCCGGGCGCTACGACGACCGCTACGAGCTGGAGGGCATAGATTACCCAGTCAGCTACGTTCGCTGGACCGAGAAGCGCAACCTGGAGTCCTTCCTCGGCCTGGTCGCCCGCAACGAAGTCGAGGTGGCGACGCTCATCTCCGGTGTCTTCCCGATGGCGGACGCGGCCAAGGTTTACGCGGACCTGAAGTCAGGCGAACTGAAGGCCGTCGGCGTCCTGCTCGAGTATCCGGTACCCGCCGAGGACGCCCCGGCTCCGGCCACGAGCCGCGTGCTCCCCAGTGCCAGGACGGCCCCTGTCTCGCGTCCCACGTCAGCGGAAAAAGCGGAGGTCGCGGTCGGCTTCATCGGTGCGGGCAACTACGCGTCCTCGATGCTGCTGCCCAGCCTGGCCGGACTTAATTCCGCTCGGCTGACGCACGTCGCGACTACTCGGTCGCTTTCGGCAGTGAACGCCCAGCGGAAGTTCGGCTTCACTACCGGATCGACGGCGGCAGACGCGGTGCTCGAGGACTCGTCGCTGGACGCGATTTTTATCGTGACCAGGCACCAGACGCACGCTCAGCTCGTCTGCCGTGCCTTGGAGACGGGCAAGGCCGTCTTTGTGGAGAAGCCACTGGCGCTGACGCTCGATGAGATCGAGCGGATCGTCGGCACCATCGAGAAGACAGGCAACGACCGACTTATGGTGGGATTCAACCGGCGATTCGCGCCGCTGCTCGTCCAAATGAAGAACGACTTCGGAACGGGCAGCGGCAGCTCGGCGACCCGGTACCTGGTCAATGCCGGCCCGCTGGCCGCGGGTAGCTGGTACCTCAACGAGGAGGCCGAAGGGTCGCGGTTCACGGGCGAAGGCGGTCACTTCATCGACACGCTGAGCTGGTGGGCGGGGAGCCCTCCGGCGGAGGTGTACGCGGTCCAGGGCCCGGAGAAGGCCGACATCCACGCCACCATCCGGTTCGCCAGCGGATCGTGTGGCAGCATCGCGTACCTCACCGGCGGGAACTCCCGTTACCCGAAGGAGACGCTGGACGCTACGGGCGGTGGCCGAAGCGCCAGGCTCGACAACTTCCGGAGCGCGTCAGTCTGGTCCGGGCGACGGCAGATTACCAGGAAGGCGCGAGGCGGGCAGGACAAGGGCCAGCGGTCGGAGATGGCCCAGTTCGTCGAGGCGGTCCGGACCGGAGCCGCGATGCCCATCCCGGTTGAATCCTTGCTGGCGACTACTAGAGCCACACTCGCGGTGGCTGAGAGCCTGCTTAGCGGCCATCCCGAGCGCGTGTAGAAGTGGTCCGATTGCCACAGTTCGACTGGTACGCGGGCAGGATCGGCAGGCTGTCACCTGCCGAGGTGGCCTGGCGCATGCGCGAGGAGGCGCTTCATCTGGCCTGGTCGCGCCGCCAAGTGCGGCGAGAGCAGCTCGTTTCTGCCGTGTCGCTGACATCGGGTGAGCGCCGGTTTACCGCCGTGCTGCGGCCGGACACAGCTGCGCGCGTGCCTGAGGAGGCCAGGAAGGCGGTTCTTGACGCCGCTAACGGGCTGCTGTGGGGTGAGTGGGACGTGCTGGGCGTCACCAGGACCGATCTCCTGCGGCCGGACTGGTTCCATGACCCCGTGACGGGTCAGCGGTCCGCTCCAGACCGCTATGCCTTCCGCATCGATCGCCGCTCGGAAGAACAGGCAGGCAACATCAAGCAGGTGTGGGAGCTTTCGCGCCTGCAGCACCTTACGCTCTTGGCTACGGCATGGTTTCTCACCGGGGAGCAGGCGTACGCGCATCGGGTCGGCGAACAGCTGCGCTCCTGGTGGCAGGAGAACCCTTTCCTGTCCGGTGTTAACTGGATGAACGGCACCGAGATCGGTATTCGCCTGATCAGCCTGGCCTGGATCCGCCGCCTGCTGGCCGACTGGCCAGATGTCGTCGATCTGTTTGAGCGCAACGCGCTCGCGGTACAACAGATCCGCTGGCACCAGCAATATCTCGCCGCGTTCCCCAGCCGCGGCTCCTCTGCTAACCATCTGGTGATCGCCGAGGCAGCCGGACAGCTTGTGGCTAGCTGCGCGTTCCCGTGGTTCCCGGAGAGCGAGCGCTGGAGGCGGAAGTCAGCACTGTTGCTCGAACGTGGGCTAGTTCGCAATACCTTCCCGTCGGGTATCGGCCGCGAGCTTGCCTCGGACTGCCAGTGCTTCATCGCCGAAGTCGGACTGATCGCCGTAGTGGAGGCCGGGGCAAGCGGTCATCCGCTGAGCGCAGGCACGTGGCAGCGGCTGTGCGCGATGGTGGACAGCGCGGCTGCCCTGGTCGACGGGCAGTTGTGTCCGTCACGTCAGGGAGATTCCGACGAAGGCCGTGCGCTGCTGCTCGACGCCCCGGCGCCGAACCGCTGGCCGTCGTTGCTCGCTCTGGGGGAGGTGCTCCTCGGTAGGCTCGACTGGTGGCCGCAAGTAACGGCGGACGCGGGCAGTTCGATAATCGGCGCCTTGGCGTACGCGAAGCATGACACCGAGGGCAGGCCGTCGCGAAGGCCGTCTTCATTCTCTGACGCCGGGGTGGCGTTGCTGCGCACGGCGGGGGAGGAATCTCCGGAGATCTGGTGCCGATGCGACGGCGGCCCCCACGGGCACATTAGCATCGCCGCGCACGCCCACGCCGATGCCCTGTCCGTAGAAGTCCGGTACGGGGGCGTGGACATCCTCGCTAATCCCGGCACCTACTGGTATCACGGGAAGCCCGCGTGGACTTCGTACATCCGGTCGACAATTGCGCATAACACCGCCGAGCTCAGCGGGCGAAGCCAGTCCAGCGAACGAGGCCCGTTCCTCCGGCTGCGTCCCGCGCGGGCGCGGGAGATCGAGGTCATCGATGACGGCGATATCGCCAGTTGGACCGCTGAGCATGACGGCTACGCTTCGTTCGATCCACCTGTGCTGCATCGCCGCTCGGTCCTGCTGGACCGGGCCTCGCGCAGCATCGACATCATCGACGAGATCGGCGGCGGCAGCCACGATATCCGCCTTGCCTTCCATCTCGGGCCTGACGTACAAGCGGAACTCGAAGAATCTTGTGCGACCCTGAACTGGCCCACCGCGTCCGCACCTGGCGCGGCGCGGCTGGAACTGCCGTCTGGGCTACGGTGGAGTCTGCATCGAGGGGATACCGACCCCATCCGCGGCTGGTATGCCCGTAGCCCGGGCCAACGCGTTCCCGCCTTCACGCTCCTGGGTCGCGGCCGCTGCCTGCCCGAGATGCCCCTGATCACACGCCTCGAGTTCTTCGATGTCGGCAGGTCGGCGAAATCCGCTGCTGCGCGACAGGCCATATCATGGACTGCATTCATCGCCCTCCCGGACAGGGCGCCGGAGACCCGTATGGAGGCCAGATGAGCCAGCAGGCATTGGATCTGCGGGGGTCCGTGCAGATAGTGCGGCGTCACAAGATCCTCGTGGGTTTCGTGATGACCCTGGGTATCCTCGGTGGGGCTGCTTTCGCCGTGCTTGAGCCGCCGATGCTCACGAGTACGGCGCTGGTTGCCCTCGCGGAACCTTCGGCCGCGCAGTCGGCGGCTGCCACCAGCGGAATCGATCCTTACACGTCAACAGAAGAGGTTATCGCGGGCTCTTATCAGGTGCTGTTGGACGCGTTGCCTGATGTTCGTCCGGCTATGTCGCTGGAGCAGCTTCGCCACAATGTTCAGGTCGGAAGCCCGGCCGCCGATATCATTTCGTTTTCCGCGAAGGGCAAGAACACCACCGACGCAGAAGCAACCGCCAGCGCTGTCGCTCTCAGCTACATTGCCTACGTCAGTTCTGCGAAGAGCCCGGTCGGGCACGTGTCGGCGCAACTCCTATCGTCGGCGACGGTTGCCACGGGGCCGTCACCTACGGAGCGGATAGTCATTTTCGCGTTGCTGGGTGCGCTGGCCGGCGCCCTGATAGGAGCTGTCGCGGCGCTTGCGATCGGTCGCAATCGGAATCGCCTCAGGGGGCGCGATGAGATCGCGAATTCCATCGGAGTTCCGGTCCTCACGTCGTTTCCCGTTGCTCACCCAGCCAACGCTGCCGGGTGGACGAAGCTTTTGGAAGACTACAGACCGGGAGCCGTGCACGCCTTTGGGATGCGGCAGGTCCTGCAGCAGTTGGGGGGGCCTTCTCTTAACGGCGGCAACGGCAATGGGCACGGCATGCCATCATTTACCGTCCTGTCCCTATCCTCAGATCCCGGAGCCTTCGCCATCGGTCCCCAGCTGGCGGCCTTCGCCGCAGCTCAGGGAATTCCCACTATCCTGGTCATCGGCCCGCAGCAAGACGTTAAGGTCACGGCTACGTTGCGAGCCGCGTGCGCGGCGCCACCGGGCGCATCATCGAAAGAGCTGGGCCGTTTGCGGGTCGCCGTTCTTGACGGCGACGTTGACATGCAGCCAGATGCCACGTTGACCGTGGTCGTCGCGGTCGTCGACCCTCAGAATCCGCAGGTGCCTGATACGGCGCGCACTGCCGCTACGGTGCTGGGGGTCTCGGCGGGAGCGGCAACAGGCGAGCAGTTGGCCCGGGTCGCGATGAGTGCGGCACTCCGCGGCCGCGACATCACCGGAATCCTCGTAGCCGATCCAGAGCCGACCGATCACACCAGCGGCCGTATACCGCAGCTGCCAACGCCGGCGCATCGCAGAATGCCTACGCGCCTGAAGGGCCTGACGACGGAGATAAAGCGGTGAACAATCCAGACCGTCCGCCCTCCTGGTCCAACGGGATAGGTGATAACCTGCCGGAACTCCTCTGGGGCTACGACAACCTCACCGCTGTTGAGGACCGGGCCTCGGCTGGCCTGCCCGGAGGGCTCGTCAGCTTGGCCTTCATCACAGCAGCTTTGCGGCGCGGCGCCTGGGTGTGGTGCCTCGCTGCCGTGCTCGGGCTGATGGCCGGCAGCGCGCTGTACCTCGAGGACCCTCCCGCCTACCACGCCTCGGCCTCAGTCCTTCTCGTGGACGAGAGCACCGACCCCGCGGTACAAGTAGTGAACGACCAGGCTATTGCGCAAAGCCAGCCGGTGGCCGCGCTCGTCGTTCGGCAGCTGGGACTACGACAAAGCGTCGCCAGCTTCCAGGCGGCGTCCACGGTCACGGTCGTCAGCGACAACGTGCTTTCGTTCGACGTCGGCGCGCCGTCAGCCAACGATGCGGTGCTGCGGGTGACGGCACTGGCGACACAGTTTCTCAAGTTCCGTGCGCAATACGAGCAGGCGCAGCAGCAGCAGCAGCTGAGCGTGCTCGACCAGCAGTTCAGCCAAGCCCAGAAGAGCCTCAATTCGATCAATAGGCAGATAGCCCAAATACCGGCGGTGCCTAGCTCACCTGCGCAGCAGACCGAGCTCACCAAACTGCAGACGCAGCGAGGTGTAGAGGAGCAGATCGAGCAGTACGCGACCAGCACCGAGGCTAGTAACCAAACGGGTACTTCCGCGGCGGTGCGGGGCAGCATTGTGCTCGGCACTGCCACTCTGACTCCGCGCTCGCACCTGAAGGGCACGGCACTTTATGTCGCGGGTGGGCTCATCGTAGGCCTCGCCGTGGGCATGGCCATCGTCATTGTCACGGCGCTCGTGTCGGACCGGCTGCGCCGTCGTGACGATGTCGCCGAGGCGCTTGGCGCACCGGTCAGGCTCAGCGTCGGCACCCTGCGGAGGCGTCTGCTGCCGCATCTACCCGGACGGGCGGTCAAGCGACATCGTGACATGGAGCGGGTCGTCGCCTACCTGCGCGGCACTGTGCCGGGACGCTCCCGCGGCACAGCCGGCCTAGTGGTGGTCGCGGTAGACAACGCACAGGACGTGGCGTCGGCAGTCGTGTCACTGGCTGTGTCCTGCGCGCACGACGGCAAGCAGGTGGTAGTCGCCGACCTTGCTGGCGGCGCCCTCGCGCGCCGTCTGAGGGCCAAAGGTCCCGGCGCCCACCCGGTCACTGCGGGCGGTGCGCGCATGATCGCGGTGGTTCCCGATCGCGACGACATCGCGCCCGCGGGTCCGCTCCAGACGCTGACGCAGCACGCTGCGGCCAGTGAAGCCCTGCTCGCTGCCTACGGTTCGGCGGACCTTGTGTTCACTCTGGCCACCCTTGACCCGGCGTTCGGAGGCGACCACCTTGCGACATGGGCTACAGATGCAGTGGCCATAGTGACAGCAGGACGATCGTCGGGAGAGAGAATCCATGCCGTGGGCGAGATGATACGGCTTGCTGGAGTGCGGTTGGACTCCGTCGTGCTGATCGAGGCAGAAAAAACCGATGAGAGCCTGGGCGCGACGATCACGCCAGAGGCGGTTACGCAGGTCAAGCTCAACTAAAGCATGCGATGGAGAATTCACGCCGATATGCCGGAGCAAAGGGTCAAACGGTTTCCTTGAATGTGACGTCCTTGCTTAGCCGCTGGGCTTGATCACTCGTTGCGGATGTCACCAGGTGGCCGCCGCGCCTCCGTGCCCGGCGGGCAACAGACCGGGCGACTCGGCCTGAAGTATTTTGCGTCCCGGCGATGAACCGCGCTGACGGGCCCAGGCTGACCGCAGTTGGCGCACCAACGAAATACAAACCTGGAACCGACGACTGGCCGGCCCGGGTTACTACCGGGTAGCGGTTTAGGGTCGCGACCTCTGCCCGCAGCTTTTCTGTCAGGAAGGATAGCCGAGCAAGATCGATGCGGTACCCGGTGCCGGCGATCACGTACTCGGCCTCGATTGTGGACCGCCTCGGGCCATCTAGCAGGAGGCGTACGCCGCTTCCGCTGGGCATTGCCTCCCGAATGCGATGGCTGGTCAACACGTCGAGTACGCCCTCGACGCGATCCTTCAACCACCAGGATCCGCAGGGCCCGAGCACGGTCCGCGCCTTCGTGATTCGCATGTCCTGGGGCAGTCGCCTGAAGGCGGCTGGAGTGTTCCAGAAAGCGCAGCGCCACCCCTCGCAGAGGTTGGTCACCGGCCGACGGACGCGCCCGAGCGGGCTGACCCGCTCCGGGTTGGGGTCAGGCCAGGTGAGCTCCGGGCGTCGCACGATGACCAGGACGTCGGCTCCAGCCTCGCGCAGAAGCGCCGCTGTCTCCAGCGCCGACTGGCCGGCACCTACCACAGCTACGCGACGGCCTTGGAAACGGTCAAGTTCGTTATGGGCAGACGTGTGGGAGACTAGATCGGACGGCAAGCCCGACAACTCAGCGGGAATCGTAGCGTAGGGCAGCATTCCCGTTGCGACGACGACCTGCCGGGTGATAAGCGGCTCGCCGTCACTGAAACCCACCAGGAATCCGCCGTCAACGCGCGACACATTAGTCACAGCGACATCTATGACGTCCGGTACTAGCTGTTTGGTGTACCAGTCGGAGTAATCGAGAAAGCGTTTAAGAGTCAGTGGCCCCACTCGGTTGACATAGTCCAGCCCATGCTGCTGGCAGTACGCCGCGATGTCATATCCTTTTCGGGGCGACGATAGATTCGAAGCGTAGGGTTCCGATTTCAGGTTCATGCCGGCCGGCATATGCGTCCGCCATGTATCCATGGGGCGGCCTGCTATGCGATGGTCAACTCCGAGCCAGCGAAGGTGCGCCGATATCGATAGACCGAAGGGTCCGGCGCCTATGATGAGCGCCTCGCTGGCCGACATGTAATGCCCCTTTCTATACAGCCCGTTAAGGGCTAACGTGATCTCCACGACCTGCGGGCTGCCGCGACTGTGATCCGCAATTCAGCTATGATCGGGCCCAGATCGCGTCCGTCCAGGCAATCGTAATGACGAGTACGGACGAATTCCGTCGCGAAGATCCAGAGTGCCCGGGTCCGTGAAACACTGTCTGGTCGTCCGACCCGCCGCTGGTTATTCACCAGCCATCGCAGGTCGCCCTGCAGCCATCGGGTCCGGATACCGGCCCGGTAGCTGTCGACACGATCGACCGGGAGTCCAGTCGCCCACCGCCAGACCATAAGGGGAAGATCGAGGCCGGACTGTACGGCATTCTCGATCGTTCCCGCCAGCCTCGCGTTGATCTCCATCAGCAGCAGGCGATTAGCCCCGTCGCGCCGGAATTCCACCTCGCACGCGCCCTGCAGGCCGATGGCCGTGACCAGCTTTACGGCCGCAGCGTAGATGTCAGCCGACATCGGTATGCTCTCCCGCATCACTGAAACGCCACCCAGGGCAGGGATGGTCCGGTACGCCGCGTGCGCGCAACTCGCCAGGACTTCACCGTTGACGATGAAAAGCGTTACTCCCTCGCGGCGGCCGCGGGCCCATTGCTGGGCCAGGACGCCGGCCCCCGCGGCGAGGAATCTTTGGGTCGCGTCGAGAGCCTCGGCTTCGCAAACGACCTCTTCGGGGACGAGGCGGTTGACCGATTGCCCGGTCCACGAGGTGGTGGGCTTGAGCACGAAGGGGAACTCGAACTCGGCGAGGATGGTCGGCAACTCGTCGGTGCTATCAATCCTCATCGTCTTCGGGTACTCGATGCCCAAGCTGCGCGCGACCGCCAAAGTGCGATCCTTGTCGAGGGTGACCTCGAGCACCGGGTCTGGTGCCAGCGCAAGCACGCATCCGAGTTCGGCGAGTTGTCCCCGCTGGGGCATCATCGCCACTACGGCCTCGTCGCAAGTGGGAAGGACGACACGCGTTGGGTTTTCGCGGACGAATTCAACGACGGCGGCACCGAATTCGGCGCCGCCGCCGGTAATGTCAGGCAGCACCACATTGCGGGCAGAGTAGCGAGAATGGAAGGCCAGCACGGGATGCGGTGCGCTGCATTCGGTGAGGCATTCGCCCAATGCCACCCTCAACCCGGCTCGGCCAAGGCTTCGGGCACTGGCCAGGCTCTGCTTGCACCTGGCGTCGAGGACCAGAACATCGTAGCTGGCGGGACCCGTGTGGACACGGGCTGTCGGCGTAGTTGCCGCCGGCATCCCGGTCACCGACATCCCAGCCCTCCCTGCTCGCCTGGCCATCACGAGGGCCGCTTAGTCGCTTCAAATATTCGAGAAACGGCGTGCGATCATGATACTTCAGTCCTGAAACGTGTGCGCGCGGATCAGTGCGATGGCCTGTTTCGATCCGGCCGGTAGTATCCGCGATCGGCCTGCGCCCAGACGGCAAATCGGACTTACCCCAACACCAGGCACGGCGCGGCCCTCGCGCCGCCGCGCTGTCTCTCCATTAGGCTCCTGGATGGAGACCCTCAGGGTTCAGCCTGCACCAGAACGCGAGACGAGCACGGGCCAGGAGTCGGCGGTGGCCTCCATTGAAGCGATCGATGCCCGGCAGATCCTGGATTCCGGGGGAACCCGACCCTCGAGGTCGAAGTGGCACTGGACGACGGGACCGTCGGGCGGGCGGAAGTGCTGGGTATCAGCATGGCCGTCGCCCGGGCCGCTGCGGACTGTAGCCGCCTGCTCGCGCACCAGAGCCGAGGCCTCTGGCCGCCAGCAGCGCGTCGATGTCGGCCATTGCCTCATCGAGCCGCTGACCCTCCTGGCCGGGCTAAGGTGCGCCCAGCAGGTCGTGCGGATGTTCATTCCAGGCCTCGTCCACCTCGAGCTCGGGGAATTTCTTGCTCCCGTACCGATTCCGGTACCCTTGCCCTCGCCGCCTTGGCGCGGCGACGGGTCCGCCCGCCGAGCAGCCCGGCCATGGTGGGGATCAGCCGGGCCTACCCTGGCCGCGTTCCCCGAGCAGGATGGTGTTGTGCCGGTCCGTTACTTGAGATTCAGCCATTTGCCATCGCCATCACGTATCTTTCGCCACGGTGGCGTACTCCCCTGACAGGACGCGCCTACCTATGCCGATCCGGTCCGGCTGAATCCGGATTCTGCTGGTAGTAGTGCTAGGACTGGGCGGAGGCTGGCATGCAGAGCGATCAGGAGTTGCATATGCGGGTGGCCGTCATGCTGCTCGTCTTCGCTGGCTCTCACGTCCGCGGATGCCCAGGCGGCTCGGCCAAGCGTCAGGATCTCTTCGAGCACTCCCGGGGCCGCTCCCACGGCCGCGGTGACCGTGCCCACGACCGCGGCGGCCACCCCTACATCCGCTGCCGCAAGGTCATCCCCTGCCGCCATGCAGCCGGTCTAGGTGCCGTCCACGGTCCAATCGGCGCCGCCGTCACACTCGCCCAAGCCGTCGAAGTCGCCTACCCCGACCGCTTGAGGCCCGATCGGGAAGGAAGCCGCGCCTCTTGCATGCCTACGTGATCAACCTGGCTCGCTCGCCCGAACGGCGAGCGCATATCACCGCCGAGCTGGACAGGGTCGGCGTTGACTATGAAATCGTGGAAGCCGTAGATGGGCGCAACCTCGACCTGGATGACCCTAAGACCATCGCGTCCATCGCGCCTTCGATGCTCAACAGTAGTTGGTTCCTGCCGAGCCATGTAGCGGTCGCCCTTAGCCATCTGCGTGTCTACCGGAAGATACTCGCGGACGGCCTGGACTGGGCATTGGTGCTAGAAGATGACATCATCGTGCCCACTGACCTCGGCAGCCTGGTCGACGCGGTAGCCGAGCACTTGGACGGCGCGGAAATCGCGCTGCTCAACTACGACAGCAAGGACCCACTCAAAATGAGTCGGGAAGGCTTGGTGCACCTCCTGTCTTCGCGGGCGCTCGTCCTGCCCATCGACGTTTACCAGGTGGTCAGCGGCGCTGCCTACGTGATCACGCGCAAGGCATGCGAGCGAATGGACAAAAGCGTGCTGCCGGTGCGGGCCAAATGCGATCACTGGAGTCACTTTTACAGTGAAGGCGTGCTCGATCGCGTGCGGTGCGTTGTGCCTCCGGCGGTGTACAAGAGTCCTGGTTTCGCGTCAACAGTGGGCTATAACTCGGGGGAGAGTCTTAAGGCGCGGCTGCTGAGGATGATTGCGCGCCACGATCTCCAGTTCTTGCAGCAGATGGTTGTCTACAGGAGGCAGCGCATTCTCCGTAAGTATGCCAGAGCGAAGGTCGTTGACGAGCCATTCGTAGCCAAGCCCTCCAGGTTGGAATAGGCACGGTGATCGCCATGGCCGGGGCCTCGGCGACCGAAAGCCCGCTGGCGTCCTCCAGGATGTAGTACCACGCGTCGTACTCCGCCCAAGCATGACAAGCGCGTGAGGGGCGCAGGGCGCGAACCCTGGTCCGTTTGGCATAGATGCTCTTCCTTGCGGCGGCGGATCTCGGTGATCCACCGGTCGATGAGCTCCCACCAGCCCGGCTGAGGTACTGGATACGCAAAGTTCGGTGCTGGATACGTAAAGAGTTGGCGAGGGATCAGGACTATGGTCAGCGCGAGGATCGGCGTGGCCCGCGCACCGAGCTCGGCCCCTCGATTAGGCTCCCTATGGGTGGGCTTGAGGGTTCAGCCCAACAGACGCTCAATACGAACACAGGCAAGGAGCCAGCGGTGGCCTCCATTGAAGCGATCCATGCCAGGCAGATCCTGGATTCCCGGGGTAACCCGACCCTCGAGGTCGAGGTCGCGCTGGACGACGGGACGGTCGGGCGGGCCGGGGTGCCGAGCGGAGCCTCGACCGGCGCCTTCGAGGCCGTCGAGCTCCGGGACGGCGGCGCCGAATACGGCGGCAAGGCGGTCGGCCGGGCAGTGCAGAGCGTCATCGACGAGATCCAGCCGGAGCTGCTCGGGCACGAGGCCGATGACCAGCGGCTGATCGACCAGGCGCTGATAGACCTGGACCGGACGCCGGACAAGTCCCGGCTCGGCGCGAACGCCATCGTCGGCGTCAGCATGGCCGTGGCCCGGGCCGCCGCGGACTCCAGCGGCCTGCCGCTGTTCCGCTACCTGGGCGTCCCGAACGCGCACGTGCTGCCCGCTCCGCAGATGAACATCATGAACGGCGGCGCGCACGCCGACAACAACGTGGACATCCAGGAGTTCATGATCATCCCGATCGGCGCGGCCACGTTCAGCGAGGCGCTGCGCTGGGGCGCCGAGACCTACCACGCGTTGAAGTCCGTGATCAAGCAGCGCGGGCTGTCGACCGGGGTCGGCGACGAGGGCGGCTTCGCCCCGGACCTGGAGCACAACCGGGCGGCGCTGGACCTCATCATCGAGGCGATCGGCAAGGCCGGGTTCACCCCTGGCCAGGACATCGCGCTGGCCATCGACGCCGCCGCGTCGGAGTTCTACGCCGGCGGCGCGTACAACTTCGAGGGGAAGCCGCAGACTGCGGCGGAGATGACGGCCATCTACGCCGACTGGCTGGATGCCTACCCCATCGTGTCGCTCGAGGACCCGCTGGCCGAGGAAGACTGGCCGGGCTGGCAGCTGCTTACCGCCGACGTCGGCGACCGCGTCCAGGTGGTGGGCGACGATATCTTCGTCACCAACCCGGAGCGGATCCGCCGCGGCATCGCCGAGCGCACCGCCAACTCCCTGCTGGTCAAGCTGAACCAGATCGGCACGGTCTCCGAGACGCTGGACGCGGTGAGCCTCGCCCAGCGGGCCGGCTTCACCTGCGTGATCAGCCACCGCTCCGGCGAGACCGACGACACCACGATCTCGGACCTGGCCGTCGCCACCAACAGCGGCCAGATCAAGACCGGGGCGCCCGCTCGCGGCGAGCGGGTCGCGAAGTACAACCAGCTGCTGCGCATCGAGGAACTGCTCGGCGACGCCGCCAGCTACGCCGGGGCCGGCGCGTACCCGCGCTTCACGGCGCTGGCCGGCAGGGGCTAGCACGGGCAGCAAGGCTCCATGTCTCATCCCCCCGGTGCTCCCCGGCCGACCCGGCTGACCAGCCGGGCCGCGGTGCTGGCCGTCGTGATGTGCGCGATCGCCCTGAGCCTGGCCTACCCGGTCCGCGCGTACATGGCCCAGCGCCAGCAGATCGATCAGCTCGTGGCCCAGCAGCAGACCATGCTGACCCAGGTCAAGAACCTGCAAGCGGAGCAGGCCAAGCTGTCGGACAAGTCCTATATCGAGCAGCTGGCCCGGCAGGAGCTCGACATGTGCTTCCCCGGCACCCAGTGCTACGTCATCGAGGGCAGCGAACCCCAGATCAGCGCCGCCCGGGCCCAGCCGTCCGGGCCCGCGCCCTGGTACGCGAAGCTGTGGCAGTCGGTGCAGCAGGCCGACGCGACCCCGGCCAAGTGAGCGGGGAGAGATCGTGATCACCGCCCGGGACGCGGCGGTCATCGCCGCCCAGCTCGGCCGGTTGCCGCGAGGGCTGCTCGCCGTCGCGCACCGCTGCCCGTGCGGCCTGCCCGATGTCGTGGAAACCGCGCCACGGCTGCCCGACGGCAGCCCGTTTCCCACCTTGTACTACCTGACCTGCCCCCGCGCCTGTGCCGCGGTGAGCACGCTGGAAGCCAGCGGGATGATGCGGGAGATGACCGCCCGGCTCTGCGACGGCGCTCTGCGCGGCCGGTATGAGTCCGCGCATCGCGACTACCTGGCCCGGCGGGACG
>Ga0302326_10007431_pt1 | contig 24364 bp, 22 predicted proteins | sample Palsa_T0_3_FD_202264 | JGI IMG/M metagenome (GOLD analysis project Ga0302326, IMG submission 202264) | Peat permafrost microbial communities from Stordalen Mire near Abisko, Sweden - Palsa_T0_3 | ecosystem: Environmental > Terrestrial > Soil > Palsa > Peat permafrost | place: Sweden: Abisko... | reverse complement strand
TTACCGTAATGTAGCGACCAGCGTGCAGGGCGGATTTTTCTTGAGGAAAAATCCGCTCGACCTCCGAGGCCTCACCTTATACCAATTCTGCTTCTGCTGCAGCTCGCGATAGCAGCGCGCTTCTTAAGATCGGCAGCGATCTTAGCAGCCTGTTCCAAGGCCTCGCAAGGGTGGCATAAAATTCGTCTCCATAGCCGCCGTGCCCGCGACCCGACTTATTCCGATCGAAGTGCCTGCATGGGATCGACGGACGCGGCCCGGCGCGCCGGAGCTGCGGTTGCGAACACAGCAACCACAAGCAGCGCGGCCGCGCCCAATAGCAGGCTGGAGACGTTGTTGCCCGATTGCAGTTCAAGGAGCTGGCGCACGGCGCGGGTGGCAAGAAGTGAGATGATCGTTCCCGCCACGAGCCCAAGCGCTGTCTGCACGATAGTGTTCCAGCCAATTGAGAGGAGTATCGACCGGCGCTGCGCTCCCAATGCGACGCGAATGCCGATCTCGCGCGTGCGCAGAGTCACCGTTCGCATCAGCAACCCATACAGCCCGAGAGCAGTGAGCAGCATGGCCAGGATCGCAAAGCCCGTTGAGACACCGACCAGCATCCGCTCGCGGCTCAGATCCTGATGAATAAGCTGCGTCATGCTGTCGATTTTGACTTCAACCACCGAAGGCAGCACCTGCCGGGTCACGTTTCGAATGGCGGCGATCGACAGAGCGTCGGTGCTGGCGCGAACAACCAGGTAGTTCATCGCTGCGTAGTTCTGCGCAGACCCCTCAGGCTGAAAGATTTGATAAAAGATATGCGGCGCCGGTTGGCGCAGGGAGACAAACTTAGCATCCTCCACCACAGCCGTAACCCGACATGCGTTCTTCAAGTCCAGCTCCGTGCCATCCGGCTTGGGCCACGACGAAAAGTACACCAGTTGATCGAGCGCGCTCTCATGCGGAAAGAAGAAGCTCGCCGAAGACCGGCTGAGAACGCACACGCCCACGCCGGAGAAAGATCTGGCTGTGTCGCCTTCCAGAACCCGTGTCCCGGCAGCGGCAAAGTACCCCGAAGAAGCCCTGAGATAGAAGATGCTTGGATCGCTGTGAATCGCATGATCGCGATCGATCGAAAAAACCCTGCTCGCGCCAAAGGATCCGGAGAAGGGAGGCTCATCGATGAAACCCGCTGCCTGGACTTGCGGTTCGTCTTGCGCTGCATGCAGCAAGCGGCTGGATAAGTCTGCGGCCGCCGCGTCGTTAAGCTTGAGGCTGTGCAGATCGATGGCTGCCATCGCCGCGCCCTCGGGGCGAAAGCCAGCCTGCCCTCCGGTAAGCGAAGCAAGAACTCCAGCAACAAGCACACTGCAAGTTATCAGGCTAAGCGAGACTGCCACCTGCAAACTGATAGCAAATCCGCCCATCTGTTTCGAGACGATACTGTGGCTGCCTGCCTTCAGGTCGAGCGAAGGAGCTGTTTTGCTGGCGCGCAGCGCAGGCCACAGACCTGCTCCAAGCGCAACCAGCATGGCAGAGGCCGCATTTACAGCCAGAATGATTGCATTCGGATGCAAGTCCATCTGCGACGGCGTGCCTCTGCTGCCGAGCATGGCAACAAGCGCGTTCGCTGCGACCCAACCAAGGAATACACCACCAATCAACCCTGGAACAATCAGCAGGATCGTCTCCACAAGCACCTGCCGGATCAGGCTCGACCGCTGCGCGCCCAAAGCACTGCGCATGGCGAACTCCTGTTGTCGGCCGCTCACCCGCGCCAGCATCACCAGCGCAGTATTCACGCAGCAAAGCGCCAGCAAAAAGACGACCAGCATCTCCATCACCAACAGCGGACGCGCATAGGTCATCTTGACCCACGAGACCCCGCTCCGTCCGCTCTGCACATCCAGGCGAAAGGACCGGAAGAACTGATTCATGAAGATCCCCGAGGGATCGGCCTGCTTACGCACCGAGGGCTCGATGGCTTTGGTTTCAGCGACAGCATTGGCAAGCGTCGAATCAGGCTTGAGCCTGCCCAGAGCGTAGAGACTCAGATGTCCGGGATTGGTCTGAAAATCCTTCTCATAAAGCAAGTTGCCGAAGGACATCGGCAGATAGATGGAAGGCGCAAAATTGGCCGTGAGTCCCTCAAAAGCCTGCGGCATCACCCCAAGAACGACGACAGGCTTATCGTCGACAAGCAGCGATTGCCCAATTGCATTTGGATTGCCCTGGAACTGGCTCTGCCAGTAGGCATAGCTGAGAACCGCAGGCGTGCCTTGCGAGCTGCCGCCGGCACCTTGCTGCTCACTGAAAAAATCTCCCAGATAGGGTTGGATCCGCAGTACCTTGAACGCGTTTCCCGTAAGCAACTGAATGCGCTCATCGTGCAAATACGCAGCCGCTCTGACAGAAACCTTGTCGCTGCACCACGCCAGAATATCCTGTGAGGTCTTCTGCTGATGACGAAGCGCGGTATATTCCGGACCGCTCAGGCCAATCAGCGAGCTGTCTTTGCGCATTCCGTACTGCACAAGGCGGCCCGGATCTGGAACCGGCAATCCTTTGAGGATGATTGCCCAGGTTAGCGTAAAGACCGCGGTGTTGGCTCCCACGCCGAGAGCCAGCGTTAGGATCGCGATGAACGAAATGCCGGGAGAACGGCGAATCCGCCGAACCGCGTACCTCGCATCGGCCCAGAGCGATTCAACCGCCGGCCATTGCCATACTTCGCGGCTGCGCTGTTCGATCAGAGCCGTGTTGCCAAACTCGCGCTTTGCAGCCCGCTCCGCGTCTGCCCGCGACATACCGTCGTCCATCAGCTCATCGATCTTCTCTTCGAGATGCTCTCGCATCGATACGGCAAGATCGTTATAACGGCGGCGGCGTGAAAAGAGTTGTTTGAAACTCAGCATGGCGAACTCCTCGCCATTCGAAGGAGATTCTAATTCAAAATACCTATGCTTAAAATAGTATTGTTGAAAATTATCCTTCCCGCTCCGGCAGACTTTGCAGGTCGATGCCCAACTGCTGGCACTTCTTATAGAGATGGCTGCGCTCTAGTCCCAAAGCCTTCGCTGTCTGTGTAATGTTCTTGTGGCATCGATCAAGCTCCGCCAGCACAGTTGCGCGCTCAAAAGCAAGCACACGCTCTGCAAGTGGGCCATTCGAGCCGGAAGACATTCCCGAAGTCGATCGCTCTTTGCCGGGAGAGGAAGGCAACGCCAGCCGCACAGCCTCAGTATCAACAGCATCTTCCGCAAGCAGCAGCAGCCGCTCCACAACATTCCTCAGTTCGCGAATATTCCCCGGCCAGGCATACATCGCGAGCGCCGAGATAGCATCCTCGGTAAAAGGAACCGGCTTCCAGCCATTCTGCGCGCTCACCTGCCGGGCAAAGTGTTCGACCAGCGCAGGCAGATCTTCAAGTCTCTGCCTCAACGGAGGCAGCTCCACCGGAAAGACCAGCACGCGGTGATACAGATCGCGCCGAAATCCTCCCGTCTCGACCAGTTGCTCCAGGTTGCGATGCGTTGCCACCACCACGCGCACGTCCACCGCCGTAGGCTTGCCCGAACCGATGCGCTCCACCTCGCCCTCTTCCAGAACGCGCAGCAACTTGGCTTGCATGACCTGCGGCATATCGCCAATTTCATCCAGAAACAAGGTACCGCGATGCGCCTGCTCGAACTTGCCCGTATAGCGCTGAGCCGCGCCGGTGAAGGCGCCTTTCTCGTGACCGAAGAGCTCGCTCTCGATCAACTCCGCCGGCACCGCGGCGCAGTTCAATGTGACAAACGGACCCGCAGCTCGCGTGCTCTTTTCATGCAGAGTGCGGGCGACCAGCTCCTTGCCGGTTCCAGTTTCGCCATAGATGCAAACCCGCGATTCGCTCGCCGCCACGCGCTCGATCTGCGCCATCACGCGGCGCATCACGTTGCTGGTCCAAACCAGGGTATGTTTGCCTACGCGGAGCCTTAGATCGCGATTCTCATGCTCCAGCCGCGTCAACTTGTAGGCGTTCTCGACCGTCACCAGCAGTTTCTCGGTCGAGAGCGGCTTCTCCAGAAAATCAAGCGCGCCCAGCCGCGTCGCGCGCACCGCCATTTCAATATGCGCCTGCCCGCTCATCATCACCACCGGCGTGGCCACACCTGCGGTCTTCAGATCTTCTAGCAGCGCCAGGCCGTCGCGCCGGGGCATGACCACATCGCTCAGGATCAAGTCGAAAGGCTCACTACGCGCCAGTTCCAGCGCACGCGCAGCGTTGTCGCAGACTGTAGCCTCATGTCCAGCCAGCCGAAAAGCCCGCGCCAACGAGGCCAGTGTATTGGCTTCGTCATCCACGATCAGAATGTGTGCCTTCATGTGCCTCGCCTATCTTCACGCTTGAGTTTCGTCGGCTGCTTTGGGAAAGATCAGCACAAATGCAGCGCCTCCGCCCGGCTGGCTTTCCACGCTGATGGTTCCTGCATGATCCGCCACCACCGACTGCACGATCGCCAGTCCCAGCCCGGTTCCATGCTGCTTGGTAGTGTAGTAGGGCGTGAACAGCCGCTCGCATTCTTCCGGAGTGAGCCCCTCGCCGGTATCGGCAACGCGGATCTCAATCCGGTCGTCCAGAGATCTGGCCGAGAGCGTCAGCTTGCCTCCATCGGGCATGGCATCCATTGCGTTCAAAACCAGATTGCTCAGCGCGCGATGCAGCATCTCGGGATCGGCGTCGATCGGCAACGGACCAGTATCCAGCACCATGCAACAATCGATCTTCTGCTCGCCAGTCGAATTGACATCGCACTCTTCGGCCGCCGTTCCCTTCCAAGGAAAATAAAGCAGCGCCACGCGGGTAATCGCCTCCGCAGCGTCCATCCGCTCCAGATGCGGTTTCGGCATCTTGCTGAAGTCGCTGAAGCGTCCGATGATGGTCTTTAAATTGGCAATCTCCATGCTCAGCGTTCGCGTACTCTCGCGAAAGACCTCATCGAACTCCTCTTCCGGCAATCCCCGCGCATGAACCAGGTTCTCGACTGTAAGCTGTAACGGAAACAGCGGATTTTTCAATTCATGGGCCAACCGGCGAGCCAGTTCCCGCCACGCAGCCACGCGCTCGCTCTGGATGAGCTTTTCGCGTTGCGCGGTCAACTCGCCGGTCATGTGGTTGAAGCTTCGCGCCAGCGTACCGACTTCATCTCGGCTGCGCACATCCACTCGCGTATCCCAATTACCCTGCGCAACCTCTTCGGCCGCCCGCGCCAGCTCTTCAATGGGCCGAGAAACACGGCCTGCAATCCACACGCTGCAGCCAATCGCCAGCAAGATGCCTGTCGCTGCAACGCCATACGCAATAGCGCGAATGTGCTGCTGCGCCTCTACCATCTGCCTTCGCGAGGCCGCCACCACCAGCACAGCCATCACCTGGCCAGCGTCGCTCTTCAGCGGCAGCACCGTTGCGCTCACGCTTTCATCGCGGCGGTCCGTCAGATAAACGATCGAGCTCGACTGCTGGCCGGTTCGCCGCGCGGCGTCAATCAGCGGTTGGTAGCGAGCGGCGTTGGCCACCGCGCCGTTGACGCCAAGCAACCGCTTCGGGTCAAAGGAAGATTGTTGAAGAGACTGAGCGGATATTGTCGCGCCATCAAGCGCGCCATCGCTGCTGTAAAGATAAGCCTCTACGCCTGCGGACGTAGGTAGATCGGCTAGAAACTGCTGATCCAGCCGCATGCCGCCAAGGATTCGGACCTGCGGCGCGCCGCGAACCGGCCGCACCGCAAACACGCCTAAGGCACTCGCGCCATCGGGCAACTCCTCGCGCTTGAGAAACACCTGCGTCCCAGCACCGTTAACTGCAGGTTCTGGATAACCAAAGCGAGCCGGCCACTGCGCCGAGCTCACAATATTTCCATCTGGCCCCACAATTTCAAGGAAGTCCACCCGCGCCTCGACAGCCAGCACCTGCGCCTCGGTCAGATCGGGAGCAGCATCGGACGACTGCGTCAATTCAAGAGCCATGCTTCGCACGCGCTCCGCATTCGCCAGGCGATCGACAGCCGAAGCCACATCCGCCGAGCGATGTTGGAACTCTCGTTGAAACTGGCTCACCAGCAGCGAAGTTTTTTCCTGATCCTGTTGGTTGAAGACCTCGCGAATGCGCACCAGCACCGTCCACGCCACCGCCGCGACAGCCGCGGCAATGGTCAGCGAAAAGAGCAGCAACAGCCGTTGGCGTAGGCTCATGGCGCCTCCTCACTGCCGCTCGGCAGGCAGACATTCGCCAGGTCTGGAAGCCCCTCGGCGGTCAACTGCAGATTGCGCAGACGCCCACTCACCGCCCAGGCTCGAGGAAGGTAGAGCAGCGGAATTACAGCATGCCGGTCGAGAAAATCCCGCTCCGCCTTGTAGCTCGCAACGGCATCTTGCGCAAGTACCGGCGTATTCAGCCCAAACCTTCGCAACATCGCATTCAAAGCGTCCGCCGGAGTTCCACTCGCCAAAGGAAGAGTTCGCAGCACGAGGTCAGCATTTGCTGGAATGCTTCCATTCGATGCTGGCGCCAGCACCCGCACCGTAAAGCCGGCGTCGTGCAGATTCAGCGCCAGCCGTTCGGCCGCCAACTGCATCGCGCCTGTTCCATCGACAGCCAGCGTCAGAGGCGGAGGCGCAACTCCACCCCGCAATGCCTGCGCGCGGCTCAGATCCCGCTCCGCAGGGAAGAGAAAGCTGTATCCCGAGAGCGACGCCGGCAACAGGCTGGCGGTAACTTCACCCTGCTTCTGAAAAATGACTTGAAACAGAGCCGCGCGATCCACAGCCAGGGCCATCGCCGCGCGCAGTTGCGGGGCAAGCTCCGTGTTATGGACTTCAACCGCAAGCAGCGCCACCGAAGGCGAAACAACCACATTCATCCGCTGCTGGCGCGCCTGCCGGATATCGCTCGGACGCACCTCCGCAAGATCGGCTCTCCCCAGGCTCAGGTCCATCCATTGCTCGCGCGCAGGCCGATGGGCGTCGATCTCAATCGCATCCAGAAAAGGCCGCCCCTGCCAGCAATCGTCATTGGCCTCCAGCCGAATCACACCGTCCTTCGAATCCTTCATCCGAAAGGGCCCAGTCCCAAGGATTGCGGGTCCACTGGCTTCAGAGTCCGCACCCTGCGCCGAAGATCCTTTGATCAGAAACTCGCTCTCCGCAAGCATCGCCGGCAAATCGGGCAACGGGTTGTCGCCGAGAAAGACCACCGACTGCCCAAGGGTCCGAACCGCCGTCCATGGGCAGGGTGTCGCGCGGCACGATTCTTCCAGTGAAGTCACCACCGCCAGCGCATTCAATGGCCGGCTGTTGTGAAAACTCACCCCCGGCCGCAACCAGAATTGCCATCGGTGGCCGCCGTCCTCCGAAGCCCATCGCACCGCCAGCGACGGACGCACCGCGCCGTCGAAATCCACGCGTGTCAACCCATCGAGCATAAGCCGCCACGCAATTCCATCCGGCCTTTGCAGCGGATCGCCTTCAACCTCCACGCGTAGCGATCCGCCATAATGCGGACGCGTCCTCGCGTCTGCGCTCGCAGCCATCGCGGTCAGCACCAGCGTTACAACGATGTGTCTTGCCAACATTGCACTAGGGGCACAGCACCGTGACACGATCCACCTCGTAATCCTTCCCACTCTTGCGCACCACCGCCCACACACTTGCGCCATCGGGAGCCGTCGATAGCGCCATGACCGTGCCTCCCATTTCCAACGGAGCACTCACGGCAACAGCTTCCTGAGCGGGCAACTCGTAGGCTCGCAGACGATCGCTCTCCGCCTCGCCCGAGCCGGAAACTAGGACTTGCGCGCCCGCCCCACAACCGCTGTGAATCGCAGCAAAATCGCTGCCCCAATCTCGCGTTCCGGCCACCGTCTTCAACGCATTCCCGGCCACCATCTGCACCTTGCCATCGGTTCCATTCACCAGCAATATGGAATTGCCCGTAGCCGCACGAGGAAGCGTCGCCATGCTGTAAAACGGCATCGGATCTACTCCTGGACTGGGTGTAACGACGCCAGTGAAAAAGTCTCGCGAAGCATTGTAGAAAGCATGAACGCTGGCCATGCCTGTAACAATTGATCCCGCAATCATGGGCCAGGGATCGTCACTCTCATGGCAGCGCACGGACCAATCGCCATTGCCCACGCTGTTGCCCGCAGCGGGCGCATAGCTTCCGCTGCATTCTGTTCCCGCCGTGTAAGCTGTAAATCCGAAACCGTCCGCCGCCGGCGCCAGCATCCCGCGCGCATCTCGCGAGGAAGCGCGCTGCCGCTCTACTGGAAAGCGATTATCTTCACGCCATCCGGCTCCGGTCATCGTGAAAACAACAATGTCGTCCTGCTCCAGAACGACCAACGCAGCTTTGGTTTCGAGTGCCGCAAGCACCGGCGCACCGGAAATCAGCACTGGCGCAAGACCAGCTGCAAGCGAATTCCAAACGCGCTTCTTTTCAAGCACCATGCCTGCCTCCGCGGCAGGCGCGGCTATCGGCTCTCGATCCACATGCACCATGGCCACCTGGGTCTGATTGCCTTCCACCACTTCAGCCACCCAAAGCCGCTCGCGCGCATTCTCACTCAACGTCACTCGAATCGCATTCGCACTCTCCGCGCCGGAGGTCGCCACGCCTCGCGCGCGCAGATCCTGCTCCAACAGCCGCCGAATCGCAGGAAGCTCTTGCGCCGCGATGGTCGATCGATTGCTCACCGTTAGCTGTGCTTGCCCCGCTCCCAGAATCTCAGCTACCTCCGCGGCCAGTTGCGCTGCGGGCTGCTCCCAGGAGCTAGCTGCCTGTGCCAACGGACCCACCATGAGCAAGAGCATCATGCCAAACCAACAGCAAGCGGCCATGCGCCCCAATCTTGTCTTCAGGCTCATCATGAATTTCGCTTTCGCATCGGCAAGAATGTCTTTGTTTCCTGCCATAGCTTACACGGAACTATGCCTGGGCAGTCTCGTTGCCACTTCGACCGCCCAGGCCCAGCCCACATCGTCCTGACCGCTTTTCAATGCGCGCCAGGCTGCGGCGCGGCAGTGGCGTCTTCGCCTTCCATCTCATGCTTCAACATTGGATTGGCCGCCGCAGCCTTGAAGACATCGTTGGCAAAGAAAAACTTGCCGTCCGAAGGCACCATCATCACCTGGATCTTGTCCGACAGCCGCTCGGCAATGATCTTGTTGATCAGCAGCGGAGACTGATTGAGCAGCGCCGCCTCGCTCTTCATGCGCTCTCCATCGGCCGCGGCCATTAGCCGCACCCGATTCGCCTCGGCGTCTGCCAGCAGATTGCGCCGCTCCAGTTCAGCCTTGCTGTCGATCACCTTCGCCTCAGCCTCGGCCTGCGCATTCTGAATCGTAGCTTCCTTGCGCGCCTCCGCTTCAAGCTTGCTCTGCTCGATCTGCTTCTGCTTCAGCGGTAGCGTGTACTGCATCGCATCGGCCTCGCCCTTGGCCTCCACGACGCGCGATTGCGCCTCGCCCTCCGACTGCTTCACCTTCTGCACCGCCTCAGCTTCAGCCTGCAACTCGGCAATCTTCACCTGCTTTTGCTGAATCTCGGTAGCCACGCCCATCTGGTCGTTTTCCTGCTCTTTCAGCAGCAATCCCTCCAGCCCTTTGGCGTATTCCTCAGGCAGTTGAATGTTGCGCAGCATCACCTCATCCACCACAATGCCATCGGTTCCAAGCTTGCGCGTAATGGTCGCCGCAGCCCTGGCGCGCACCTCTTCGCGCTTGCTGCTGAAGATCTCCTGCACCGTGTAGCCGGGCGTCAATTCGCGCCACGCGCTCGCCACTACAGGAGGCACAAGCTCCTTATCCACAGGCTGCGGCAGATGCTCTTCCACATGGTCCAGCCGGCGTGGATCGAGATGATAGCGCACAGTAACCGCCAGCGCGATATTGAGTCCTTCGCGCGACTGCACATCGAGCGCGTTTTTCTGCTTTGAATCCTTGCCGCCCTCATCCGTAATGCCCGCGGTGAAAAGGTGATCGCGCAGATCGAAGATCTTCACACTCTGCACCAGCGGAGCAACCCAATGTACACCCGGATACAGCGTTCCAGGCAGCGTGCCTGCGATCTGGCTTACGCGCACGCCACCCATCCCGCTCGGCACAACAACAATGCTCGCCGCAATCAACATCGGCAAGCATCCAGCCAGCGCCAACGCCAACGGAAGCCGCCATTGCATGGGCTCAAGCGCAGGCTCTACAAGCTTTGGCCCCATCAGTCCAGAATTGCCATTCTGCTTCTTCAGTAAAACGCGAATCCGCATCCACAACTCATAGAGCGGAATCCCCACAGCGGTCGTCAGCAGCAACACTCCCGCCACCATCAGCAACATCTTCAGTGCGAGCATCGGTTCTCTCCCCTGTTCCCGTGATTGCGCCCCTTGTCTTTTCCGGTCTCCGGCCGTGGAGCGAGTATCAGCCGTACCAACCCTGCGAAGGTCAACTCTTCAATCAGCAGTCCCACCGCAATCTGCAGCAGCACCGCGCCCAGCACGTTCATGGCTTCCGAAACAAACCTCATGGCAATCTCCTCAACGCGAAGAAGCGGCAGCAATCGCGAGCAGTGCAGGTGCGAGTTGCTTTAAGTCCTCACTGAGCGTGTTCAGGCGCGCAGGTTCCGGCGCAGTTAGAGGCGTCGCTTTAGCTAGCTGCACATCCTGTTTGTCCGTTTGCACAGGAGCAGCCTCAAACAGCCTCGCCGTCTCTTCATTACGCGTCCCTACGATCTGCACTTGATCCCCCACCGCAACCAGCGCGTAGAACTCTTCGAGGTCCGTCTTTCCCATGCGAATGCACCCATGCGAAGCAGCCTTGCCGATCGACTTAGGCTCGTTCGTCCCGTGAATGCCGTATCCCTTCGTGCTCAACCCCATCCAGCGACTGCCGACAGGATTCGCAGGCCCCGGCTCAACCACGCGGCCGTTATGGCGATATACCGGGTTTGCCACGCGGCGCTCGATCGTAAACGTACCCTGCGGGCTTGGCGTCGAATCCTTACCTACTGCCACGCTGTAGATCTTCTTCACCTGTCCGTCTTCCATCAGCGCCAGCTTGCGGTCTTCAAGGCTCACCACGATCTGCCGGACCGGCTCACGCGCCGGTGTCTGTTGTGCCGCCGCATACATCGTGATTGCCATTCCCATCGCCGTCCCCGCCAAGCTCTTTCCTATCCAGTTCTTCATCGCATCCCCCCGTTTGGCTCAATTGCCTGCACCCACACCAGATGCAAGCCGCGCGCCATTCGGTAGCTACTGAAAATAAACAGGTTATGCAAATAAAAGAGCTGGGTATCGTGTCACTGCACACACACCGTGTCAGCCGTCGCACACGCAACCGGGAGTTAGAGTAGAACGCTGTAATATGCGAAACTTCGAAGAAACTTCGAAGCAGGAATCGCTAAGCCTGGACAGGATCTCGTCCGCTGACATTAACTGAAAGGCGCACCCCAAGGAGACAACGTTGAAGCATCCAGGACTTGCAGAGCACCTATCCCTGGACGGAATCGGTTGCGGCAGCATCGGCCGCGACCTTTGCGCGACCGCCCCACACGCCCGTCTTGCGGGCAAGGACAACTACCCGAGGCGCGCCTCGCTGCTACTTCTCGCATTCCTTTTGGCAAGCTTCAGCCTGCCGGCGCAGAGTCAGAGTCCAAAGCCCGACTGGAAGGCCCAGGTCGCGGAAGCGATGCCTCTGCTGGGCCACAGGAACTGGGTCCTTATCGTCGATTCGGCCTATCCTTTAGAAACTTCGCGCGGCATCGAAACCGTTGAGACCGACGCCGATGAGCTTACCGTCGTCCGCGCCGTCCTCGAATCGATTCATGCCTCACGCCACGTCCGCCCAATCATCACACTGGACTCGGAACTGGCCTTCGTTCCCGATCAGGACGCGCCCGGAGCATCCGCCTATCGAGCCCAGATCGGCAAGCTCCTGCAGGGTTACGACGTCCAGTCGCTGCCTCACGACACCATCCTCAAAGCCATCGACAAAGAGGGAAAGGTCTTTCATGTCCTCGTCCTCAAAACCAGCATGGCCATTCCGTACACCTCGGTCTTCATCCGCCTCGATTGCAAGTACTGGAGCGAGGACGCGGAAAAGCGTCTGCGCGCCAAGATGAGCACTGCCAATAAGGTCGGAATCAAGCAGCATAGCGGAACGGAATAGACAAAGGGCGCCGCAACATAAACCTGCCGCGCTCACTTCTCCGGAGAAGCATCGCCAGCATCGTCAGCCGGCTTGCCCTTGGTGCGCGCCCGGTCCAGTTGCTCGAATACCGTCGCGTTCTCAGCCTTGTGCAGGCTGCCGGTCTTGTCGAACCCGGCCTTCGCCTCGTCTTTTCTGCCCATGGCCTGGTAGAGCCGCGCCAGCCGGTAGTGAGCATTCACGTCTTCCGGATTCAGCCTGGCGGCCGTTTTGAACTCGCGCAGCGCATCCTCGTGACGGCCGGCATCCGCATCCAGTATGCCGCGATCGAGGTGCGGCAACTCCAGGCCGGGGTCAATTCGAATAGCATGATCAATCAGCGGACCGTGCTATTGACGGAGCGATCGATGCGGACCACATCTTCGCGGATGTTCTCCGGAGCCGGAACAGACGCATGATGCGCCGTGAACATTCTTTCCGCTGAACTAAGCGCCCAAAAGCCAACATGCTTCAACCATCCCTTCACGGCTGGGAGACGGCTGGCGTCGTGAGAAAATCGGGTATGAGCGAATACATACACTTGATCGCAGAAGACGGGCACCGGCTAACCGCCTACATAGCCCGCCCCGAGGGCGAACCTATCGCCGGATTAGTCGTAGTGCAGGAAGTCTTCGGCGTCAACGGACACATACGTTCGGTCGCCGACGGCTACGCAAAAGACGGATTCCTGGCCGTCGCTCCAGCGCTCTTCGACCGCATCGAGCGCGGCGTTGAGCTCAGCTACGAAGGCGCCGACCTGCAGCGAGCCATGGCCTTCGTACCCAGGCTCGATCCAGAAAAGGCCCTCGCCGATATCGCCGCCGCAATGCAATTCGCCGCCACTGAGACCGGCAAGAAATCCGGCGTGATCGGCTATTGTTTCGGAGGCACGATGGCCTGGGTAACCGCGGCGCGGCTCAATCCAGCGGCCGCCGTGGGCTACTACGCGGGCCGTATCGGCAATTATGCCGCGGAAACACCCACTTCGCCCGTCATGCTCCACTTCGGCAGTCAGGACACGCACATTCCCGCCGCCGAAGTCGAAAAGGTTCATGCCGCCCATCCAGAAGTGGAAATTTATTGGTACGACGCAGGCCACGGCTTCAACTGCGACGCCCGCGCCAGCTACAACCCCGCGGCCTCGCAGCAAGCGCGCGACCGCTCCTTAAATTTCCTTCGGAAGCATCTGGCCTAGCATCGATACTCCGCGCGTCAAGGCCGTTTCTGCTGCACGGGCATTAAGACACCCGGCGCGGCATGATTCTAGCAATGCATTGTTAAACAGCCGTTACTATTCCCTCCAATCCATTTTCTCGACTTGGCCGGATCGAAAATCGAAAACGATGGCCTCCGAATCGAGAATTCCTGAAACCTCAACCCCGGAATCCCGTCTCATGGCACAGGCCTTCAGAAGGGTCAATCGAAGAATGATCGAATCAAGGAGAATTCCATGGAAAAATTTGCATTGCTGGCGACCGTTCAAGCCAAACCCGGCAAAGAACAGGTCGTCGAAGACTTCCTCAAGTCCGCGTTGCCATTAGCTGAAGCCGAACCCGGCACCATCCGCTGGTACGCCTTCAAGACCGGCGCCGACACCTTCGGCATCTTCGATACCTTTGCCGATGAAGCTGCCCGCGACGCCCACCTGAGCGGCGAAATCGCCAAAGCCCTGATGGCCAATGCCGACGCCCTGCTCGCCATCCCACCCAAAATCGAAAAGCTGGATATTCTCGCCTCCAAATAACCCGTCAAACGTACTGTTCAGCTCGCAACTTCCGCGAAAGAGAGAACAGCGCCATGCAATGGAAATCCGTCTGGATCGCCGTTCTCTCGCTCGCAGTCTTCCTCTCGCTGAATAACTCTCAATACGCGCTGCCTCAAGCCGCCAACCCTCCGCCGCCGGACTATCCGCAGGGCCCTCCGCCAGCCAGTTCACCTCGCTGGCACGAGCAGATCGCCTCGTCGCAGACACTCAAGATCGGCGGAGCCGCGCTCCAGGTTGACTTCGCCGCCGGCGCGCTCGATCTCACTCCGGCCCAAATCCTTCCATGGATTCAGCGCGCAGCCCAGGCCGTAACCGTCTACTATGGCCGCTTCCCCGTTCCGCGCCTTCGCATTCTGGTCATTCCAACCTCAGACCGGGCAGGCGTTCTGCAAGGCACCACCTGGGGAGACATGCGCGGCTTTCCCAGCTTCACCCGCATCCGGCTCGGCCAGCACACCACAGAACAAGACCTCGTCGAAGACTGGACCATGACCCATGAGCTGGTCCACTCCGCATTCCCATCCCTGCCCGACGACCAGCATTGGATGGAAGAGGGTCTGGCCACCTACATCGAGCCCATCGCGCGCGTGCAAGCCGGGGAGTTATCCGCGAAACAAGTCTGGCGCGACATGATGGAAGGCATGCCCAAAGGCGAACCCGCACCCGGCGATCAGGGCATGGATCGTACCCACACCTGGGGCCGGACGTACTGGGGCGGCGCGCTCTTCTGTCTGGTGGCTGACGTCGACATTCGCAAGCAAACCCATAATCGCAAAGGCCTGCAGGATGCCTTGCGCGCCATCGTCGCCGCCGGAGGCACCATCGACCACGACTGGCCCCTGATGAAGGCCCTCGAAGTCGGCGACAGCGCCTCCGGAACCACCGTCCTCACCGATCAATACAAGCAGTGGAGCGAATCCCCCTCGCCCGTCGATCTGCCAGCGCTCTGGAAGGACCTCGGCGTCAGTCTTGGTAAGGATCGCGGCGCAGGCGCAGAACTTGATCCCCACGCGCGGTCTGCCCAGATCCGCAACGCCATCATGACGCACTGATTTGCCGCTCTGTCTTTGGGATGAAGTCAGTTCGAACGGCGATGGCCGCGCCGCCGAAGCAACAGCAGAAGCAACAGAAAGAAGACCGCAACAGCCGTAACCCGCAGCACCCGCGGATGCGCCACGGCCACCGACGTCAGCATCGCCATGCCGAAAGATCGGCGTCTGTGAACATCACGATCTCGCCCCGCGCCTGTGAAAGTCCATGCCGCACCGAATAGCGCATGCCGTGGTTCCCTGGGTTCTCCAGCAGCCTCACCTCGGGCGCCGTCCTCGCAAAATCCAGCACCTGCCGCGCCGTCGAGTCAGTCGAGCCGTCGTTGAGCACAATCACCTCGGCATTCCACCCCTCGGCGCGAATGCAGCCCACCACCTCCCGCAGCGTTGCTTCAATGCGGGCGCTCTCGTTATGGGCGTGAATGACGACGCTCGACGCAGGATAAACGGACACCAGTTGCAGAACCTTTCTGGCGATTGACAACACGACCTGGAAAATCCCTTGTCATCCTACCGAAGAAGAGCCAGGCTCCTCATGAAGCCGCCAATGGGTCAAATTCTCAGAAAACGATGCCCGGCGACCTCCGAAACGGAAGCCAAGCGACTCAATTTGCACAGGAAAGCACTTTTTTTGGGAGTCGAAGCCGAATCCGGTTATGCTTGGAGGCGGAGGCCCAGCGGCATGACCAAAGCAGACCTTGTTGAGAAGGTGACCCAGTTAGGCGATCTGACCCGCCGTGACGGCGAAGTGATTGTCGAGACCATCTTCGACTCGGTGATTGCGGCCCTGCAATCGGGAGACAAGATTGAGATTCGTGGCTTCGGCTCCTTCCGCATCCGGGAGCGGAATCCCCGCATAGGCCGTAACCCAAAGACCGGCGACCGCGTCGACGTTCCAGCCAAGCGGGTGCCCTACTTCAAGCCATCCAAAGAGTTGCGCGATCTGGTGAATCCCGGCGAAGCCGCTGCCGGCTAACCCGATGGAACCGCGCCAGAGGCGCACCTTCCTCGGCCCATTGCTACCTATCGCTGCGTTGATCCGTTGCAACGTCGATCCGTTGCCGCATAGTCACGTTGCCCCCTGGATGAGCTTGATAAGCGACCCGCCGGAAGCGCGGCCACGCCAATCCACGGTTAGGAGAGCCTTGTTCCGATCCTCCGTATCGGAGACAAACTTTGCGCGAACATCTCTTGCCGATTTGGGAAGATGACAGGTCTTCACCACAAGAAATTCAAGTCCGGCCGATTATCCACTTAGATGCCTTTGGTCTGAGCTCGCTTGCCCACGTTCAGGCATGCAGTCCAAACCGGCCTCCGCTCTGGTTCTTGCGCAATTCTCGGGTCCGTCCTTCCAATCCTGCAAAAATCGCGCTGAAACTTGCGGACGGCAGGCCGATAATGGTCTTCCTGGAGAGAGCTTCGGAAACCGCACTCCAATCCGCAGCCAGCCAACGGGCGCAAAGTCTGCGCGCGGCAATGGGGGTTCGTTCCCCCTGCGGCTGGTGCGAAGTCGACGGTTGCCGCATCGCCTGGGAAGAAACTCAAGGAGCGGACAAGGATGCGCAGCCCGTCCTCTGCCTGCATGCCGCCGGGACGGGTAGCCGGGAGTTTCGTCCGCTTCTCAAGCGTTGCCCCGCCGGGGGCCGGCTCATTCTTGTGGATTGGCCCGGCCACGGACGATCCGGAGACTTCTCCTCCGAAAACGGCGAAATTGCCTCCACGCTCACCATTGAGTCCTGCGCGACGATCCTGAACTCCCTGTTGCATCACCTTGAGATTCAAAAGCCCATCCTGCTGGGCAGCGGGTTTGGCGCAGCCGTCGCCATTCGCTATGCCTCCGATCACCCCGAGCAGGTCCTGGGACTGATGCTATGTCTGCCGGCAGGCTTGGTATCCGTCAACAGCGCCGAACCTTTCGCCCAACGCGGAAAACGCGGCATCGGTCGGCTGCTTCGCCGCATGAAAAACTCCGCTCCCGGCAACACGGAGCAGGAAGCAATGGCCGCCAGGCGCCAGGCGCTTCGGATGGAAGCCTTGCGCCCAGCGATGCAATCCATCCGGGCCGCTGCCAAAGATTCGGCGGACCGCGCCTCGGCCGGCCTGCAAAAAGCCCTCAATTCGCTCTCCTGCCCAGCTCTCTTCGCGCTCTCCCACGCCAGCCGAGAATACCCCCTGCGCAAATATCTCGCCTTGCTCGACCCGTCGCTGGCCTGGGCGCCGCAACACCAGTTCACCGTCTTTGCCGGAGCCTTTCACCCGCTCTGGGACGAACCGGAGCGCTTCGCACTTGCCCTCAGCAGCTTTGTCCAGGCCCAACTCCCGGTTGAACGGCACACCCACGCCTGGATGATCCACACCATCGACTGTCCCGCCAAAGACTGCAATCTCTGGAAGTGCGTTCACCCCGATTGCGCCGCTGAGCAAGTGCTTGCAACCGGTTTGAACGCCAATGAAAGAGCCTCCGGCAGACAGCCTCGGCAACCTTAGCGGATACCAATCACCGCCATCATCCGCCCGGCATGGCCGCCCGAGGCCCTATGCGAATAAAAGATCTGCGGCTGGCAGGCGGTGCAGCCGCCCACCATCTCAATCGCGTCTGGCCGCAAACCCGCGGCCATCAACTGCCTCCGATTCGCCTCCTTTAGATTCAACCGGAGATCAAGCCGAATCTCTGAACCGTTCAGCAGAGCTTCCGGATTGGCGGCCTTTTGGGAGAATAGCTCCGACGCGTACGAAAACTCTTCCGTGAACCGGTCAAGCACTTCGGCGCCGACCGTATAACAGCACGGGCCAATCCCAGGCCCGATCGCCGCGATCAAATCCGCCGGATCGGAGCCGAACTCCTGCACCATCCGGCCAACGCCAAGCTCAACGATCCGCGCCACCGTCCCGCGCCATCCAGCATGGAAGGCCGCGACCGCTCGCGTGACAGGGTCTGCTACCAGCACCGGAATGCAATCCGCTGTCTGAATGCCCAGCAACACCCCAGCCTGGCCAGTCATCAACCCATCCGCCTCCGGAGTCGTCTCCTGAACCGCCTCAGCCGCCGTCACGCACCGATTGGAATGCACCTGCCGCACGGTTCGCAGCGCAGTCTCGCGGCTTCCGCTCACCGCCTCCACAAATCGCAGCCGATTCTCGCGCACATTCTCCGCCGCATCCGCGGCCGTGAACCCGAGATTGAGCTCATTCGGGCCATTCTCACCGCCGGCAAGATACACCCGGCTCACTCCTCCCTGGCGTGTGCTGAACCCATGCCACAGCCAGTCGAGGTTCTCCCAACCCGGCACGCCAAGCCACCCTACCCCGTCGGGACAAACATTCAGCCTGGAAACGCAGTCATCTTCCAGAAGCTTCGAAGAAACAGAGCCAAATTGCATAAGCAAGATTGTAGTTGGGAAGAAACTGAACTGGGAATCACTCCGGAAAAGGCTCCAGAAGAGCGTTGGGCCCGCCTTCCGGCGGGCCCACTCGAGAGGCAATGTAGATGGGAGTTTCTGAAGATCGGGGGATGGGAGTCCGTTGCCGGACCAACAACGAAGATAGAAGCGCTTTGGTGGGGAAGTACTACAGCGGTTGCCTCTGCTGGTTATTCGATAGGACGCGACCCCGCACCAAAAGGTTGTCCAAAGATATTGGATTTTTTTGCAATGCGGTACAAACTGCCATCTTACCCCCGGTTACCGGCCCTTCCCGGCCTTATTCCGGCCCCCGTACTCGGATCGCAGGCCCCCTCAAGTATATGAAATATTTGCACTTCTACCTAATCGCGATTCCGGTTTTGAAATTCCTTAGCCATCGCCGGCGCCAGACCAATTTCCAGAAAACCTTTCAGCATCCTCAATAGCCGCGCTACTTCGACGGCCGCGCAGCCTTGGCTACAAAATAAGTGATCAGACCCACCGGCAAGAAGCGCACCAGCAGCGCCGTAAACCGTCCTGCAAAATACGGAACGATGGTCCGCTTCCCCTGCGCCAATGCCACCAAACCCAACCGCGCAACCTCCTCCGCCGACTGGGGCTTGCGGTTGGCCATCGCAACTCCGGCAGGCCCTTTGTCCGCCCCCGCGACGACAAAGAATTCGCTCTCCGTAGGCCCTGGGCAGAGTGCATTTACATGCACGCCATACGGAGCCACTTCTTCAGCCAATCCCAGCGCAAAGAAGCGGTCAAAGCCCTTGGTCGCCGCATAGGTCGAAAGAAACGGCACCGGCTGGAAGCTCGCCGTCGAGGCCACCACCATCACCCATCCCCGCCCGCGCTCCACCATGGCCGGTACAAAGAGCCGCGAGAGATGCACCACCGCCTCGCAGTTCACCCGAACCTGGCTCAACTCCTGCTCCAGATCGCCAGAAACAAACTCCCCATACTGCCCCAGCCCCGCATTGTTGACCAGAATCTCGACGTCCAACCCAGCACCCGCAGTTGCGTCGTAAATAGCCTGAGGAGCATCTGGCCGGGTCAGGTCGGCAAGCACGATGCGAACCTCAGTCCCCTGCGCCGAAAGCTCAGCGGCCAACGCGTCGAGCCGCTCTTTCCGCCGAGCCGTAAGAATCAGCTTCGCCCCATTGCGCGCCAATTCACGAGCCAGCGCCACTCCAATCCCAGCGCTCGCCCCCGTAACCAGCGCCCACTTGTCCCGAAAATCCCGCATATTCGCCATGCGTGAATCATAGCTGCCTCCGTAGAGGTCAGCGGTAAACTTCGCGCCGGTTGCCTACACGCACAATCACAATGCAAATCCGGCGATCCTCGATGTTTGCAATGATTCTGTAGTCGCCGACCCGATATTTCCAAAGATCGCCCAATTCGCTCCCTTTCAGGGCTTCTCCGATGCTGCGCGGGTCTTCAAGCTTCGCAACGCGCTCGTAAAGAAAGCGAAATATACGCCGTCGAACCTGCTGATCCAGTCCATCGAGATCGCGCTTGGCGGTGCGGTCTAACTCGATCTCCCAATTCATGCCTACTCACTCTCAAGAAGCCCATAACTCTTCATAACTTCTTCAAGAGGAATAGTTGTGCTTCGACCGGCACGCAAATCCGCCAAGCGCTGCTCAGCCAGGTAAACATCCTCGAGATCATCTAAATATTCGAGAATTGCCTCGCGGGCATAGTAAGTCTTGGTCCGTCCTGTAGCTTTCGACAGGGCATCCAACCGCTTCTCGATCTCTTCCGGCAGACGAATCGCAAGCATGACAGACCTCCAAAAAGATTGCGCTATACAAGTATAGCGCAATCTCAAATCCGTCCGCAGCTATCTACCGGCTTTCAGCGAGCAGCTCCGCATCAAACTCCTCATTGAGCCAGTTGCTGAACGCCGAAAACTCCTCATCTCGCCCCAGGAAGTCCCGCACCATCTGCCGCCCCGGCCTCGAACCGCCCTGCTCGATCACCGTCTTGCGGTACTTCCCCGCCGCCGCGCATCCCAGCAGGTTCGCTGGATCGAACTGCGCAAAGAAATCCAGCGCAATCACCTTGTCGAAAGCATACGTATAGTAATTCGACGAGTAGCCGGTAAGGTGGCCAAAGCTCGCATACATGCGGTTGCCCTCGATCCACTGCCACGGCTGCAAGGATTCGTAGAGCGACTTCGTCACCCGGTCCAGATCGATCCCCGCCGGGTCCTGGTCATGCAGATCGAGCGAAAGCGTCGTGTAGTAGAGTTGCGACCGCACCCAGTCCGCGCGCCCAAAGGCCCCAGCCAGCTTCATCTTGGCGATCAGTTCCGCCGGCAGCACCTCACCAGTCTCGTAGTGCCGCGCAAAGCTCTGCAACAGCGCCACATCGCGGAAAAACTCCTCCAGCATCTGCGACGGCACCTCGATAAAGTCGCCCTCCGTGGCAAATCCCGAAAGCCCAGCCCACTCCGTCTGCCCGCCCAGAATCGCGTGCATCAAGTGCCCGAATTCATGGAAGTAAGTCACCACATCGCTGTACTGCATCAACCCTGGATCGGTAACCTCGCCAGCCTCGTTCACCTCAGGCCGGGGAAAATTGCAGATCAGCCCAGCCTCCGGCAGATAGCGCCCGCGCACCCCCGTCACCACCGGCGTAGCCGAAAACCACTTGTCCTTCCCATCGCGCGGATGCATATCCAGATAGAACCGTCCTACCGCCGTCTCGCCATCCACATCCAGCACATCGAAAACGGAAACATCCGCGTGCCAACCAGGATCAGTAGTGCGCCGGAAAGTCACCCCAAACAGCTTCGCCGCCGTATCCAGCACCCCCTGCTCCACCTGCGCATAAGGAAAGTAAGGCCGCACCGACTGCGAATCGAAATCGAACGCCTCGCGCCGGTACTGCTCATACCAGTAGCCCCGCCCGGCCGCATTCATAACCTTGAGATCCGGCTGCTGCCGTTGCGCAAACTCCAGCACCATGCCGTACTCACGCTTCGCTCCCTCGCGGCTAGCCTCTTCGAGGCGCGCAATAAAGCTGCGCACATTGGCCGCCGAGCCCATCATCTGGTCAGCCGTAGCTAGATTCGCCCAACTCGAGAATCCCAGCAGCGTCGCAATCTCCTGCCGCGTAGCCAGCAGGTCCATCAGAATCTTCTGGTTATCCGGGTACGCCCGCGTGTTGTAGGCCAGGAACATCCGCCCCCGCAGCTTATCGCTTTTGGCAAAGGTCATCACCGGCTGCATATCCGGCTGGTCGGTCGTGAGCACAAAATGGCCGTCGCAATTAGGCGTATGCCGCGCCAGGTAATCCGCCGGCAGCCCATCCAGCTCTTCCGCGCTATGCACCACCACCGTCTTCGCGCCCTCCTGAATATTGCGGCTGAACTGGAGCGAAAGCAGCGTAGCCTTCTCATGCAGATGATGCAGATGCGTCCGCGTGGCATCGTCCTTATCCACGCCGGCCAGCCGGTAGCTCAACAATGTCCGCTCAACGTAGTGCCGAGTAGGCTCGCTTGCGCCAGCCAGATCTATGGCCGAAAGCGCGTTATAAACCTCGCGGTTCAAGCTCAGAGCTGTCCCTGCCTGGGCCACGCGTTGCGCCTCGTCCTGCGCCTGGTCGCGCACAGCCTTGTCGGCAGCCACGGAATTCAGCACCCCAGCCTGCGCCCCAACCATCCCCAATTGCTCAACGGCAATGTCGTAAAGGCGCAGCGAATTCTCCGGCGTCCGCTCGCCCGTCACGGCAAGCAGCCCTGCAAGCGCCGCCTCATGCGCAGCCAGCCGGTCGGAAACCCATGCCTTCAACTCTTCAGCCATCAAACCACCCTCAGCCGAAGAACCAGCCTCCCACGCATGAATCGCGGTAGTAATGTCCAGAAGAGAATTCCCAGCAGGTACAGGTGCAACGCTCATCGTTCAAATGCCTCCAAACCTCTAGGTTGCCATAACCGGCTGGGTTTGTGTCGGCACAACCTCACAGGCAGCCTCGAAATCGAAGCTGGCCTACTCCGCCCGCAGCGCCTCCATGGGATCCACCATCGCCGCCCGTCGCGCCGGCCAGTAAGCCGCGGCCAATCCGCTCACCAGCAGCAGCAGCGTCACCGCGGCCAGCGTCCAGGGATCGTCCTGCTTCACCCCGTAGAGAAAACTCCTCAATCCCAAGCTGCCAAAGTACGCCAGCACCAGCCCGGCCGCGAGGCCAGCCACCAACATCCATCCCGTCTGCCGTAGAATCAGGCTCATCACATTCCAGCGCTGCGCTCCAAGCGCAATCCGCAAGCCCATCTCCCGCGTCCGCTGCGCCACCAGGTAAGCCAGCAGCCCATAAATCCCAGCCACACACAAAAACAGCGCAGATCCCCCAAAGATCTCCAGCAACTCCGCAGCCAGTTTCTGGCCTCCATAAGAATCCTCGACAATCTGATCCATGGTCGTGAATTTGCTTGCTTCGAGGTCCGGACTGGCATTGCGCATCGCCTCACGCAGCTCCGGCAGGATCACCGATGGGCTCTGCTCCGTCCGCACTGCTATCTCCATCGCGACGCCCTCCGCGCCCTTGTAGAACCCCGTATCGGGAGTGATCTGCGGAATGCACACCTCGATCTCCGGCCTCGGCGGCGCGGCCACCGAGACCTGCCGCTCGTCGTCGAAGACTCCCACAACCTCCGCATGGCGCTTCGAATCCAGACTGAGCAGATGCTCGCCGAGAATCTTCCCCGGATCGCGCTCATCACCGTAATATGCCTTGACGAAGGCGCGATTCACCAGCACCACAGCCTGCGAAGTGGCCGTATCCTGCTCATTGAAAAACCGCCCGCGCACCATGCGAAAACCGAAAACCCGCTGCATCTCAGGCCCCACGGCGCGGAACTCCGCTCTAAGCTCGCTCCTGCGCACACCGTCTACGCTATTGCTGGCGCGGCCCAAGCTAAATTCCATGTGAAAGGTATTGCCCATGGGCACCTGGCTCATCAGCGACGCAGCTTCCACGCCAGGCAGATGATTCACGCGATCGACCAAAGGCTGATAAAGCTCGGTTGTCATATTCCGCCCGGCAAACTTGTACGAGGGAATCGTCATGTTGGCCACAATTACGTGCTCGGTGTGAAACCCCAGCGGCACATGCTTCAGCGCATAAATCGTGCGCAGCAACAAGCCGCAACCCACCAGCAACGTCAGCGACAAAGCAATCTCGGTAATCACCAGCAAGCTGCGAGTCCGATGCTGCGCCCGCCCCAAGCCCTGTTGCGGAGCGCCCTGGCGCAGCGCCGGTTCGATCTTCGCCCGCGCCGCGCCAACCGCCGGCCACATCGAAATCAGCAGCGTGCTCACTATCGTAAGCGCCAGCAATCCAGCCAGCACCGTCAGATTCGGCCGCAACTGCCCATGAACGCTGAAGTGCGAATGCAACCCGACCTGCGTATCGATGCCATGCTCAAACAGCTTCAGCATGCCCGCCGCCAGCCCCAGGCCAAGCAGCGATCCGCATCCGCTCAAGAGCAGTCCCTCAATCAGTAACTGCCGCACAATCTGCCAGCGGCTCGCTCCCAGCGCGCCGCGTACCGCCATCTCCCGCTGCCGCGCCGTAGCCCGCGCCAGCATGAGACTCGTCACATTGACGCAGGCAATCAACCACAGCAGCGCCGAAGCCCCAAAAAGCGCCAGCAGCGCCTTTTGCACCTCGTCCGAGACCAGCGAATCCTCGTAGCGCTGCAAACTGATTCCAGTCCGTTCTTCGCGATCGTTCGGGTCAGCGTAAGCCTTGGCCACATCGGCCTGAATGACTTTCAGCTCAGCCTCCGCCTCGCTCAGCTTCACCCGTGGCTGCAAGCGGCCCATAGCCTCGTAGTTCGGCGTCACATTGTGAACGCGCGTCGCGTCCGTCGTACCTAGAACCAGCGGCAGCCAGACCACCGGCAGCTCCGTGCCGAACGGGAAACTGAA
>Ga0302326_10007430_pt1 | contig 24366 bp, 20 predicted proteins | sample Palsa_T0_3_FD_202264 | JGI IMG/M metagenome (GOLD analysis project Ga0302326, IMG submission 202264) | Peat permafrost microbial communities from Stordalen Mire near Abisko, Sweden - Palsa_T0_3 | ecosystem: Environmental > Terrestrial > Soil > Palsa > Peat permafrost | place: Sweden: Abisko... | reverse complement strand
GCGGACCCAGCTCGCCCCGTTCATTCTTCGGCGAACGAAGCGCGAGGTGGCTCAAGAGCTGCCGCCGAAGGTGGAGATGGATCTGATCTGCCCGCTGACGGACGTTCAGCGCGCCGAGTATGCCCGCATCTGCAACGAGGGCCTCGAGAGACTTGGCGACGACGTCGGCGCGGCGATGCGCGAGAAGTCCTTTGGGTTTCTGGCGCTGCTCACGCGGCTGCGCCAGACGTGCTGCGACCCGGACATGCTCCCATGGCTAAAGGCGCCGCTCACGGACTCAGGCAAACTCAATCTGCTCATCGAGAAGCTCACCGAGATTGTGGGAAGCGGTCACAAGGTGGTGATTTTCTCGCAATTCGTGATGTTTCTGGACCGCGTGCGAACGGCGCTGACGCTGCATTTTCGGGACCTTCAGCGCTATGAGCTGACCGGGATGACCATTGATCGGCTTAAGCCGGTGCAGGCGTTTCAGAACGCGCAAGGGGCGGCGGTCATGCTGGTCTCTCTCAAGGCGGCTGGGACGGGCATTACGCTGCACGCGGCCGATTATGTTTTTCTTCTCGATCCCTGGTGGAATCCCGCCGTCGAGGCCCAGGCTGTGGATCGAGTGCATCGAATCGGTCAGACCAACACCGTCTTCGTTTATCGAATGGTGACCGCGGGCACGATTGAGGAGCGAATTCAGGCGCTTAAGGCGTCGAAGAAGGACTTGTTCGACAAACTCGTGGGCGGGCTTGGAGGCGACTTTGACCTCAGCCAGCACTTCTCCTCGATGAAGAGCCTCGTGCAGTTGACGGCCGTCGCCGAACCGGAGGCATCCGAGGAGGAACGGGCGAGCTTCCCCCTCGGCGCCAGTTAGAAATTCGGCTCCGCCGCAGGACGCGGGGCCGGCCCGGCTTCATGCCTCGGCTCTTGCGGGCCGTTCCTTTCGCTTGGGCTTTGCTCCGGCTACCGGCTCCAAGTCGGCCTCGACGGACGCAGCGCCCACGGGCTGCGGCGGGGCGGCTTCGGAGGCGGCGGGCTCCGGGACCCCCGCAGGCCCTTCCTCGGTGTGTTTGATTCGTAGGAACTGGACATTGTCGGCGACGACTTTCAGACGGGACCGCTTGGATCCGCTCTGTTTGTCCTGCCATTGGTCGACATCGATCCGCCCCTCCACCATCACCATCGAGCCAGGTGTCAGGTGGTGCGCACAGGCTTCGCCCGGGGAACCCCAGACTTCAATGTCGTTGATGAATGTGGTGTGGGTCTTCTTTTCACCGCCCTCGCCCTTCCAGTCGCGATTGATCGCGATGTTGAGAAGGCAGAGCGCCGGTTTCTCTCCAGTAGCCTGGAAGCGCAGTTCAGGCGCTTTGGTCAGGTTTCCGATGAATGCATATCGATTGAGGTATGGCATGGCGGAAGGGAGGTTTTGATAAATATACGACAAGTCAATATTAATGTGTTAAGGAACTGTTTCTGGAGCTCCGCGCGGGGATGGCTTTTCACCGAGGCGCGCGCGCAGGGCCGCAATCAATTCCTGCATTTCGCGGTTGCGCGCATCGAGCGCCTCGGCTCTGGCGGCGAGCTCGCGGCTGCGCTGCATGACGCTTGCGAGGGCTTCTTCCATCCGTGCGACGGCGGAACGGCTCGAGGCCACCTCCGCGGCCAACTCCTGTGGGAGCAGACCGGGCTGGTAGGCGAGTTCACCGCGCGCGATTTCGCCTGTTACGATGCGCAAAGAGGCCGGTCCGCCTTGGAGCGTCTCCATGTCGGTTTGGCGAACCAAGGCCAAATGCCCGTCAAGAATCATGAAGCGGTAGCTGGCCGGAAGCACGATCTGGTCGGGCAGGGCGGGTGGCGCCTCAGCCCGGCTGTCACGGGGCGGAGTCTGGGGGACCGGCCAAGCGGCGGCCATGGCGCGTTCGCTCGGTCCTTCACGGAGGGGGCCGGGCGCCGCCGCTCCGGCGGATTGCTGAAGCGTGGGATGGGACGCGCAGCCCGCCACGGCAAGGCCGGCGATTCCTAGGGCGGCGTGGCGCGCGGTTGCCACGAGCGCGCGGAGCGGAGCGAAACGGGAACTTGAGCGAAAAGCAGAGGTAACGCCGCTTTGGCGTGAAAACGCGCTGTGAGTGGCAGGTAGATTCGAATTCATTTCGGCAGGCTTGGGACGGTGGCGCCGGCCACCGCGGTTGACGGATCGAGATTCTGTTCAATGAAGAGATAGAACTCCTTTCCCGCGGGCACTCTCACGTAGACGCCACGGCGAGCGATCTCCTGGCGAATATGAGCGGCAAATTGATTCATCGTTTCGGCGATTCCCTGGCCTGCCGCAGCGGAAGCGATGGTGCCGGCTGCCGCACCTGCGGCCTGGGCGCCTCCCGGGGCACCCAAGAGGGCCAAGGGGGCCTGCTGCCTTTCGGCAAGCGTGGCGACGCCCTGGGCGGCGCCGCCAATGGCTGATGCGGCAAACAGGCGAAGCTCCTGGTCGTCCAGGGTGGACAGGGTATAGCCGATGAGCCCGGCAGCGCCGTCGTCGATGCCCCACGTGAGCGGCGATCCGTCGGCCAGCGCCTGACCTTCTCGGCGATCGAGCGCGCGGCCCTTTACCCGAAGCTCGCCACCCTTGCGCATGCCTGGAGCCGCCGGAAGGACGAGTGTCCATTCTCCGGTGTCAACCAGGCGTCCCACTCCGCGCGCATCGATCACCGGTTGCGCTGCGGCGAAACCAAACACTTCCGTGTTGGCGGGGATGATGACTCGGCCGTTCCAATCCAGATCTCTTGCGGCCAGGGCTAGAATTGGCTCCGAGCGCGCAGCCGCGCTATCGAGGGTTTCGACGAGAACGCATGCGAGCAGCCGCCCATACGGGGCGAAGAGTTTCGGGATGGGAACGGGCGGGCGCGCGGCCGCGACCGTCGGAGAGATTTCGGAAACAACGGCCGGCGCACGCTCACGGGGCATTCGAAAGGTCTCAGGACGAGCGGTTCGCTCCTCTCTTCTTCGGGGACCCGCGGGGGCCGGTCCCGGAGATCCGTCGGGAAGAGACTCGGGCGAACCGGTTCCAGTCGAAGGGGAGCTGTCGTCGGCCGACACTCCGGGCTTCAATGAAAGATCGGCAACGGGTCGCGGGCGGGTCACCTCTCGCCGGTACCCCGCGTTCAGGGGCGCGGCTTCACGGTCCGCGGAGCCCTCCGAAGGACGATCCGGCGGCAATCGGGTTTCCCATGCGTTCCTCATGGCTGTCACAGGCGCTGGAAGAGAGGACGCCTTCTTCTCGTCCGGGGTAGTCGGAGCCTTCAGATGAACGGCTATCGCCGTCAGGGCGAGTATTACCGCCCCGAATGCGAGGGCGTAGCCGCGGAGCGAAAGTCTGCGAAGCTCGCTTGCCCTAGGCATCCACCGCAATCGGCCCGGGCGCCGCCCTGCGGCTTCTCCGGTTGTCATCCGGAAGGGCCGTCGTCGGCGGCCATCCGGCGCACGGCCTTCGACGTCACGGCGGCAGCCACCGTGAGGCTCACCTCAAAGGAGTTCTTGGGGAGGAGATGGGTGGGCGTGCCGTCCTGGGCGCGTGTCAGGACCAAAACAGCCCACGCGGTGGCTCCTGGCTCGATCTCATTGGTGAAATCAGCCGTGCGAACCGGATAGACCCTGTCTCCCACCCGCACGATCCAACTCCCTGGATCGAAGATAAGACGGCGGAGGCTTGTGCTGGTCACTTTCACGCATAGCCCGAGGCAATCAACGACCGAGTCTCGCAGAGCGAAGGGAATCTCGAGTGTAAAGGCGCCGAACGGACGCGCTGAATGGGGAAGTTCAGCCATTTCAAGCGCCGGATTGGCGGCGACCAGGCGGCGCGCTCCGTCCGGTCCGAGGGCGAGCATGAGCCGCAGAGTGCGGACGATCCCGATTTCTATTGCCGGAGTGGGCGTTTGGAACGCCTCTGCCGGGGCCGAATCGAGAAGACGGACCCGGGCTTCGGAGGGAACCGTCACGGCGACCCCTTCCCCTGAGGGACCGGGGGCTGGCACCGAGGCAGGGGCCACGAGGGTCACCTTGCGCCAGGCCTGATCGGAAGGAGCGGCTATGAATTCGATTGGGACGCTTCGTTCCGAACCGCTTGGGAGCCGGAGCACAACATGGAGGACCCGATGCGCGTCGCGTGTGATCGGCGTCACGAATACCCGGGGGCTCCCGCGCACCGCATCGACGACCAAGTCTCCGGCGAACCGTTCGGGATCCGGTGTGAAGCCGCGGCCCGCCCAATCAGCGATCGGAAAGGGGAAATCCACTTCGACGGTATTTCCAGGCTCAACCGGAACGGCCAAGGGGTACCGCTGCGCGGATTCGTCCGGCAAATCCAGGCGCCGAATGGTGGCGGGCGGATCGCTGGGCGCCGCGGCAGCGCATGCGGCCAACAGCCCGAGACCCATTCCCAAGGACGCATTCTTCATCGGGTCTCGGTGCCACTCGGCCAATGAGCGGCGGCTCTGTGCCGAACAACGACAAAGGGATACCGACCTGACAGAAGGGCGTCGGCCTGGGGAGCCAGTTCCACGATCAGGTGAAACTCCGCGGGCGCGGGTTCGTAGGGCAGTCCTTCCACCGCTCCGGATCGTACGATGAAGCCGCGAATCCGGTAACGAGGGGTGGCGCCCTCGTCGAGCACGTCGATCCCTTCCACCTCGGGATGGTCGTAGAGGTTCCGGCGTTTGCGTTCAGGCAGTTCGGTGTGAACTTCCTCTTCAAGCTGCCGCCAGCTTCCGTCGACAAAGAGCCGGCGGGCGACCTCAGGATAGGAGAGCCCCGAGGGATTTCGCGTGAAGCAGGCTTGCGCCGCCTGCAGCAAAATTTCTCGGAAGAGGGCGCTCTGCGCATCCGCGGGTTTGACGGGGCCGTAGTGAATCGTCCCAGCACCATCGACAGAATAGGCCCACACCCCTTCGCGAAGGCGCCCCGCGCCCCGCACGAGGAGGCTCAGGGCCGCGAGGGGGGAGGCGATCGCGATCGCCAGGCACAGGCACAGAATCTGCCTCTCTCCGACCCACCTGGCGGCGGGGGTGAAGGGCGCTCGGGGCGCGAGGCTGGCGTCGTGGGTCCGGGTCTCCGGCAAACTCGTCGGTTCAATGTCCTCGCGGGCACTCATGGCACGTGCCGAAGCAAGCGCCAGCGATTAAATAAGACAAGTCAAACTTAGCGCTTTTTAACGGACGCGTGCCTCGCCACAAGGCGGCGAATGGAATCAAGCGAGGGCGGCGCTCCCTTTCCGGTGTCCACCCACGCCTCCGCCCGCCGAAGTACGGCGTAGATCTCCGCCGGGAATTCAACGAGGCGGGTGCCTTTTCCGGCTCCGGTGAGCGTGTTGATGTAGTACCGCGTTTGCCCGATGATCTCCCCGGGAAGAGGCGGGGGCGGCAGCTTTCGGATTGTTCCCGCGTACTCCAGATTCATCGCCTGCGCATATTCGCGGGCGAGGGACGGAAAATAGCGGTCAAACAGGCTTTGGCGCTGGGCTGGGCTCATCGAAGATGCGCTCACTTCATGCCTGGGAGCCGTTGTCGTGTCAGCCGTAATCATACGGGAAAATCCGGCGAATAACCTGTTGCTAAACGTGTCCAATCTGGTTAACTAAATTTTCAGTGGTTTTCAACGCAGCCTAACTCTATTGACGTTGGATTAAAACATCATGAGCGACAAGTCGAAATCTACGGAGCTCTCACGCGGCAATTCGGCAGCCGCCGCCGCGATGGGGCTCTCCGAGCCTGCGATCGTGGATTTTCAGCCGCTTCCCGTTTACCCGCTGCTGGGCGTTCAGGTCCATTGCGTGCGCTGGCAGAAGATCGTCCTCGGCATGAAGAAAAAAGGCGTCGTTGTCCGGGTGCACCGCGAAAGTGACCGCGGAGGTCTTTTCAAAGCCGCATCGCGTCTCGACGTGAAACTCACAAGCCGGCGCTGCGCCGGGGCGGAGGCGGGCGGAGCCAGCTGGCTTGTGCGGGTAGTGGACGCCAAGAACGGCCACGCGGCCGACATCGATGCGGCGGATCCCACCGCTTCAGACCGCGGCCGCTTCCGGGCGCTGAGCCAGATCGTCATGGAGCGTGGATCGTTGACGCTGCGCGGCCAGGATATGGCCACCGCTCTGCATCGCTCACTGAGGGAGTTTCTTCGCGAACACGGACTGGCCGGGCGGCGTCAGCGCAATGCGGTGCTCGTGGTTCCCGGCGAGAACGGGGACTTTACCGTTTCGGTGGCCCCGTCCATTCGCGCTGCTTCGGCCAGGCGCCAAAACCCTGCGGCTTGACGAAGCGGCAAGCGCGGGCCAGAAGGCGATCATGTCGCCTTCCCCCGAAGAGTTTAACGAGTCTGCTCGCGGCGCAGCGGAGACGCACCGCTGGCGCGGACTGGACGCCTACCTGAAGAGCCAAATCCTCGGTCAGGATCCGGCGATTGGCGAATTCGCCGATGCCCTTCTCGCCGGCGAAATGGGGCATGCTCGGCCGGGCCGGCCTGCGAGTCTTCTCCTCCTGCTTGGGCCCACCGGCACCGGAAAAACGCAGGCGGCTGTGGAGGCTGCTCGGCATCTGCACGGAGAGAATGCGATTGTGCGCATTAATCTGGGCGAATTCGCCTCCGAAGAGCGGGCCGGTTTCCTGATTGGGTCCGGCGGGTCCCCGGGCTTCCTGGGAGAATCGGTGAAACGGCTGCGCGCAGCCGGCGGCCGGATCCTCCTGCTCGACGAAATTGAGAAGGCGCACCGCCGCGTTTCCGATCTTCTGCTGGGCATGGAATCCGGTTTCATGGGCGGGGGAGCCGATTTGGTCGACCTCTCCGGCCTGCATATGATCCTCACCTCCAATCTTGGGACCAGCGAGGTGATCGAGATGGATGGCGTCGCGCGCGCTTCGATCCGCCGCCATTTGGAACAGGAAGCGGCGGCTTTCTTCCGGCCCGAGGCCTTTGCCCGCTTTACCGCGGTTGTGGTGTTCAACCGGCTGCCGCGGGATGCCCAGGCGCGGATCTGCGCCCGGATGATCGACGATGAGGCTGCCTATCAGGCGCGGGCCCTCTCGCTGCGTTTTGGCCATCCCGTCCGCCTTCACGTGGGCGCCGGCGTCAGCCGTCGTCTGTTGAGCGAGGGATTCCACCGGACTTTGGGCGCCCGTCCATTGCGAAATGTCATCGAGCGCCGTTTGCGCGGCGCACTCGTGGAGTCGCGTCTGCGCGGCGCTTTGGGGCCCGGGGTCTCGGACGCACTTTTTGCGGTCGACGAAGCCCGGGGTGTCCGCGCCAAGATTGTCCGGTCTCGCATAGCCCTTCCTTGACCAGCCGCCGGGCGATGCCGGCCAAAGGGCTCGCCGGCGAGATTAAGCCGAAGCTCCGCTTCCGCCTGTGTGACTCCGCCGCCCGGCCGCAATCAACGCCTTCTCCGCTACGGTCGCCGCCGCAGCGGTGGGGCGCGCAGCCGGCGCAGCGGTGGTCGGACGGGAGACCGCCGCAGCCACTCGGCTCTCCGCGTCCTCCATGAAGTGTTCATGGGCGGAGAATGGAGGAGTTCCCGGAGCAGCCGACGGGGGAATGTACGCCCCGTTGGCGGCCAGCACATAAGCGTTCGTCGTATCGTTGAGCTCTGTTTCGAGAAGTTCCTCGACGATCCACCTACGCCACTCCGGATCGCGGACCGGATAAAGCACCTCGACTCGCCGGAAGAAATTGCGCGGCATCCAGTCGGCGCTTCCCGCGATGATCACTGATTCTCCACCGGTGTTCTGAAAGTAAAAGGCGCGCGCATGTTCGAGAAAGCGCCCCACAAGGCTTCGCACGCGAATATTCTCGCTCAGCCCCTTGAGGCCGGGAACCAGGCAGCAGACCCCGCGAACGATCAGATCGATCCTGACTCCGGCCTGGGAGGCCGCGTACAAGGCATCGATCACAGCCCTGTCGACGAGGGCGTTCATTTTGACGATGATCCGCGCCGGTTTGCCGGCCGCTGCATTGGCGGCCTCCCGCGCGACGAGCTGACAGATCCGGCGGTGGAGGTTGAAAGGGGCGACCAGGAGATGCCTGAGGATCGGCGATCCCCCGAATCCCGTGAGGGCGTTGAACACGCGCCCCACATCGTCGGTCAGTTCCTTCCGAGCGGTGAAATAGCTGAGGTCGGTGTAAAGCCGCGCCGTCCGGGGATTGTAGTTGCCGGTTCCCATATGCGCATAGGCTCTCATCGAGCTGCCTTCCCGCCGGATCACTAGGCACAGCTTGCAGTGGGTTTTGTGGCCGACGAGACCGAACACGACGTTGACACCCGCTTCCTCGAGCTGCTTAGCCCATTGGATATTGTTGGCCTCATCGAAGCGCGCTTTGAGCTCGACGAGCGCTGTGACCTGCTTGGCGTTGCGCGAAGCCTCGATCAGGGCGCGCACGATCGGCGAATCGCCGCTGGTGCGGTAGAGCGTCTGCTTGATCGCGACGACGGATGGATCGCGCGCCGCCTGTTCGACAAAGTCGACCACCGGCGAAAAAGAGTCGTACGGATGATGCAGCAGGACATCGCGTGTGCGAACCGAATCAAAAATCCGGGATGGCTCCCGCAGCGGCGAAGCGTTTGCGGGGACGAACGGCGGGTATTTCAGATCCGGCCGGTCGAGGTCGGCCAGGCTCTGCAGCCGCAGGAGATTGATCGGCCCGCTCATCCGGAAAACATATTCGCGCGGAAGGTCCAGATGCGCGCAAAGCGTCGTGAAGATGTCGTCCGCCACCCCCTCCTCGATCTCCAGGCGCACCGCGTCGCCTCGCCGGAGATTTCTAAGCTCCTCCTCGATTTTCTTGAGAAGGTTCTCGGCCTCTTCTTCATCGATGTACAAATCGCTGTTGCGCGTGACACGGAAGGCGTGGGCTCCCGCCACCTGGTAACCCGGAAAGAGCTCCCCTGCGCACAGCTTGATGATTTCGCTTAGAAATAGCGTCCTCTGCGGACCGCTCCGTGTCGGAGAGATCGTGACCAGCCGCGGCAGGATTCTTGGAACCGGGATGATCGCAACGCGCCGGGCCGCCTCCGCTGTCCCGTCCGAGGCCGGCTGGCGGAGCGAAACAATCACGTTGAGGGTTTTGTTTCCCAGCTGTGGAAATGGATGGGATTGGTCCAGCGCCAGGGGCGTCAAAACCGGATTTACCTGGGCGCGAAAGTACGCCCGCACCCAGTTGAGCTCGGCGGTGGTGAGGTCGCCCGCCGACTTGAAGAGGATTCCGTGCCGCGCAAGCGCCGGAGCCAGCTGTTCTTTCCAGCAGCGGTATTGGTCGTCCACGAGCGAGGCGACGACCGAGTGGATGCGGCGCAGCTGCTCCCTGGGCGCAAGCCCGTCGGGGCCCGGCTCGGTAAGGTCCGAATCCATCTGTTGCATGAGGCCCGCAACGCGAATTTCGAAAAATTCGTCCAGATTTGAACTAAAGATCGCCAGGAAGCGGACGCGCTCGAGCAGCGGATGCCGGGGATTCTGCGCCTGATCAAGGACCCTTCGGTTGAACGCCAGCCAGCTCAATTCCCGATTGAAGTACGCCGCTTTCGAGGGGGGAGACGGCCTCCGGGTTTTGGTTCGTGAACTGCGTGCCATGCTGTTTCGACGCGGTCGATTGGGCGAAAAACGGCGACTGTACCGCTAGCGGCCCGGGGAACGAGACATTAATCGCACCGCAACGCAGATTTAACAAATCATCGAGCCCGGTTCCGGGCCTGCCGCCACTTAGGAAACCCAGAGGGTCTTGGCGCTCACGAACTCCCGGATGCCGTAGGGCCCGAGCTCGCGGCCGTAGCCGCTTTGCTTGATCCCGCCGAAAGGCAGCGACGGATCCGAGCGAACGAAGTCGTTCACAAACACACAACCGGCCTCGATACGCAGGGCGATCTTTCGTCCCCTACGGCGGTCGGCGGTGAAGATCGCCGCGCCCAATCCGAATGCCGAGTCGTTGGCCAAGGCCACCGCATGCTCCTCGTCGCGCGCCATAATCAGGGCGGCCACCGGCCCGAAGAGCTCCTCCGCGTAGGCGGGCGCGCCCTTGCGCACCGACGTGAGCAGGGTCGGCGCATAATAAAAGCCGGGCCCCCGAATGGGCTTTCCACCCAAACGCAGAAGGGCGCCGGCGCGCAGGCTGCCGGACACCTGCCGGTGAAGTGCTTCGCGGAGATCGGCGCGGGCGAGCGGCCCGACATCGGTGGAGGGGTCCATCGGGTCGCCGATCCGCCGCGCCGCCAGGCGCGCCATAAAGCGCTCCTCAAATTCACGGCGGACTTTCCGGGTGACGATGAAGCGCTTGGCGCACACGCAACTCTGGCCGGAATTGATCAGCCGCGAAGAGGCGCAGACTTCCGCCGCCTGCGCGAGATCGGCATCCTCGAGGATCAGATACGCGTCGCTTCCGCCGAGCTCGTAGACACCCTTCTTCATCGAGGCTCCCGCCGCCTCCGCCACGCTCCGGCCAGCCCGGGAGCTGCCGGTGAGCGTCACCGCGGCCACCCGCGGATCGGCGATGAGGGCCGGCACCTGGCCGGTTTCAACCAAAAGCGTTTGGAAAACCCCGGTCGGAAGTCCGGCCTCCCGCCAGATTTCAGCGATCGCGAGCGCGCAGCCGGTGACATTGGGGGCGTGCTTGAGCAGAAAGGCGTTGCCGGCCATGAGAGCGGGCGCGGCCGCTCGGACGACCTGCCAAAATGGAAAATTCCACGGCATCACCGCCAGGACGGGACCGAGCGGCTCGAAGACGACCGATCCTTGGCGGGGGGCATCCAAAGGCCGTTCCTCCGCAAGGTAACCCTTCGCGTGCGCCGCGTAGAATTCGCATGCGGCCGCGCACTTCTCAACCTCGGCGCGTGCCTGGACAAGCGGCTTGCCCATCTCGCGTGTCGCGAGCTCGGCGAGGGGACTGGCGCTTCGGCGCAGCGCGGAGGCGGCCGCGCGGAGCCGGGAGCCTCTCGCCGAAATCGGCGTATCCCTCCAAAGAAGGAAGCCGCGGCGGGCCCGAGCCAGCGCTCGCTCAATCTCCGCCGGAGACTGGAGCCGATGGCGGGCGAGGCGCGCGCCCGTGGCGGGATTGATGGTGGTGAACGACGCCATGGGTATGCCTCAGCGGCGGTCGGGGAAGGGCGGCGCCGGGGGAATGGGCCGGGCCTGTGTCTTCAGGTCCTGCAGGATCTCTTCGATTCCCCGGTCTAGCTGCTGGTCTATGCCCGAATATTCCTGGGCTGGGTCATTGTCGACGACGATGTCGGGATCGACTCCATGACCCTCGACCGGCCAGCTGTGCCCGTCCTTGGAGAACGGAGCGAATTCCGGTTTCATGATGAAGCCGCCGTCCACCAGCGGCAGCGGATCGCGGATTCCGACCACGCCGCCCCAGCTTCGCTTGCCGATCAGCTTGCCCAAATGATCGTTCCTGAATCGATAGGGGAATATGTCGCCGTCCGAAGCCGAAAATTCGTTCATGAGAACGACCTTGGGACCTAGCTGCAGATCCGCGGGATTTGGCAGTGGCGACGCGTTCCTCGCCTTTTCGAACATCACCAGTTCGCGGCTCAGGCGCTCGATGATCATCGGCGAGACGAAGCCCCCGGCATTGCCGCGATCGTCGATAATGAGCGCTTCCTTGCGCAGCTGCGGGTAGAAGTGCTTTGCGAATTCATTGAGGCCGGCGAATCCCATATCCGGAATATGGATATAACCGACGCGGCCCCCGGTCTTCCGGGTGACGGTGTCGATATTGTGCTGGACCCAGGTATAGTAGTAGAGCGGGCCTTCGTTGGCGATCGGGACGACGGTGACCTCCCTGGCGCCCGGATCGGCGGCCCGGCTGTTGACCCGCAGGACGACCTGCTGCCCCGCTTTCCCGACCAGCGATTCGTAGATATTGGCCATGGCGGCCACCGGCCGGCCGTCGACCGCGAGGATGTAATCGCCCTCGGAGACGCGGACACCGACCTCGGTGAGTGGCGAGCGCGTAGCCGGCGCCCAATTCTCTCCGTGGAGGATCCGGTCGATCCGGTACGCCCGGCTGGAAGGATCGCGCGACAATTCCGCCCCGAGAAGGCCCATCGGAACCTTCGGAGCCTGGGGACGATCGCCACCACCCACATACGTGTGGCCGCTGTGGAGCTCCCCGACAAGTTCGCCGAGAATATAGGTCAGATCGTACCGCGTCTGAACATAGGGAATCAGGGCGGCGTATTTTGTCCGCATGGCGCTCCAATCGGCGCCGTTCATGGTCGGCGAAAAGAAGAAATCGCGCATCTGCCGCCAGCACTCGTCGTAGACCTGCGTCCATTCGGCGCGCAGGTCGACGTTGAGATTCAGGCCCTCGAAGGAAATCGGATCCTTGAACGCCAGCTTCTCGGCGGGAACGTCGATCAGGGCGTAGGACTGCCCCTGTTGGACCAGCATGCGTTTGCCATCGGCGGTGATCTCGACGCCGCTGGCGGTGCCGAGGTCGGTTTCCTTGCGCTCTTTCAGATCGTAGACCAGAAGCTCCGCGTTCCGCGGCGCCCCTTCGCCCTCGCCGTCGTCATCCGCGTCCTCATGCCGCAGGTAGTAGACCTTCTCGCCGACCGCCCGGATGGAATCGTAATGGGACGCCTTGACGGGCAATCCGAGCGTCCGGTCTTTCAGTCCGTCTTCGTCCACCTTGACGACGACGGCCGCTGCGGCCGCCTCCTTGGTCGGCGCTTCTTTGGCAGCGCCCGATTGCGCCGTGCCCGCGGCCGCGCCACTTGGCGCCGAAGCGGAGGCCTCGGTTTTGCTTTCGCTTGGGTTGAGCAGCCCCTCGTCGCTGCGCGGTTTGAACGGCGAGTCGGTTGCCTTGGAAAGAGCCACCAAATAAACCCGCTGGAGATCCTTGTACACATGCTCGAGTTCCAGGTCGCTCAGCAGCGGCTTAAAGTCGCGCTCCGAGGAGAAGAGGAGATATTTGCCGTCGTCGCTAAAGCTCGGCGCGCCCGAACCGTACCAGCCGTCTGTTACCTCTGTGCGGTGGCCGTTGGCGACAGAATAGATCCAGACTTTCTGCAGCGAACGGTCCTCGGGCTTTGAATAGGCCACCCATTGGCTGTCTGGAGACCAGGCGTATTCGGTGATTTCGAATGCGGTCGCCTGATCCACCAGAGTCACCGCGCGGGTGCCGACGGCGACGATCCTCAGGCGCTGCAGCCGGTCGCTCCAGAGGAGCTGCTTGCTGTCGGGCGACCACCTCGGGGCATAATAGTAGGTGTCCGCACCCCGCGTCAGCTGGACAGGCGGCGCCGATCCGTCCTGCGGCCGGACATACAGCTCGTTCTCCCCGGTCCCGTCCGAGATGTACGCGATCGATCTGCCATCCGGCGACCAGACCGCATCGCGGTCGTGGACTCCGGGTGTCCGGGTCAGTTCGCGCGTTGGGCCGTCCTTGGCCGGAACGGTGAAGGTGGCCCCGCGAGCCTCCACCACCGCCCGCTTGCCGTTGGGCGAGGGATGCACGGTCGCGACAAACTTGCCGACGTTCTTGAATCCGCCGCGTGTCGTCTCAGAGTCCTCGTCGACCGTCACCGGGATGCGGCGCAGCGAGCGGTCGGCCAGGTCGAAGCGCCAGAGGAAACCAGCCTCCTCGAATACAATTCTCCCGGCTCCAAGCGAAGGGAACTTGATGTCAAAATCCGTAAAATGCGTGAGTTCGGCGGTCGCTTTGGAACCGAGGTCGTAACTGTAGAGATTCAATCGGCCATCGCGGTCGGATAGAAAATAAATCCGGTTGTCCGGACCCCACATGGGAATGATGTCCTGCGCCGGGTTCTGGGTGATGTTCTCCAGAGCGCGCGTTTTGAAATCATAGATCCAAATATCGTCTGCCATCCCTCCCCGGTAGTTCTTCCAAGTCCGGAACTCGCGAAACACCCGGTTGTAGGCCATCCGAGAGTCGTCCGGCGAAAAGGAGGCGAATCCGCCTCGGGGGAGCGGCAGCTGCTGGGGCAAATCGGCGGCGAGTCCGACGGCATACAGCGAACCAATGAAATCGTTGAACGAGCGCATCCGAGATCGGAAGACGATTTCGGGCGATGTGTTCTTCCACGCCATGACGATGTTGTTGGGCCCCATGCGGTCGCTCAGATCGTCGCGGCCCAAGGTGGCTGTATAGGTGAGGCGCTTCGGTTTGCCGCCTGCCGCCGGCATCAGATACACTTCGGTGTTGCCGTCGTACTGCGCCGTGAAGGCCAGCTGCTTGCCGTCCGGGGAGAACCGCGGGAAGATCGCATAACCGGGCCCGCTGGTCATTCGCCGGGCGACCCCACCGTCGACAGGAACCGAGTACAGTTGGTCCGCATAGGAGAAAACAATCTGGCGTCCGTCGGTAGCCGGAAAACGCAGAATGCGGCTTTCCCCGGTACCCACCTGGAGTGGGGCGGCCGCGGGTTCCGGCGCAGCCGTGGCGGCGGAAGTGAACGCCAGCGAGAGCCAGGCAGCGGCGCCGGAAACAAACTGGGCTTTGGCGGGGAATTTGGAAAGAAGGGTCATGGAGCGGTTTGCGTGTGCCGGCGCGGAATTTGGAGCCTGCCTGGGCACAAAGCAAACCCCTCCGCTCGAGCTTAGGAAGGGATGCCACGCAGCGGTGTCGGGCAGAGTATTACAGATCAATTCGGTGCGGCCGGGCATACGTCCTGGGGTGTTCCGCCTAGAATAGGTACGCATGAACCGCTTTCTTAGACTTCCCCAGATCCTTTCGGTTGCGCTCGTCGGTATGATCGCCTCCCGGGCCGGTGCCGCCGATCCGTCCGCGGTTGTCGCAGCGCCTTCCGCCCCCTTGACCGTGGGTGTGGGTCCGCTGGCTCCCACCTCCCAGGTCTCCGCCCCCGTGCGAGACGAGGAGATTTTCACTTCTGATCTTTCGAATCGCACCGATTACCCGCTTCTTCAGAACAACGCGCTCGCTTACCGGGTTTCGACCTGGGGTTCGCTCTTCACGCCCTCCGAACGAGCCGCTCTGTCGACCGCATCGGATGTTTGGAAGGCCGGCACCGCCATGGAGAGGGCTGATTCGGCGGTCGCTCTGACGAAGAACGAGCGCGCGTCCACCGGTTCCGCATATGCCGGCGCCATCAGCTCTTCACTCGTCTTTAACCCGGGCTCATCGACGGATGCCTGGCCAGCCCTGATCAGCATGGTTTCACCGAAGGCGTCGGTGAGCCGGGTTCTCTCTCGTCAGTGGGTTCCGATGGCGACCGATTGGACGGAACGCAGCCGTGGGGCGACTCGCGGGGACTACGGCGATGGCACCATCGCTTGGGTGGCTCAGGTGGTTGCGATCCTCCCTTCTCCCCACGGGTCGAACAGCTGGCGCGCCGGAACGTCGGCTTTTCGGATCGGCACGCTCAGCGCCTTATCCGGCGATTGGCCCTCTATGGGCCGGATGGGCGAGGCTGAGGTTTCCAAATTCTGTGGGCTGTGGGCCCGGCGGGCCTTGGGCGCCATGCTGACCAGCGAATTGGGCGTCTTGATGGCTCCGCGCGCGAGTGTGCGGAACGGGATTGTGATGTCCGCGCCGACGCGGCCGACCCCTCCGGTCACGCTGAACTATTCGTTCTGAACGGAAAGAAAGGCGCTCTCCAGTCGGGCGGGGCTAAATCCGCCCGCTTGGAGAGCGCCTTTCCGTATACTAAGACAAGGGTGGGCGGCGGCTCTCGCGATGAGAGGGATCCCCAGCTAGGAACGGAGCGAAAACGCGCCGGGCGCGGTAGGTGAAGACCTCATGGGCTGGGGCTCAATAGAGCTTTGTTTCACCCTCGTACACTCGGAAGATACCCTTGTATGAAAATCAAGGGCCCCAGATCCCGTTCGACGGCCGCTCTACTGCCCAAATGCCCCACGGGCATCCAAGGCCTCGACGAAATCACCGGCGGCGGACTGCCGCGTGGAAGGCCGACGCTTGTTTGCGGGGGTGCCGGCTGCGGCAAGACACTATTGGCTACGGAATTTCTCGTGCGCGGCGCTACGCAGTTCAACGAGCCGGGCGTGCTGATGGCCTTTGAGGAGACCGAAGCAGAATTGAAGGCCAACGTGTCGTCTCTCGGATTTGACCTGGGGGGTCTGGTTCGGCGCAAAAGAATCGTGGTCGACCACGTCCACATTGAACCGGGGGAAGTTCAGGAGAGCGGTGAATATGATTTGGAAGGATTGTTCGTCCGGCTCAATCACGCGATCGATTCCATTGGCGCCAAGCGCGTGGTGCTTGACACGCTCGAAGCGCTGTTCGCCGGCCTGCGCAACGAGTCCATCCTGCGGGCTGAGTTGCGCCGGCTCTTCCGCTGGCTCAAGGTCAAAGGCGTCACCGCGGTCATCACGGCCGAGCGCGGGCGCGAACAGCTCACGCGCCACGGGCTGGAGGAATACGTGTCCGATTGCGTTATCCTGCTCGACCATAGGATCAATGACCAGATTGCCACGCGGCATCTGCGCGTGGTGAAATACCGCGGTGCCCTGCATGGCACCAACGAATTTCCGTTCCTGATCGGCGCCGAGGGCCTCAGCGTGCTGCCCATCACGTCGCTGGCGCTGAATCACGAGGTGTCGAGCAAACGGATTGCCACCGGCATCCCCAGGCTCGATGCGATGTTGGGCGGAAAAGGATTTTTTCGCGGCAGCAGCATTCTGCTCACGGGCACACCCGGCACTGGCAAGACCATCGTCGCCGCGAATCTTGCCCAAGCCGCCGCCAGGCGCGGGGAGCGCGTGCTCTTCTTCTCCTTCGAGGAGTCGCCCAACCAGATCATCCGCAACATGCACTCGATCGGGTTGCGCCTGGAGCCGCTGGTCGAGGACGGCCTGCTCAGATTCCACTCGGCGCGCCCGTCGCTCTATGGCTTGGAAATGCACCTGTCCACGATGTTCAAGGACATTGCCGAGTTTCAACCCGCCGTCGTCATCCTGGATCCGATCACCAGCTTGATGGACGCTGGAACCGCCTCCGAAGGCAGCGGGATGGTGACCCGGCTGATCGACTATTTGAAGGCCCGACAGGTCACTACCCTCTTCACCAGCTTGACCGAGGGCGGCGGCGCGCCCCAACAAACAGAAGCCGCCATGTCCTCGCTCATGGACTCTTGGCTGTTGTTGCAAGACTTCGAAGGCAACGGCGAACGCAATCGCGTGCTCTACGTGCTCAAAGCGCGTGGCATGTCGCATTCCAACCAAATGCGCGAGTTCCTGATTTCGGACCGGGGCGTCGACCTCGTGGACGCTTACATCGGGCCCAGCGGCGTCTTGACCGGCTCGGCCCGGGCGGCCCAGACCGCCCGCGAAAAAGCCGAGGCGCTGGCCAGCCAGCAGGAAGCCGCCCGCCGCAAGCGTGAATTGCAGCGCACGCGCGCTGCGCTCGAGCGGCAAATCAGCGGGCTGCGCTCCGAGCATGAGGCCGGTGCCGAAGAACTTCGGCGCATTGACGAACAGGTCGGAACCCAGACGCGCTTGCTGACCACCGAGCGGACCGAATTGGGCCGTTTGCGTCAGGCGGATGTTTCGGTGCCGGTGGGCGGGGAGAACGGCTCCGGAAATGGAAGAGGAAATGGCTCCAGAAACGGAAGGGACCACGGATGAAGTCTAAAACGGTCAAACGGGCCCCCGGTTCCCGGCGACAGCCGGCCAAACTCTGGCAACTGCGCCTGTATGTCATGGACCAGACACCCAAGTCGCTGACAGCGTTCTCGAACCTTAAGAAGGTATGCGAAAGCCATCTGAAGGGCCGCTATCGCATCACGGTGATCGATTTGATGAAGCAGCCCCAACTCGCCAAGGGCGACCAAATCCTGGCGATTCCCACCGTGGTGCGGCGGCTGCCGAGCCCTGTGCGAACCATCATCGGCAACCTTTCCGATATCGACCGTGTCCTTGTCGGCTTGGATCTGCGCATCAATTAACTGGGCCCGCCCTGAAATCATACAAGACCGGTCGCGCTGCCCGAGCCTTTGAAAAGGCCCTGGCCACCCGCCTCAAGGGAAAATATCTCTTGCGGCTCTACATTGCCGGGGCCACCGCCCGATCGCGCGAAGCCGTCCGGATCGTTCACCAACGGTGCGAAGCGGAGGTGAAGGGCAATTACGAGCTGGAAGTGATCGATATCTATCAAGAGCCCGAGCTGACGCGCAAGAATCAGATCGTCGCGACCCCGACACTCGTCAAAGAATTCCCACCGCCGGTGCGCCGATTCATCGGGAGTCTAGCGAACACCACCGTCTTGTTCGGTGAGGCCGAACTGATCACCGCGGATTAGCTCGCACCGTGAATGCCGCACTGGAACGACCTGCCTCCCGGCCTGCGCCGGCTTCTGAACTGATCGAAGTCCACCTCAGGCTGGCGGAAGCAGAAGCGGCGCTCCGGGCCATCCGCTCGGGCGACGTGGATACGCTGGTGGTCGCGGGCAAACTGGGTCCGCAGGTGTTTACGCTGCAAGGCGCCGAGCATGCTTACCGCTTGCTCATCGAATCCATGAACGAAGGCGCGCTGACGCTGACGACGGACAAGATGATTCTCTACGCCAACCAGTGCTTTGCGAAAATGGTCAAGTGTCCGCTCAAGCAGGTGATGGGCAGTTCCTTTCGCCGGTTTCTCTCCGCCGAAGATCGAAACACGCTCCGACCCCTCATGATGCGGACGATCCGATCCGGGTGCAAAATCCAAGTGCGACTCCATGCGGTCGACGGCTCCCAAATGCCGGTGCAAATCTCCTTTGGCCCCACCGCAAGAAGCGGGCTCAACCGAGCGACGGTCGGCATCGTGGTGACGGACCTCACGGAAGCCCGGCGAATGGAGAATCTGCTGCGAGCCTTGACGCACCGGGTGGTGCAAGTTCAGGAAGACGAGCGCGGGCGCGTGGCCCTCGAATTGCACGATGGCATTACGCAGTTGCTCTGCGCGATCGTGTTTCGCACTCAGGCGCTCATAGCCAGCCTTTCGGCGCACGACGGGCCCGCAAAGAGCCAGGCGAAGAAACTCCGCGACATCGCCGGCAGGACCGCCAAAGAAGTCGAGCGCATCTCGCGTAATCTAAGACCCAGCGTATTGGATCAGCTGGGTCTGGTCGCCGCGCTGCGCAATGCCAGCGCCGATTTCTCGGATCGGACCGGTGTCGCCATCAAGGTGGTCTGCACGCAGTTGATCCTGCAGTTGACCGCCGACGGCGAGTTGACGGTCTACCGTATTCTTCAGGAAGCCCTGAGAAATGTGGAGAAGCATGCCCGCGCCCGCCACGTGACCGTGGACCTGACTCAGCCCGACGCATTTGTGCAGTTGGTGATCAAGGACGACGGGGTTGGCTTCGATCCCGATCAATCCCGGGTCAAACGAAAAGGTAAGAGTGGCTTGGGCCTGCTCGGCATGCGCGAGCGAGCGAACTATGTGGGCGGCTCGATCGAATTGAAATCCGTTCTTCGCACCGGCACGGAGCTCACCATGCGCATTCCGCTGCCCACGAGGGCCGCGGGGGGCTTGGATCGAAGGCAGGCAAGCGCGGTTAGACGCGGGCTAGATTAGGCGGTCTCCAGCAGCTTGTAGAGCCGCTGGACCATCTGGGAGGTATCCTCGAGCAGGCCCGCGGAAATGAGCGCGTTGTCGAGGATCTGCTGGGCTACGAGCGCGGCCTTCTCGGGCGCGGAGGTTTGAAGCTCGGCGAGGTGCCGCACAACGGCGTGGCGGGGATTGATCTCCAGATTCACCCGCAGCGGGCTTTCGGGAGCTCCCTTGTGCATGGCCTTCATCATCCGACGCATGTGGGGCGACATGAATTTGTCGGCATTGAGCGCAAGGGCGGGCGAGCCGACGAGGCGCTCGCTGGCCTTCACGTCGGCAACACGCGCGCCGAGCGTTTCCTTGAGCCAGCCGGTGAGGCGCTCCACCTGCTCTTTATCCAATGCGCCTTCGGAGGGCTGAGGCAGATCGGCCAGCTTGACGTCCGCGTGATCCGCCGCGGTGAGTTTCTTGCTCTCGAATTCGCGAACGTGGTTCATCACGTATTCGTCGACGGACTCGTAACAGAACAGAACTTCCAGGTTCCGGGCCTTGAATCCCTCGACATAGGGGCCCGATTCGATGGAGGCGCGATTGGGACCGACCAGGTAATAGATCTCTTTCTGCTCGGGTCCCATCCTTCCCAAATAATCGGCAAGCGACGTCGTCTTGCCGGCATCGGTCAAGGACGACTCAAAGCGAAGCAGCTTGGTCAGCGCGTCCTTATGGGTGTAATCGAGGGCTGCGCCCTCTTTGAGGAAGGCGCCGAATTCGCCGTAGAACGATTCGTAAGCATCGGGGCGATTCTTCGCTTCGTCTTCGAGGAATTTGAGGAATCGCTTGGTGATCACCTTATTCAGCTTCTCGACGAGCGATCGGTCCTGCATCGTCTCGCGGGAGATGTTCAGCGGGAGGTCTTCGCTGTCGACCACGCCCTTGAGGAAGCGCAGCCATTCGGGCAGCAGATCCTTGGGATGGGCGTCGATCAGCACCTTCCGGCAATAGAGCGCAACGGCGGGCTCAAGGCGTGAAAGCCCCATTCGTTCGGTATTCTCTTTCGGAACGAACAAAAGGGCGTTGATGGACAGGGGCGCGTCCGCGCTGAAGTGCAGGCGCAGGCGGGCCCCTTCAAACGCGTGGGACTGGAACTTGTAGAATTCCTCGTACTCCTCATCCTTGATCTCGTTCTTGCTGCGCATCCAGAGCGCCTGCACGCTGTTGATCCGCTTGCCGTTGAGATTGATCGGGAAGGGGACGAAGGCGCTGTAGCGCTCGAGCACCTCGCGGATACGGCTCTCCTGGCTGAACTCCGCACACTCGTCCTTAAGCTCGATCACAATCTTCGTTCCGCGGCGCTCGCCCGGGCTCTCCTCGATCGAATAGCTGCCAGCCCCATCGCTCGTCCAAAGCTGCGACGGCTCGTCGGCACGCCAGGAATGCGTGTAAACTCGGACCGACTTGGCGACCATGAAGGCCGCGTAGAATCCGACGCCGAACTGGCCGATCAGGCCCGTATTCTTTTGTTCGCCCTCGCCGAGCGATTTGAGAAACGCCTTCGAGCCGGAATGGGCGATCGTTCCCAGATTCTCGACCAGTTCCGCCCGGGTCATGCCGATGCCAAAATCCTGGATCGTGAAGGTCTTTGCTTTCTCGTCGGTCGTGAGATTGATCTCCGGTGTCAGCCCCTCATCGAAGACATTCTTCTCCGTGATCTGCAGATGACGCAGTTTCTCCAGCGCATCCGACGCATTGGACACCAGCTCCCGGACGAAGATCTCCTTCTCGGTGTAGAGCGAATGGATGACGATATCGAGCAGCTGCCGAATCTCGGCCTGGAACTCGAAGGTTTGTGGAGTCGCGGTGGACATGTTGTTTTAAAGGGAGTCGTCAATCATAGCAGGTTTCCCAAAAAATCAAGAGGCGCGGGGCCCTTCCCGGTGGGGTACTCTCCCCATCTGGAGGAAGCGGGCTCCGCCGCAGAGGATTGCCGCCTCGCCGCCCGCCTCGGTGGGCGCCCATCGGGCCGGCGCAAGGAGCCGGCGGTTTTGGGCGCCCGGTTTGGCGGGCGGTCCGTGTCTTGGCGGCTTCCGGCGCGGCGGAGCCCGCTCCTTTCAGATGGGGGACGAAGCCTACCCGCCCAGGTAGACCGCCTTCAGCTTCGGATCCGCCCGCAGCTCCTTGCTCGGCCCATGCATGGCGATCCGGCCGGTCTCCAGGACGTAGGCGTAGCTGCTCACTTCGAGCGCCAGATTGGCGTTCTGCTCGATCAGGAGAATCGCGATCCCGCGCTCGCGGTTGATTTCAACGATCTTCTCGAAAATCGTTCGTATCAGCCGCGGCGCGATGCCGAGCGAGGGTTCGTCGAGCATCAAGAATTTCGGATTGGCCATGAGAGCTCGCCCGATCGCCAGCATCTGCTGTTCGCCTCCCGAAAGCGTTCCGGCGTTCTGGCGCAGCCTTTCCTTCAACCGCGGAAAGATGCCAAAAACATACTCCCGGTCCCTTTCGATGCCCGCAATATCGCGACGCAGGTAAGCGCCCATCGCTAGGTTTTCCTCAACGCTCAGATTGGAAAAGACCATGCGCCCCTCAGGCACGTGGCAGAGCCCGCGCCCGACGATCTTGTGGGCGGGAAGCGCGGTGATGTCCTCCCCTTGGAAGACGACCCGGCCCGCCTTGGCGCGCAGAAGCCCCGAAATCGTCCGCAGGGTGGTGGTCTTGCCAGCCCCGTTTCCGCCGATCAGGGTGGCGATCGATCCCGGTGCCACCTGCAGCGAAATCCCGCTCAGCGCCGCAATGGCGCCATAGGAGACGGACAGATCGTGGATTTCCAGCATGGAGGAGAGCGGCGCCGCGGAGGAAGATTGGCTCAGTGGTGCGAGAGGTCGGCGGGATCCTCGCCCAAGTAGGCTTCGATGACTTTGGGATCGGCCTGGATCTCGGCCGGCGACCCGTCCGCGATCTTGACTCCGTAGTCGAGCACGGCGATCCGCTGGCATACGCCCATGACGACCTTCATCGAGTGCTCGACCAGAAGGATCGATAGCTGGAACTCCCTCTGGATCCGCTGAATGAGCGCCATGAGCTCCACCTTCTCGGTGGGATTCATCCCGGCGGCAGGCTCATCGAGCAGGAGGATCTTCGGCTGGGTCGCCAGGCTTCGGACGATCTCGAGCCTCCTCTGCTCGCCATAGGGCAGGCTTCGGGCGGGGGCGTCCCGGAACCGCTCGAGGTGGAAAAGTTCGAGCAGGCGCTCCACGCGCGCGTAGGTCGCCGCCTCGTCGCGCTGGAATGCACCGAGCCTCACCAAAGACTGCCACGCGCCGGTGGACCGGTGCAGATTGCAGGCGGCCCTTACGTTGTCGAAGACCGAAAGGCTGCCAAAGAGCCGGATGTTTTGGAAGGTGCGCCCGATGCCGGCCGCCGCGATCTCGCTGGGCTTCATCCCAGCCAGGATTCGTCCCCTGAATCGGACGGCCCCGCCCGTGGGCTGGTACACTCCGGTGATCAAGTTGAAAACGGTCGTCTTGCCGGCTCCGTTCGGCCCGATCAAGCCCACCAGCTCCCCTTCGCCCACGGCAAAATCGACTCCGCTGACCGCGGTCAATCCGCCAAAGCGGATGCTCACCTGGTCGAGCTTGAGGATCGGGTCGGCCATGTCCTAGCGCGAGAGGGCCGCGGAATTCGCAGGGGGGCGCCGCTTGGTGAAGAGAATGCGGAAGTTGAGGTTAAACAGGCCCTGGGGCCGCAGAAGCATCAGGACGATCAGCAGCAGCGAATAGACGATCATTCGGTACTGGGCGACCGGGCGGAGGACTTCCGGCAGGAGGGTCAGGAGAATCGCGGCGAGCACCACTCCGGGGGTGTTTCCCATGCCGCCGAGGATCACCATCACCACGATCTCGATGCTCTTGGTGAAGTCGAAGCCGGTCGGCGTGATCGTCATTTTGAAATGGCCATAGAGACCGCCCGCGACGCCCGCGAAGAAGGCTCCGACCACGAACGCCACGATCTTGTAGCGCGTGGTGTTGAGCCCCACCGATTCCGCGGCGATCTCGTCATCCTTCGTCGCCAGGAATCCGCGTCCGTAGGTCGAATGCACGAGGCAGACCACCGTGAAGATGGCCAAGGCGACAACGGAGTAGACCCAGAACACCGTGGTGTAGTTGGGAATCCCGTTCAGGCCGAGCGCCCCTCCCAGGGCTTCGACATTTTGGATGATCACGCGGATGATTTCGCCGAAGCCGAGAGTCACCAGCGCGAGGTAATCTCCCTTGAGCCGCAGCGAGGGAATGCCGACCACCAGGCCCGCCGCCGCCGCGGCGAGACCGCCGCCCAGGAGGCCGCCCGTGAAGAGCATGCCCTGCTGCGCCGCCGAGCCCCCGGCCTCGCCCAGCCACCGCGATCCCAGATTCATCGTGATATAGGCGCCCACGTAGGCGCCGACCGACATGAAGCCGGCATGGCCCAGGGAAAACTGACCGGTGTATCCATTTACCAGATTCAGCGAGACCGCCAGGATGATGTTGATCCCGATGCCGATCAGGACATCCAAATAGTACGGATCGATCCGGTCCCCGAAATGCGAGACCCCGAGAGCAAGAAGCACGCCGGCAATCAGGAAGATGTGTGGCTTCGGCACGTGGGAGGCGGGGGGACTGGCGGCTCGGCGGGGGGCGCGGCTCCCTCAGACCTTCTCCGTCGTTGAGCGGCCGAGAAGCCCGGAAGGCCGGAAGAGCAGGATCGCGATCAGAATCGCGAAGGCGATCGCGTCCTTGTAGGTCGACCATTGGCTGCCGTTGACGAAGGTTTCGACGACGCCAAGGAGCATGCCGCCGAGGGCCGCGCCCGGGATATTGCCGACCCCGCCGAGCACCGCCGCCAC
>Ga0302326_10007429_pt1 | contig 24366 bp, 24 predicted proteins | sample Palsa_T0_3_FD_202264 | JGI IMG/M metagenome (GOLD analysis project Ga0302326, IMG submission 202264) | Peat permafrost microbial communities from Stordalen Mire near Abisko, Sweden - Palsa_T0_3 | ecosystem: Environmental > Terrestrial > Soil > Palsa > Peat permafrost | place: Sweden: Abisko... | reverse complement strand
GTTTGTTGCGGATCAACGGAGGCGATGATTTCAACTCTGCTGGCGGTGTGCAATGCGGGCGATGAGGTGGTGATCTTTGAGCCGTTTTATGAGAACTACGGTCCGGATGCGGTGTTGAGTGGCGCGCGCCCGCGATTTGTGAAGCTGAGCCCGCCGGCGAGCGATGGGGGCGAGTGGACATTCGACGAGAAGGAATTGCGAGCGGCGTTCGACCGGCACACGAAGGCGATCATTCTCAATACACCCAACAACCCCACGGGGAAAGTGTTCACGCGGGGGGAGCTGGAGTTGATTCGCGATCTGTGCGTGGAGTTTGATGTGCTGGCGATCACGGATGAAATTTACGAACATATTTTGTATGACGGAACGGAGCACATTTCGATGGCGTCGCTGGAGGGAATGCGGGAGCGGACGGTGACCATCAATGGAATGTCGAAGACCTATAGTGTAACGGGATGGCGCGTGGGTTGGGCGGTGGGGCCGGAAAAGATCACGAATGCCATCCGCAAGGTGCATGATTTTCTCACGGTGGGGGCGCCGGCTCCGCTGCAGGCGGCGGGCACGGTGGCGTTGAGTTTGCCGGCTGAATATTACCGGAAGCTGGCGGAAGGATACCGGGTGCGGCGGGATCATTTGATACCGGCGCTGAAGGCGGCGGGGTTTCGATGCTTTCGTCCCCGAGGAGCGTACTACGTGATGACGGATATTTCTGAATTTGGGTTTGAGGATGACGTGGAGTTTACGAAATATCTGGTGAAAGAGATCGGGGTGGCGGCGGTGCCGGGGTCGAGTTTTTACCGGGATGCGCGGGACGGGGCGCGGCAGTTGCGGTTTGCGTTCTGCAAGAAGCTGGAGACGCTGGATCGGGCGGCGGAGAAGTTGGGTAAGCTGGGAAGGCGGAGGTAAGCGAGAGTGGCGTGGGGACCACGCTTTGCTCGGTGGACAGCCGAGGCGGCCGTCCCCACATGACTCCTGGCTGTCCCCGCCTGATTCCAGCGCTGTCCCCACACGATTCGTGGTTAGCCTGAAGTGATTGAGCCGGCGGCCCACACCGGATTTTGGGCTCGAGCTATTTGGTGACCACGCCGCAGGCGATGCGATCGCCGGAGTTGCCGGAGGGATCGGTCTTCATATCATCGGCTTTGGCGTGAATGACGATGGCGGTGCCACCGTTGCTGAAGAGGGAATGGGGGCCGTCGGCAAGGGTGACGTCTTTGTCGTCCATGCGGAGTTTGGCTTTGCCTTTCGCATCGACGGTAAAGTTGAGCATGTCGCCGGCGTGGTGGCCTTCGGGATTGTCCAGGCCGTGTTTCTTGCCGTCGGGATTGAAGTGCGGGCCGGCGGATTTGAAGTCTGGAGCATCGCACTTGGGATTCTGATGAAAGTGAATGGCATGCGAGCCGAAGGGAAGATCGTGAAGCTGAAGCCTGAGGTCGACACCCGATCCCTGCTGTGACAAGGTGATGGTGCCGACGGATTTGCCTTGGGAGTCCTTGAGATCGACTTTGGTTTTAGCGGCGGCGAGAGCGGTGAGAGTTAAAACCAGAGAGAGGGCAACGAGAAAAGGTCGGAGCGGTTTCATGGTGGGATTATAGCTAATTTCGCCATGACAATCGATGATCGTCCACCGGTGTTGTGGAGTATACTGCGGGGAAGTTCGAAATCCTTTCGGGGAAGTGCAATCATGGCGTTGAATGCAGTGGTGGCGGAGCAGGTTCCGGCAGACGATTTTCAGGCGCTGGAAGAGAAGATTTACCGCACAATTGAGTTGTACAAAGCAGCGCGCGCGGCGCAGGCGGCGGCGGAACGCGATGCGCAGCGGTTGCGGCAGCAACTGGAGGAGCGCGAAGAACAGTTAGTGACGCTGCGGCGGGAGTCGGTACAGTTGCGCAAGGAGCGGGAAGAGATTCGGGGGCGGGTGGAGAAAATGCTGGAGCAGATCGAGTCGATTGCGGAGGAGCGGGCGAGTTAGTCGCCCGATGCAAGCGTTCCAGATGGATGGTGAGTTTGGCGCAGATGGACGCGGAAATCGGATTCCTGGTTTTGTCCGGAATGACAAGATTTATGTGGGTTGCCCAATATGGCCACTGCTGCTAAAGATTCCACGTTGAAGGACGCACAGAACGGAAGCGTGCGCGTGGAGATTTTTGATCAAGGGTATAACCTGCGCGGGTCGGACGCGGAATACATTTTGAAGTTGGCGGAGTATGTGGACTCAAAGATGCGGGCGGTCGCCGAGGCCACGAATACGATTGATACGGTGCGGCTGGCGGTGTTAGCCGCGCTGAATATTGCGGATGAGTATCACCTTCTGAAGCGAAAACAAGAGAGTGGGTCAACCGATTATCAGAAGCGGGCGCATCGATTAGCGGATGCGCTCGATGAAGTGCTGGAAGAGAAACGCAGAGCTGGGTAACCGGCAACGGGTCCGGATACGATTTCTTTTCTGTTGCGTGCTGCGGGGTAGCAGCGCGGCGTCAATTTTGTCGCAGGGAATAACTCTCGATAGGCAATCGAATGTGGTGGTGATTCCCGCGCTGGTGCAAAATGCGCGGGTCGAAATAGTGTGTCTGCCGGGTTGAAGAATTTCGTGGTTGAGCCGGTGGAGGCGCGGACGCCGCGCTACCCTTCGAGGACGTCCGAGGCGGCCGTCCCCACATGAGTTGACGAGATGGCCGGGCCGGATTGCAAGCGCGGAATCCGGTTCTGGGATTACTTTGGATGCAAGTGTTCTGCCAACTATTTGCGGTTCCCCTATTGCTAATCGGGTGGGAGTTCTCCTAGCATCACAGGTGAAAGCCGGCCTGCGGGGTTGGTGATGGCGGTAACCGATTTTTGAACCAATGCTGAATGAACGGGGACTCGACTCGAACTAGGATCCGGTGTGCGACGCTCCGCCATGCGGAGATGCCTAAAGGGTCTCGGCGGGTTCCCAACGTCTACCTGACGGTTCATTCTCGGCCCGTCACACGGCACAGTGGGTCGGCTTGATTTTTCTTCCTGTGGGATCCTCCAGCGATTAGGACTCTGAAGCGGCCCGACGGCGGGCTAGGACCCCTCGCTCTGCTCGGCTGTCCCCCATGATCCTCTTGGGTCCATCGACAAGGAGTGCCTGCTACACTGATTCCGGTACAAAATTCCTCGATTCTGCATCCAAACTATTGTGTATCCGCAATTAGTGCATTTCGGGCGGTTCTTTCTGCCGACTTACGGCTTCCTGGTTGCCTTGGGGGTGCTGATCGGGTTGTGGATCAGTGTGCGCAATTCCGAGCGGCTTGGAATTGATGGGGACAAGGCCTGGAACCTGGGGATTCTGGTGGTGCTGTGCGGGATAGTGGGCGCGAAGGCGCTCTACATCATTAATGAGTGGAGCTACTATTCGGCACATCCCTCGGAAATTTTCAGCGTTGCGACGTTGCAGGCTGGGGGAGTTTTTTCGGGCGGGTTGATTGCAGCATTTGCGGCGGCGGCGTGGTACGTGCGCAGGCATCGCATGCCTGCGCTGGGAACGTGCGATGCGTTTGCGCCGGGGCTGGCGCTGGGACATGCGATTGGGCGCGTCGGGTGCTTCGCGGCGGGATGCTGCTACGGGAAAGAGACGCATCACTGGTGGGCGGTGACGTTTCACAACCCGCTGGCGGCAGCGATCACGGGAACGCCCTTGGACAAACCGCTGGAGCCGACGCAATTGTTTGAGGCGGCGGTGGAGTTGGCGAATTTTTTCTTTCTGATGTGGCTGCTGAAGCGACGGAAATTCGACGGGCAGGTTTTTGGGGCGTTCCTGTTTATTTACGGAGTGGCGCGATTCTTTCTGGAATTTCTGCGAGATGATCCCGGGCGAGGGTCGGTGTTCGGGGGAGCGATGTCGGGCACGCAGTTGATCGCGCTTGGCCTGGTGGTCGCCGGCGGGATCATCTGGTGGCTGAGGCCGGGGGCCAAGGCGGTTCCGGCGCCGGCGGTGGGGGCGACGCGGTAACGCGCCAGGGTTCAGATCAGCCACCATGGTTCGAATCGTGAGAGTGGTCGTTCGTTATTCTCTTTTTTGGCCTGCGCTAGTGGTAACCTTGCTGGGTCATGAAAAAAATCACACGTCGTAAATTCGGTAGGACCCTGGCCGGGACTGCTGCGGCTGCGCTTGTGAGCGCTTCGATTCCTCGCATGGCGCGGGCCCAGATGCCCGCGCCGGTAGCTTTGAAATTCCCGCCCAATTTTCTGTGGGGTTGCGCTACCGCTGCCTATCAGATTGAGGGAGCGGTGAATGAAGACGGACGAAAACCATCGGTCTGGGACACTTTTTCGCATACGCCGGGCAAAACTTTTCAGGGGGAGACGGGCGACGTCGCCGATGATTCTTATCATCTCTACAAAGAAGATGTGAAGCTTCTGAAGAATCTGGGTGTGAAGTGTTACCGGTTTTCTATTTCATGGTCGCGCGTGTTTCCCGACGGAACGGGTCAGCCGAACGAGAAAGGAATGGGGTATTACCAGCGCGTGGTGGACGAACTGTTGAGGAATGATATCGCGCCTTACATCACGCTGTTCCACTGGGATCTGCCGCAGGCTTTGCCGGGTGGTTGGCAGTCACGCGATACGGCGAAAGCGTTTGCCGATTACGCGGGCTATGTGTCCAAGCAGCTTTCGGATCGAGTCGGCCACTTTTTTACGACCAACGAGTTTACGTGTTTCACGGACCTGAGTTATAAGACCGGGAAGTTTGCTCCCGGGATGAAGTTGCCCGCTGCTCAGGTGAATCAGATTCGCCACCACGGAGTGTTGGCGCACGGCATGGGGGTGCAGGCGATTCGGGCGAATGCGAAAGCGGGAACACAGATCGGGCTGGCGGAGAATGCCACGGTGTATGTGCCCGTGATCGAGGATGCGGAGCAGATCGAGGCGGCGCGGCGCGCCACGCGCGAGGAAAACGCGCCTTTCCTGACGGCGGTGATGGAAGGCAAGTACACCGACGGCTATCTGCAGCGAGAGGGCGCGAATGCCCCGAAAGCGGAGGCTGGTGACATGAAAATCGTCGGCAGCCCGCTGGATTTTGTGGGGCTCAATATCTATACGCCGGAATACGTGAGGGCGGATGGATCAGCGGCCGGCTACGCGGTGGAGAAGAGACAGACCTCGTATCCGCGCATGGCGTCGGACTGGCTTTACATTGGCCCGGAGGTAATTTACTGGGGCGTGCGCAACGTCAGCGACATCTGGAAACCGCGAGGGCTCTACATCACGGAGAATGGTTGCTCGGCGGATGATGTGGTGACGGCCGACGGACGGATCGAGGACACGGACAGGGTGATGTATCTGCGAAATCATCTTACGCACCTGCATCGAGCGGCTTCGGAAGGGTATCCGATCAAGGGATATTTTCTGTGGAGTCTGATGGATAACTACGAGTGGGCGGATGGATACAGTAAACGATTCGGCATTCACTATGTGGACTTCAAGACGCAGACGCGGACACCGAAGCTTAGTGCGGAGTGGTACCGGGAAGTGATTGCGCGCAATGCGGTGGAGTGATGGCGGGCGGCGCAGGCTGATCAAGCGAACCGGCTGCGGAACGCCTCTCTTGTGCCGTTGACAGCCCACCCCAGCGGCTGAAAGCCGCCCTGATTCTGCAATGAGTTGCGGCAGGAGTGAACGTCGTGCCCTTCCCGGGCCGCGCTCGAGTTCCGAATTTCCTTCCCCGCCCGATTCCATGATGACCTGCGGGCTTGCTCACGATTGCGTTACCGGCTTCTGCTCCGCGGGAGGAGCTTCGAAATGGCCGCAGCGGTCGCGCATGCCGTGACGGAATTTCTCGCGCTCTTCCGGGGTCATCTTCTCCCAGCGTTCGGACATGCGACGGCGAAAGTTTGAGCGACCGGGACCGCGCCAACCGTGTCCGCCAAACAGGATCCGGCAAAGCGCCAGAATTCCGACTGCCTGCCAGAAGGTGATGTAGCGCCAGCCGAAAATCGCCGGGAGCAGCCAATTCCACAGGTGCAGCACCACTTCACCGCCGATGGCGATAAATAGCGGAATGGCGAGGATCGCCGCCGGAATGATGAAAAACCATTTTCTTCGCATATTCAGTCCCTCATGCTTTCGTGAATTCGTCGTAAATATTTTGCAACCGCTCGCGCAGATGTAACGCGGCATAACGCTTGCGCGAGAGCAAGGTGTTGATACTCACTCCAGTTTCCGCGGCTAGCTGCTTGAAGGTCCGGCCTTCGATCTCGTGCGCGATAAACACTTCGCGCTGTTCCTCGGGCAGTTCGTCGAGCGCTGACTCCAGTTCGTCGAGGAGCACGCTGCGGGCGTAGAGCGCGTCGGGACCGGCGTCGGGCGAGGGCAGGAGTTCTTCGAGATGGGCATGCAGCGTTTCTCCGTCTTCGTCCAACATGCCGGCGTCCGTGAACGGCTCCGGCTTCTTCTTGCGAAAGAGGTCGGTGATGCGATTGCGCGCCACGCGAAACAGCCAGCCAGTCACGTGCTCGAGCGGCATGAGCAGACGATTGGCTTCCACGAGTTCGTAGAAAACGTCCTGCAAAATGTCGTCGGCGTCGAGCGGGTCGGGCACACGCCTGCGGATGAAGTTGCGCAGGCGAGACCGTTCCCGGTTGACCACATCGGAGATCCGCTGGTCCTGTTCGAGAGTCATTCGCCGCAGGCTCGCCGCGTCGTTCATCTATAGGTGTAGACGAATGAGGGGGTGGGAATATTGTAGGGGTTGGAGATTTTCTTTAGGTGGCGCGGGCGGGAGCGGCTTCTTCCGCCCCTTCGGGGCTGGTGCCTGGCGACACCGCCCGCTATTTCGTAGGGCGGCCAGCCGCTTCGCGATATCCTTGGCGGTTGGCCAAGACCGATTCTATGTCCACTGATTCCGAACGAGTGTCCGAAGCTTTCCCCATTCTTATCACTGTTGCGACTGAAGACGCGGGCAAGCGTCTGGATCAATTCCTGGCGGCGCGGATGGAGTCCGTGAGCCGGGCGCGGGTGCAGGAGCTTATTTCTGATGAAAAGATTCTGGTGGATGAAGGTCGCGCGAAGGCTTCGATGAAGCTGCGCGGCGGGGAGACGGTGAAGGTTTTGGGTGAGGCGGTGCGGCCACCGCTGAAAGCGATCGCGGAAGATATTCCGCTCGACATCGTTTATGAGGATGATGATCTGGCGGTGATCAATAAAGCGGCGGGGATGATGGTGCATGCGGGCGCGGGTGCGAGCGACGATGCGCGCAATCGCGGGACGCTGGTAAACGCGCTGCTGCATCATCTGGGGAAATTGTCGGGCGTGGGCGGGGAGTTGCGGCCGGGGATTGTGCATCGTCTGGATAAAGAGACTAGCGGGTTGATAGTGGTAGCCAAGAACGATGAGGCACATCGCAAGTTAAGCGCGCAGTTTGCGGCTCGCGAAGTGAAGAAGAAGTATGCGGCACTGGTGCATGGGTGGGTGAAAAAAGAATCGGGGACTCTGGCGCAGGCCATCAGCCGGGACCGGGTGCGGCGCACGCGGATGACTGCGCGAGGGGAGGGCGGTCGGGCAGCGGTGACGCGCTATCGCGTGGTGCGCCGATTGGATACTCGTTTTGGAAAATTTACCTTGCTCGAGGTGAAGATCGATACCGGGCGGACTCACCAGATTCGGGTGCATGTGGCGACGATGGGGCATCCGGTGGTGGGAGATACGATGTACGGGGCGCCGGGGCAGGCGCGGGGAAAATCGGCGGCGATTCGCCTGGTGCGAAATTTTCTGCATGCGGCGGAGCTGGAATTTAAGCATCCGCGGACCGGGGAAACGATTGCGCTACGAAGCGAACTGCCGGGGGAGTTGCGGGAGTTTCTGGCGAAGTTGGACGAGTAGGGGCTGTCCGAAGAGATCGACCGCGAAGGGCACGAAGCTCGAATCGCTAGGACTTGTTCGCCTCAGTTACCTTTTAGCGTTGCGGATATAATGACTACAAACGAGGGGCGTATTTACGAAAAACATTTTGGTTGGAATTGTGATCAGGCGGGCGGCGATGTTGCTGCTGTTGGTTAGGGTCGGCGGGGTATGTGTGGCGCAAGCTGGCATGCCTCAAACGCCCCGGTGGATGGCACAGTCGTGGTTGCAGTCGCCGGCACAATCTGCAGGGCAATCTTCGTCAACGGGCGCGGGCGCGGCGCCACAGAAAGCGCAGAGTTCGGACCAGCCGAAATCCGTTGATCAAGATTCGGGGGCCCAGACCTCCGGCGACAGCGGCGGGGACACGGGAGACATTCCACGCATCCGGCTGGGCATTAATGAAGTGAATGTGGTGTTCACGGTGACGGACAAGCGGGGCAAGCGGGTAACGGGGTTGAAGCGGGAAGACTTTCACATTGTGGATGACAGCAAGCCGGCGGAAGAGATCCGGAGCTTTCATGCGGAGACCAATTTGCCGCTGCAGGTGGCTTTGCTGATCGATGCCAGCAACTCGGTGCGGGACCGCTTCAAGTTCGAGCAGGAGTCGGCGATTGAGTTCCTGAATCAGACGGTGCGCAAGGGCTATGACCGGGCGCTGGTGGTGGGATTTGACGCGACACCGGAAGTGACCCAGGATTTTACCGACAACACAGAAGCGCTGGCACGGGGGGTGCGGGAGTTGCGGCCGGGAGGAGGAACGGCGCTGTACGATGCCCTGTACTATGCTTGCCGGGACAAGCTGTTGAAGCAAGCCCAGGCCGGGCCGTCGCGGCGAGCGATTATCCTGCTGAGTGATGGAGAAGACAACCTGAGCCACGTGACGCGCGAAGAGGCGATTGAGATGGCGCAGCGGGCGGACGCGATTGTGTACACCATCAGCACCAACGTGAGCGGCAGCAAAGGAGCAGGCGATAAAGTGATGGAGCGGATTGCCGACGCGACGGGAGGGCGCGCATTTTTTCCCTTCCAGATTCGCGATGTGGCGAATGCGTTCGCCGAGATTCAGGAAGAACTGCGCAGCCAGTATGCGATCTCTTACAAGCCAGCAAACTTCAAGGCGGACGGTCACTTCCGCACGATTGAGATTGTGGCGAGCGACCGCAAGAATTTCCGGGTCAGGGCCCGGCGGGGTTATTACGCTCCGGTGCAGTGAGGCGGCTTCTATTTTCGACAGGTTGCTTTTCGCGGTGGAAGGGAATGCCGGGATATTCGGGGACACCACTGCCGAAGAAGTTAGGGATTAAAGACGGGTTCCGCGTGCGCTTTCTCAATCTCCCCACCGACGTGTGCGCGGAGCTAAGATCCGCACTTAGCGGCTGCGAGATTCTGCCGGATGGAAAGAAACCGGCGGACTTCATGATGGTGTTCACGACCTCGATAGGGCAGCTGGCGAAGGAGTTTTCTCAGCTCAGCAAGCAACTGACTCCGGCCGGGATGTTGTGGGTGAGCTGGCCGAAGAAAAGCTCGGGCGTAGCGGCGGATGTGGACGAGAACAAAGTACGCGGGATCGGGCTGGCTGCGGGGTTGGTGGACGTGAAGGTGTGCGCGGTGACGGAGATCTGGTCGGGACTGAAGTTTGTGCGGCGGGTAAAGGATCGAAAGCCGGAGACATAGCAATCACCGCCCGGCATTGTTCGGTTGTTTATCCGAGTGCGCCGGGCGGTGTTGTTTTGCCAGTGTTTAGGCTAAGTCATGCCAGCTGACGGGCGGCGGCTGGTGGGCTGCGCCGGTCGGCCTGACTGGAAAAATCCACGCCGCCAGTCTTATTCGGCCGATCTTATCCGGCCAGCCGCATCGAGCCAATCTAGGCAGTTCTGGCTCCCATAAAAAGGTGCGCCACAAAAGAGATGACCGCGAACAACAACAGCAAATGAATCAGTCCGCTGGCTACGTGAAACATCAAAAAGCCGCCAGCCCACAAAATCAGCAACAACAGAGCAATCAAAAGAAAGGGCCCGAATCGCATCACAGCCTCCTAGTCGACCAGAGTTATCGTGGTCCCGCCGAATCCAAGGTTCCGCGAAATACTCATCGTTTATACGATTGGAAAGAGCGGGAACGTATCAGCAAAACTCTGTAAGTCGTCACAGTTGTGGCGGTATAGACGCACGGGAAAAACAAGGAGTCGACATGGTGCGAGTTGGGCTGCTGGGATTTGGCATGGCCGGGGAATCGTTTCATGCTCCGGTGATCGGTGGAGTGCGGGGCATGGAGCTGGCTTGCATACTGGAGCGAAAGGGGACGCGAGCGCGGGAAAAATATCCCAAGGTGCGGGTGGCGCGGTCTGCGGGGGAGTTGCTCGAGGACAAGGAAATTCAATTGTGCGTGATTGCGACGCCGAACGATTCGCACTTCGAGCTCGCCAAGACTTGTCTGTTGGCGGGACGGGACGTGGTGGTGGATAAGCCATTGGCGCCGACGTATGCCGAGTGCGAAGAACTGGTGCGACTGGCAACCGAGCGGGGGCGGCTAATCACGGTGTATCAAAACCGGCGCTGGGATGGCGATTTTCAGACGGTGAAGAAAATCGTGGAACAAGGAAAGGTGGGGAGGGTGGTGGAATATGAGTGCCGTTACGACCGGTTCCGTCCGGAGCCGAAGGCGAATGCCTGGCGGGAACGCGCGGATCAGCCGGGAGCGGGAGTGTTGTTTGATTTGGGGCCACACTTGATCGATCAGGCGCTGGTGTTATTTGGCGAGCCGAGCGCGATTACGGCGTCGGCGTTTTGCGCGCGGGAAACGTCGCAGGTGGATGATTCGTTCGATGTTTGCCTGGAATATACCGGGCTGCGGGCGATGTTGCGGGCACGAATTATCGCGTTTGCGCCGGGGGCGCATTTCCTGATCCATGGGACGAAGGGATCGTTTGTGAAGTATGGAATGGATCCGCAAGAAACGCGTTTGCGGGCAGAGAGCCGTCCGCAAGGATTGGACTGGGGAGCGGACTGGGGAGTGGACGGGGAGCAGTGTTGGGGCACGCTGAGCCGGGTGGGCGAGCCGAGTGAGAAGGTGAAGACGGAAGCGGGGGACTACCGGGGATTTTACGCGAATGTGCGGGATGCGATCGAGAAGAAATCTCCGTTGGAAGTTACGCCGCAACAAGCGTTGCGAACGATGCGGGTGTTGGCGCTGGCGCATAAGAGCAGCGGGGAGCGGCGGACGGTGAAATGGGATGAAGCGGCGGAGTGATTGGTGTCGCGGTATCGTCAAAAGTGGAAAATCAGATCACTGGCTACGGTGAATTGATTGTTGTGCCGGCCATTGTCGTAGGCTTTTCTATCCCAGGCACGCTCAAAGCGTATTTCCGGACGAAGCTGGACGGTTGTGCCCATCCAGTGACACCACATGATGGTGTTCTCTGAATATTTGGTGGCATAGCCGGTGCGCTGGCCTTTCTTGTCGTTGAGAAAATCGCTGCGAAATGAGAAGAAGTCGTGTGCGGAGAGTTCCTTCTGCAGGAAGTTGACGATGGCATATTCGGGAGCGGTGCAGCGCTGTTCTCCAGGCAGGCAATCGGCGGGATTCGCGCCTGTTTCCGGCGGGATGTTGCCGCCCCAGGCAGGCACGTCGCGCTCGTACATATACCAGCTTTCGGTTGCCATATGAACTGATTTCGAGAATCTGTGATACCAGGTTGCATCGTACTGCTGCAGGTTGTTGTAGGCGTACTTGCCATGATTGATGCCGTTGGCGCAGATATAGAAATTGTCATTCACCGACCTGGTTGTGTAACTCAAGCAGGCCGTGCCTGAAGGCTTCGCATCCGGCGTCCATGGGGCAACGTCGTGGCCGACTGTGATCCCAAGTTGCACGAGCCACTGGTCGTCCAGTTTGACGGTGGCGATGGCGCCGGTGTCGGTGAAAGGGTCAATCGCATAAAGCAGAGAGTGGCTGAAGATGTAATTGTTGGGAGCGAGTTGGGCTTCGATGCCGGGGACGGAGATGAAGCGACCGATTCGCAGGTTCATCCCCTGCGCGACCTGCGGAATGTAAATGTCGACATACTCGAGCGTGGGGTCAAATCCGTATTGATGGTGATCATTCAACAACTGGCCGCTCAGATAACCCTTTGCCATCGTGAAGCGATAATCGGTACCGTAGAGAGCGGTGAGGTGATAGCCCCAGTCAATGTGCTCCTGTTGGACGGAATTTGGCAGCCGTTCGGCGTAGAGAACCAGTTGATTCATTTCAAAACGATTGGAGTAATCATCGTTGGCTTCGGGAGCATTGCTGCGGGTCGAGGTGCTGAAGTTTAGCGTCGGGTCGATCCAGCCGTACAGCTTGGTGCGGCTCTGGGCGTGGTTTATGGCGGTCATCAGCGGATAGCTATTGGTGTCGGGTTCGCCGATCACCGGCGAGCCTCCATAGGACCAATCTGAGTTGGGGAATGGCGGAGAGTCCAAAGGGGAGGGAAGGCCGCGGCGCTCCGGGGCAGGTGCAGAGGGGGGTGGCGGAGGCGTGATCGTTGGCCGCCAATCCTGACGGTAAAAATCGGCCCAGCGTGCGAGGAAACTCTTGGTTTGAACCACGGCCGGCTGCGGAACGTCGGGCGGTGGATTGGTCGGAGCGTTGGGTTGTTGTGCGGCGGAAAAAGCGCACGAGCAGAATAAGACGCACGTGAACAGGCGGAACAGGAATGGGCAGCGCCGGAAAAGAGCTCGGGAGGGCATAGCAGTAGCGGACGAGATCAGGTGCAAGAAACCAGCGCTCCGTCTTCTGCTGCATGGATGGGCGCGATGATCCAGCGGTTGGGCGGCTGACGTCCCTTGAGATATAGCTTGAGGTAATTGTCGGTGAGGGCTTCGGTGAACTCTCCGGCCGGTCGGCTGTGCACGAGGTTGAGGGTGATGGCGGGCAGCGACGTTCGGACGAACGACCGCATGAAGGCGAGCTTCTTGCCGGCGGCGAGATCGCGCAGGACGTGATTGCGCTCGCGAGCCACGTGAACCGGGACCTGATGCGGCAGAGAGGCGGCTGGAGTTCCCGGGCGAGCCGAGTAAGTGAAGACGTGGAGATAGGTAAAGGGCAAGTCTTCGATGAAGCGGCGCGTAGCTTCGAAGTCGGCATCGGTCTCGCCGGGGAATCCGGTCATAACGTCGGCACCGATGGCGGCGGTTGGCATGGCGGCTCGAATTTCTTCGATCTTTTCGCGATAGTGCCAGGGACGATACTTGCGATTCATGCGGCGCAAGACAGAGTCGCTGGCGGATTGCAGGGGCAGGTGGGCGTGCTTGGCGACGCGCGGTGACGAAGCGATGAGAGCGATGAGATCACGCGTCCAATCCATCGGCTCGACGGAGGAGATGCGGAGTTTTTCCAGTTGCGTGTGAGCGAGGATGGCGCGGACGAGGAATGCGAGGTCTGGCTTCGGGCTGCCGGGCGTCGGCCTTTGGAAGTCAATATCGGGTGTGCCAATCCCTGTGGCGTGCGGGGCAAGCCCGAAGCCGGTTTCCCGTCCCCAGCGGCCGAGGTTGATGCCGCTGATCACGACTTCGCGATAGCCGGCGGCGACGAGTGCGTTCATCTCGCGGATGACTTGCGGCAATGGCAAGGAGCGGCTATGCCCACGAACGCTGGGAATGATGCAGAAGGAGCAGCGATTGCCGCAGCCTTCCTGGACTTTCAGGTTCGGGCGGGTTCGAAGAGTTTCCACCGCCTCGGCCGACTCAAAGATTGGGGCAGCGAGGAGTTCGGTGTGGGCGAAAATATCGGAGACATAGATGAGGTTCTCGGTTTTCGGCTCCGCATTCTCGGTAAGGGCAGAGAGGGACACGAAGGCCATGCGATCGGCGGCGCCGGCGGCCTGAGGCGTTGAAGGTGGAATTGGGTGTAGCGTGCCGGCGGCACGACCGAAGTCGTGCCCCTCTCGATTCACTTTCAGACTGGGCAGAACGATTTCGGCTAGCTGGTGCTTGTGGGAATTTCCGATCACAGCGGTAACTCCGGGCAGGGCGGCGACTTCCTGGGGAGCGCGCTGGGCATAGCAGCCGGTGACGATAATTCTGGCCAGGGGATTCTGCCGGCGCACGCGGCGGATGGCGGCGCGCGCATCCTGATCGGCAGAAGCGGTGACGGTGCAGGAATTCAAAACCACGAAGTCGGCGTCAGTGGGGGCGGCGCGGTTGAGGCCGCGGGCTTCGAACTGACGCTCCAGAGCGGCGCCGTCGGCCTGCGTGGCCCGGCATCCGAAGTTTTCGACGTGGTAGGTGGGCACCGGATCATGGTAACGCAAACAGAGATTTCCTGTGGGCACACCGCGGCCCGATGATCCGTTGCCGGCAAGTGGCTGCCGCAGCCGGCCGAAAACTGAAGCGCTCAGGCGGTGGCGACGCTCTTCTTCTGGGTGAAGCATTCGCGGCAGAAGATAGGGCGGCCTTGGGTGGGGCGGAACGGGACGGTGGTCTCCTTGCCGCACTGGGAACAAGTGGCGCGCGTTTCCACGCGAGCGTAATGTTGCGCATTGCCATGCGGAAGAGGTGAGGAAAGGACGGCTACGCGCCTGGACTTGCAGGTTTTACAACGCTTGGGCTCGTTCTTAAACTGCTTGTCGTAAAAGAACAATTGCTCCCCGGCGGTGAAGACGAAATCGGCACCGCAATCGACACACTTGAGTACCTTGTCCTGAAATTCCATTGAGGATGGCTCCCTTACATGCGTGCTCCTGGCCGGCGCGGGGAAGGCGTTGGCGCAGAGCAAACATAGTCATATCTATCCCCCTCAAACTACCCCTGGACTCGGCCCACCACGCGCCTAGGACGGAGCGTGGGTACAACATTTCGCATTTATGCCGAATGATCGTTGATGCAATGATCCCTGCTGCAACTCTACCTGGTGGGGGCCAGAGGGAGCAGGGCCGCCCCGGGATGGGCGACCCTTGATTGCTCTGACGTCGTTCTTACCCTTTCAAAACTCCTTCCAAGCAACTGCTTCAATCCTGTTCTTTTCGAACTTTTTTGCGAGCACGCTTGCGGGCGAGCGCGGCCTTGACGCGTTTCTTCTCGCCGGGCTTGAGGTAAAAGGAGTGACGCTTAACCTCTTTGATGATGTCTTCCTGCTGCACCTTGCGCTTGAAACGGCGCAGTGCGTTTTCGAGGGATTCACCCTCCTGCAGTCGAATTTCCGCCAAACAGACACACCCCCAAACCCGTCCGGTAGGACCGAATAGTTATTACAAGGATTTGACTGTAAGTCAAGTAGGGGGGTGAAAAAAATTGCATAGTCACCGCACGCCTGCGATCCCCTCACGATCCCAAATAATCTACATGGACGTAGGTCCCGAGCCGGACGTTGTAAGCGAGGTACCAGCCTTCATGGTCAGGGTCTTCGTAGATAACGATGTCGTCGCTGTCCCAGAGCCAGTTGTTGCAGAAGCCGATGTCGTAGGGGGCGACGCTGAAGTAGAAGCCGCCGAACCAGAAGCGATTGGGGCCACCGCCGCCGAGATGCCAGACGTGGCCACGGCCGAAGCCGCCGGTGAAGCGGCCGTGTTCCCAGGGGTGGTCGAGATGGTAATGGGGGTCGTCGCGACCCGTGTCATGGCCGATCCACTTGCCGTTCGAGTGGACGTGAGGCGCGTCGGGATGTCCCGCCTTGTCGTTGAAGTGAGGATTTTCCGGCGCGGGATGCGGAGTCTGAACCGGACTTGGACCATGCGAGGGGATATGTGCCGGCCCACCTCCGACGCCACCGAGATGCTGGGCGAGGGCGACGAGGGCGACGAGGGAAAACAAGCAGCCTACCGATAGCAGTCCGATCAGCTTTTTCATGTTTCTTCTTTCTCCGCGCTTCTTTCTTCGAGGACTCCAGACAGATTTTACGGTTGGGTCGTGGGTGGGCGCAATTCCCGGACTCGGCATGAACGCATGAACGGAAGAGGCGGGAAGTTCTGCGGAACCGTGCCGGGATGCGCATCCTAGGTGGGCGCGACCGGAAAGCTCTTCGGCGGAAAGTGGGAAACCAAGTCTTGTATAGCGTGAGTGAAGAGAGAAAGCGGTGACCAGGCGGAGTTTCTTTTGGCAACGATACCCGGAGTGGGATGTCGGCTTTACGAAAGGGCGTGGCGGCGTGCTATGTTCTATGTTCCCGCCCGGGGGTGGGTGCAAGACGGGACAAGGCGCGCCGGCAAGCACTTCTGGCAGCGGCAGATTGCATCGGTCCCCTTCGGCTAAGCTCAGACAGGTTTTCGCTACGCTCAGGATGACGACCTTTGCTGCGTGGTTCTACGGAAGATCATGATTCGATCATTTAAGGGTGTGAAGCCGACGATTCCGGCGTCGTGTTACGTGGATGATTCGGCGCAGATTATCGGTGACGTGGTGCTGGGCGAACAGGCGTCGGTGTGGATGAATGCGGTGCTTCGCGGAGATGTGCATTCGATCCGGATTGGAGCTTATTCGAACGTGCAGGACTGCAGCGTGCTGCACGGAATGAAGGAGCAGTACGGAGTTTTTCTCGGAGAGTACGTCACGGTGGGCCATTCGGTGACGCTGCATGGGTGCGTGGTTGAGGACCGGTGCCTGATCGGCATGGGATCGGTGATTCTGAATGGCGCGAAGATAGGGGTGGGGTCGATCATCGCGGCGGGGACGCTGATTCCGGAGAAGACGGTGGTGGAACCGGGGTCGTTGTGGATGGGATCTCCGGGAAAGTTCCGGCGGAAGCTGGAGGAGAAGGATCAGGAGTCGATCATGCGCTATGCGCGGAATTATTTAGGGTATACGCAGGAATATTTGCGCGACCGATGAGCACCGGGTCAGCATTCCACCGGGCATGAGCACGAACCGGGGAGTCTGAGTGCGAAATGCTGAGTGCTGAATGCTTGATCGACGAGCGATGACCAAGGACCAACGACTGACATGATTAAAGCGGTGCGGGGAACTCGGGATTTGCTGCCGCCGGAGACGGCGCAGTGGAATTTTGTGGAGTCGGCGGCGCGGGATGTGTTTCGCGCTTACAACTTTCAGGAAATTCGCACGCCCATTTTTGAGTCGACGGAGTTGTTCGCGCGCGGAGTTGGCGAAGAGACCGACATCGTTGCAAAAGAAATGTACACGTGGGAGGATCGCGGGCGGGCAGAGAGCGATAAGGGACAGTCGCTGACGCTTCGGCCGGAAGCCACTGCAGGCATCGTCCGCGCCTACATTGAACACAAACTCGGAGATCGCGGATTGAACAAGCTCTACAGCATCGGTCCGATGTTCCGGCGCGAACGGCCGCAAAAAGGCCGCTATCGTCAGTTTTACCAGATCGATGCCGAAGTCATCGGTCCGGCCTCGGCGGGCAGCGATTCTCCGGCGCGGGATGCGGAGGTCTTGGAGATGCTGGCGACGTTGCTCGACCGGCTGGGGATCTCGGGCTGGAATCTGGAACTGAACTCGGTGGGGTGTCCGAACGATCGCGTCGCGTTTAATGAAGCGCTGCGCAAGGCTCTGGGGCCGGTCGTGGGGAAGATGTGCGTGGATTGCCAGCGGCGGGCGGTGACCAATCCGCTGCGCGTGTTTGATTGCAAAGTGCCCGAGGATCAGCCGATCATCGATACGCTGCCGCGCATCAGCCAGTTTCTGGATGAAGGTTGCCGTAAACATTTTGAGGCGGTGCAAGAGATTCTAACCAAAGTAGGCGTCCGATTTTCCTTGAACGACCGTCTGGTGCGCGGGCTGGATTACTACACGCGTACGGCATTTGAGTTCACGCACGGGGCGCTGGGAGCGCAGAACGCGATTCTGGGCGGCGGGCGGTATGACGGGCTGTCGGAGGCGCTGGGGGGGCCGGCGGCTCCGGGGATCGGGTTCGCGATTGGGGAAGACAGGCTGGTGATGTCGCTGCAGGAATCGGCGTCGGCTGAAAGTGTTGTGAAGCGGCCGGACGCGTACGTAGCTCCGCTGGGTGTGGGCATGAATGGCGAAGCGGCGCGGCTGGCGCGGGAGTTGCGGCGGCACGATCTGATCGTCGATCTGGGGGATGAAAGCTTCCGGCTGAAGAAATCGTTTGAGGCAGCCACGAAAGTGGGGGCAAAATACATTTTGATTGTGGGTGAGAATGAAGTGAAGGCGGACGCATTTGCGCTGAAGAATCTTTCGAGCGGCGAACAGGTTTCTGTGCCGCGCGGGGAACTGGCACGGAAGATTCGGGAGTAGACATGGGAAAAGTTCGTTCCAGCCTCGATGATGCTGCGCGCAGCTTTATTGAGGCGCAGCACGTGTTTTTCGTGGCATCGGCGCCGCTCGATGGGGGCGGGCATGTGAACCTTTCGCCCAAGGGTCTGGACACGTTTCGAATTCTGGGACCGACGACCGTGGCTTATGTGGACTACAACGGCAGCGGCGTGGAAACCATTGCTCACCTGAAAGAGAATGGGCGAATCGTTCTGATGTTCTGCGCCTTTCAGGGGCCTCCGAACATTTTTCGTCTGTACGGGCAGGGCCGGGCGGTCGAGCCGCAGGAGCAGGAATTTGCCGGGCTCGCCGGTTCATTTCACGACTGCGAAAGCGCTCGCTCCATCATCGTTGTCGAGCTCACCCGCGTCACGGACTCTTGCGGCTTTGGCGTCCCTCTCTTTAAGTATGAGGGCGAGCGGCAGCAGTTGCAGGCCTGGGCACGCCATCGTGGGGCGGAGGGATTGAAAGCTTACCGGCAGGAAAAAAACCGGCGCAGCATCGATGGACTGCCGGGGGTTGCGGATTAGGCATTCGCAGCGCGGCGTTGGCGCAGGTTGCATGGCTCCCCTTCGGCTTCGCTCCGGGTAGGCTTTCGCTTCGCTCAGGATGACAAGTCATTCGTTGGTTGGTGTGGGGGTATTTCATGAAGATAAGCTTGACGATTTGCGCGGTCTTGCTGTTGGCAAGCGCTGTGCCTGCTGCGGCGCAGGCTCCGGTAGCGGCGAAGCCCCTTAATCCGCTGGAGCGGACCTTAATTGCGAGGGAAAAAAGTCTGATCGAGGCGAAGAAGAAAGACGATGGGACATATTTCAAGCAGACGGTGGGCGCGGATTTTGCCCTCGTGGGGGTGGATGGGACGCTGCTGGAGCGGCAGGAGGCGGTCGATGAGTTGGGCGACTCCGAACTGCTGGAGTTAACGCCTTATGACATCAAAGTGGTTGTGGCAGGCGAGGATACTGCGATCGTCACTTACGATGCGATCGTGCGCAAGGCTCCTGAGGAAGACCAGGGGCCTCCGCCGCGATACCAGCACTTCAGCTCGGTATGGGTGAAGCAGGGTGGAAAATGGAAGCTGAAGTTTCATCAGGCAACGGCGGCGCATTGGGGAGACTGGTAGGGTTGTTGCGTGACCATGGGACTGCGATGCCTGATTTCTGGAGTTGAATGCATGGGTAAGCATGCTTGGACAAGCATGCTTGGGTGCGCATTGACTGGTTTCGACGTCGGGGCTAGAATCCGCCTGCCAAGTTGTGGGGCGATTCGTGTTTCGGAGGAACATCCGAAACACCGAAGAATACATCTTGAGGAGATGCGTTATGAAACGGGCGGGAATGATTCTGGCGGTGATGCTGGTATTCGCGGCAGTGGCCGGGGCACAGACGCAGCCTCCGAAGCCGGGGCCGGAAGTCAAGAAACTGGACATGTTCGCGGGCACGTGGACGCTGGACGGAAGCATGAGGCCGGGGGAAATGGGGCCGGGCGGACCGATGTCGGAGAAAGAAACGTGCGAGTGGATGGAGGGCGGCTTCTACCTGGTATGCCACTCGGATTACAAGAGTTCGATGGGCAACGGAGTGGGATTGTCTGTGCTGGGATATTCGGCGGATGACAAGGCTTACACGTACCGCGAGTTCAATAGTTTTGGGGAGTTCGACGACTCCAGGGGGACGGTCGATGGCGATACGTGGACCTGGACGAGCGATGAGAAGATGGGCGGGATGACGATGAAGGGCCGGTTCACCATGAAGATGACTTCGGCGTCGTCCTACAACTTTATGTTTGAAATGTCACAGGATGGAACCAAGTGGGCCGACGTCATGGACGGAAAGGCGACCAAGAAGTAGTTTTTGCAGGGGCATACCTCAGGCGCTGGAGCCCTCGTTCCTTCTGAGTCTTGCGGCGCGGCTGAGAGCCGCGCCCTTCAGATCTCACCGCGATCCTAGCCAAAAGGCTGATGAACCGCAGCCAGTTCTTCCGCCATTTATAATCGTCGGTTCGGCATTCTGCTGCATTCTTACTAGAAGGACACAATCTTGCTCGATTTCTTAGGCGATCTACGACGGACTCATATGTGCGGAGCCCTGCAGGCGGCGGACGCGGGCAAGAAGGCCACGCTAATGGGGTGGGTCAACCGGCGGCGCGATCACGGGAACCTGCTTTTCGTCGATCTGCGCGACCGTACAGGGGTGACCCAGGTTGTGATCAATGCCGAGCGCGACGCGACGATCCACGAAAAAGCGGAGGCGCTGCGCAACGAGTATGTCATCGCCGTGACGGGCACGGTGAAGCTGCGCGACGCTAACACGATTAACCCCAACATGCCCACCGGCGAGGTCGAGCTTGTGGCAGAGGAGTTGCGAATTCTGAACGAGTCCAAGCTGCCGCCGTTTCTGCCGTCGGACACGGCGCTGACCAACGAAGAGACGCGGCTGAAGTATCGCTACATCGATTTGCGCCGCGATGTGATGCAGTTCAACATCGAGCTGCGGCACAAGGTGGCGAAGGCGATCCGGGATTATCTGTCGGGGCAAGGATTTTTTGAGATAGAGACGCCGTTCATGACGCGGTCGACGCCGGAGGGCGCGCGCGATTATCTGGTTCCCAGCCGGGTGCAGCCGGGGACGTTTTACGCGCTGCCGCAGTCGCCGCAGATGTTCAAGCAGATCCTGATGATCTCCGGTTTCGACAAATATTTTCAGATCGTGCGCTGCTTTCGCGATGAGGATTTGCGCGCCGACCGGCAGCCGGAATTCACCCAGATCGATTTGGAGATGTCGTATCCGCAGCCGGAGCGGGTGTGGGAGGTGGTGGAGGGATTTCTGACGGCGGCGTTTCGGGCGGCGGGCGTTACGATTCAGGCGCCGTTTCCGCGCATGGATTATGACGAGGCCATCCGGCGGTATGGGATTGACAAGCCGGATTTGCGGCTGCCGGCCTTTACGGATGTGCGGGAGTGCTTCGCGGCGGCGGATTTCGAAGACTTGGGTGTGAATGCGAACTTGCCGGTGATTGCGATTCGCACGCCGAAAGTCGGCGAGCTTTCGCGAAAAGAGCGGGATGACATCAAGCCGATGTTTCACTCGAAGGGCGGTGCGAAAATCTTCGAAGACTTCAAACGCATCGGCAACAAATTTCCTGACGCGGCGGCGGCGATCGCGAAGAAAACCGGGATCGAGGAAGGCGATCTGATTGTGCTGGTGGCTGGGTCGGCGCAAAGCGGACCTCAGACGCCGGTCAGCGAGCATCGCAAAGTGACGCCTCAGGAGCTGGCGGTCTATATGTCGGCGGGGTTGTTGCGTCTGGCGTTGGCGCAGAAGTATGCCGAGCGGCATGGCGTTTTCAAAAAGACGGGGGATGCTTCGCAGGACTTCCGATTTTTGTGGGTGACGAACTTCCCGATGTTTGAGTGGGATGAGGGAGACAAGCGCTGGAACGCGGCGCATCATCCGTTTACCTCGCCCCATGAAGAGGATATGTCGAAGCTGGAGACGGGGGTGCAGGCGCTGAACGACCCGCTGTCGCCACTGAGCTCAGTGCGCGCGCTGGCCTATGACGTTGTTCTGAACGGAACCGAACTGGGGTCGGGATCGATTCGTATTCACCGGCAGGATGTGCAGAGCAGAATCTTTCGGGCTCTCGGCATGACTGAGGAAGAAGCGCGGGCGCGCTTTGGATTTTTTCTCGAAGCGCTCGAATACGGCACGCCTCCGCACGGCGGCATCGCGCTAGGCCTCGACCGCATCGTGATGATTCTGGCCGGAGCGGAGAGTTTGCGGGAAGTGATTCCGTTCCCCAAGACCGCGCGGGCAGTGGATTTGATGGTGGACGCGCCCACCCCGGTGAGCGAGGGGCAATTGAGGGAATTGGGAATACAAGTGAAGAAGAGCTAATCCCGCAGCGGTCTACAAGGAGTCATTCCCAGGCAGCGCGATCGCCAACGGAGTTCTGGCTGACCCCTTGGGCGTGTGGAATCTTTGCCTTCCGCTCCGCCATCTGCGAAACTTGCCTTTGGTTCTGACACTGATCGCATGTCACCCGGCCACTAACTGAGAACCGCTTCATGGGTCGCATTCACGTACTTCCCGAGCATGTTGCCAACAAGATCGCCGCGGGCGAGGTGGTGGAGAGGCCTGCCTCGGTGGTGAAAGAGCTGCTGGAGAACGCGCTCGATGCGGGCGCGACGCGGATCAAAATCAACGTTGAGGCGGGCGGGAAAAAGCTGATTCAGGTCACAGACAACGGATGCGGCATGGTGCGCGACGATGCCATGCTGGCCTTCGAGCGCCATGCCACGTCGAAGATTAAGGACGCGGAAGATCTGCTGAGCGTGGCTACGCTGGGATTTCGTGGCGAGGCTTTGCCCTCCATCGCCTCGGTGTCGCGGCTGCGGTTGGAGACTTGCGCGGGGGAAGGCGCGGCGGGGACCGTGATCGAGATCAATGGGGGCAGGATGGCGCGGGTCGAAGAGGCGGGTTTGCCCGAGGGGACGTCGATCACCATACGGGATCTTTTCTTCAACATTCCAGCGCGGAAAAAGTTTCTCAAGGCTGAATCGACAGAACTGTCACACATTGCGTCGCTGGTGACGCACTATGCGTTGGCGCATCCGGAAAAGCATTTTGAATTGCACTCGGCCGCTAACACCATGCTGGTAGCGCCGCCGGTAGCGGGATACAGCGAGCGGGTTTATCAGGTGCTGGGCAAAGAGACGCTCGACCAGTTGATTCCGGTGGCGGCGGTGCAGGCATTGGAGCACGTCGGCTTGCCGCAGCCTCCGCCGTGGCGGCGTAAACGGGAAGAGGACAACGAAGGTGAGCATAGTCCCACAAATCCTGGCGAAATGCGGCTTCACGGTTTCGTTTCTAAGCCCGAGATTCAGAAGCTGAACCGTAATTCGATTTTTGTGTTCGTGAACGGCCGCCTGATTCGCGACCGCCTGGTGCAACATGGATTGACGGAGGCGTATCGCAACGTTATTCCGCCGTCGGTGTATCCCGTGGTGCTGCTGTTTCTGGAATTGCCGCCCGGCGAAGTGGATGTGAATGTCCATCCCTCGAAGACCGAGGTACGCTTCCGGCAGCCGACGGTGATGCACGATTTTGTGCGCGACACGGTGCGGGCCGCGCTGATGAAGGCGCGACCAGCGCCGCAATTCACCACGGAGATTGGCGCCCATGCGACCGCGAGCGCAGGCCTGACTCCGGGAGCGCGAGAATGGGAGCCGCCTTCCGACCTGGTCCCGGCGTCCGGCGGGCCTGGCCGTCCGCCTTTTGAATTCGCAGGCGGCAATGGATTTGCGCTGCAGGCGCCGGTGGCGCCCCCGGTTTCCGCGCGCTTCCACTTTGAAGGCGGAATTGCAGTGGAGGGTAACGCGGCGATCCCCGTGGCTCGAGGATTCGAGTCTCGCTTTGAGGAAACGCTTCCGGATCATGGTTGCGCTGATCCGGCTTTCGCTAATCAGGGTTGCGCGCCGGCGCTCGACGTAAATGATGTCGATCAAGACAAGTCCACGCTCGATGCACTAGCTATGCTCCGGCCTCTGGGGCAGATCCGCAATTCATTTATTTTGGCGGTCAATGAAGATGGATTATGGATCATCGATCAGCATGTGGCGCATGAGCGCGTTCTGTTTGAACGGGTGCTGAAGCAGCGCGCGGCGCAGAAGGTGGAGAGCCAGCGGCTGCTGATGCCCATCGTTTGTGAGCTTTCTGCGGCGCAGCAGGCCGTGTTTGCGGAGATCGCCGACGAGCTGCAGTACAACGGCTTTGAGGCGGAGCCTTTCGGCGCGCGTAGCGTTGCGGTGAAAGTTGCGCCTGCCGGAGTGGAGGCGGCACAGGTGGAGCAGATGCTTCATGAGCTACTCGATCAGATATCGCGGGAAGAGCAGTCGTTGAACCTGGAAAAGATCCGGGGGCGCATTGCGGCGTCTATCGCCTGCCATGCGGCGATAAAGGTCAATATGCCGCTGGAGCAAAATAAAATGGAGTGGCTGCTCGCGGCGCTTGCGAAAACCGACCATCCCATGTCGTGCCCGCATGGCAGGCCGGTCGTCCTGCGGTATTCTGTAAAGGAGATACAGAAGGCGTTTAAGAGGATCTAGCGATTCGCACAAGCTGTCAGCCATCAGCTTTCAGCTTTCAGACAAAGCCCATGAACCGGGCCAGTGCGAGACCGTTCTTCTGATAGCTGATGGCTGAGAGCTGACAGCTGTTCCCATGACCGAACAAGACCTGCAGCAACATCGGCGCGAGAAGTGGCGGCTGGATGGAAAGCCCATCCGGAC
>Ga0302326_10007427_pt1 | contig 24376 bp, 16 predicted proteins | sample Palsa_T0_3_FD_202264 | JGI IMG/M metagenome (GOLD analysis project Ga0302326, IMG submission 202264) | Peat permafrost microbial communities from Stordalen Mire near Abisko, Sweden - Palsa_T0_3 | ecosystem: Environmental > Terrestrial > Soil > Palsa > Peat permafrost | place: Sweden: Abisko... | reverse complement strand
TTTGGCGAAGAGGACGATGCCGGTGGTGGCTCGGCCCAACCGGTGGACAGGGTTCGCGTTGGGGGTTTGCTTTTGCACCAAATGCAGGAGGGTGTTTTCCATGAAGCCGCCGCCGGGGAGGGTAGGCAGCCCGCTGGGTTTGTTGACGGCCAACAGATAGGGGTCTTCAAACAGGACTTCGAAGTGCTGAGGGGAGTCTGGTTCGATCCAGGGTGGACGGTTCCAAACAAGGGTTTGGCCTAAAGTGACCGATTCGCTTCCGGTGGCGGTGACGCCGTTGAGGGTGACTTCGCCATTGTTCAGTTTTTGTTGCCAGGCTTGTGCGGTTGAGTGGGCGTAAAGGCTTGCCAAGTGGGAGAGCAGGGTTTGTCCATGGTATTTGCTGATGATGATCGTCGTATAGGCATAGCCCCGGTTGAGCATGTAGTTTGAGTGTAAGCTATGGCCTCTGCGGCGCGGCGGCCGGAAGGGATTTTGCGATCCAATCGGCGCGAGGGAGCCCAGACTGGCCGAGTAGCTTTGATTTCCCTTTTCGATGTCATATTCGACGCGGCGAATAGAGAGTGTGGCGCCATCGATCAAGAGGTATGATGCAAACTTACCAACAATGATTTGCGCCAACAGTCTCGCGCCTGCCGTGCTCTTCTCGGTTGGCTGCGCAGGCTTGCCTGCCGCAACTCATCGGTGTTGCGATCCTTGCGCGGCGGCAACGAGGGAAATGTCACCAAGTCACTCGCCGACAGGTTCTGGGCGGATGACGCGCCACTCGTACGAAGCTCGGACAGGTACGGACTGAATTCGGTTTCTGACAGATTGGGAACGAGAAACGCTAGGCTCCCGTCACGCTGGTTCGTTTCGACGACACGATAGAACGTCATCGTCGCCACGACCATCAAGGGTATTCTACCGGATGGTCGCTATGTGAAGTTAACGCTCATTGGGGTCCGTCCCAACCCTATTTTTCCGGCAGATCGTAGCCGGCCATGCGGCGGACCCAGATATTGCGATAGCGCACGGGGTTGTGGTGGTCTTGCAGGGATAGCGGCAACTCCGCGGGGTGGGGCCGGTAGTGGGCCACATTGCGATAGATCATTGGGCCCATCAGTTCCTTATGTATGTGCACTACCACGCCGTTCCAGATAACGGTCTGGTAGGCCGGTTTGACCAGCTTGTCGCCATCGAATTTCGGCGCTTCGAAAACGATATCGTAGACCTGCCAGTCGCCGGGCTTGCGGGCGGCATTGACGAGGGGCGGCCACTGGCCGTAGAGCGCGCCGGCCTGTCCATCGGCGTAGGTGGGGTTGTTGTAAGCGTCGAGCACTTGGATTTCGTAAAGGCTCATGGGGAAGACGCCGCTATTGCCGCGGCCCTGGCTGGTGCCGGTGATATCGGGCGGCTCAGACCATTCGACGTGCAATTGAATATCGCCGAACGATTCGCGGGTGCGCAACTCGCCGGTCTCCGGACCGACTTCGAAATAGCCGTCTTTCACCGGCCATTTGGGGTCGACCAGCTTGCCTTGATCGGGCCCTTTTCCGGCCTGGCACCACTTGGAGAGATCCTTGCCATCGAACAGGACGATGGCGTCGGAGGGTGGCGCGCCGGGAACGGCTGACGGGGTAACGACTTTGGGGTGCGGACGGGCGGGGTCGTGCACGTGCCAGGGGAGTCCCGGCAGCATGGGGGTGTCGGTGAAACCGAGGTCGCCGGGTTTCGCGGGAGGGGCTTGTTGCTGGGCGAAGACGGTGGTGGCAATGGCGGCGATTGCGGCTAGAAAGCTGATGAGGAATCGGTCTCGCATATTGGTCCGTTTTGTGAGATTTTCGCTTCCACAGTGTAACTCCATGAAAAGGTCCCCGAATGGTCTATCGCGTTATCCGTCTGGCGTGGCTGGCTGTGCTGGCATGCGCGGTGTATTGGACGGTGCGGCTGGCGCGGGCCGACTGGCTGTTCGTGCGGGGGGATGCTGCGTCCTTGCGGGAGGCGATGCGGCTGGCCCCAGGGAATGCGGAGTACGCGAGCGCGCTGGCGGAGGCGGATACTGCGCGCGCGGTGGAGATTTTGAAAGATGCGGCGGCTCGGAATCCGCTAGATGGCGGATTGCGGGTTCAGCTCGGGTTGGCCGAAGAGGAGCGCGGCGACTTTGGGGGCGCAGAGAAGGATTTATTAACGGCGACACGGCTCGATCGCGGCTTCGCGCCTCGGTGGGCGCTGGGCGATTTCTACTTTCGGCGACAGGATGCGGAGAAGTTCTGGCCAGTGGTGAGGAGCGCGCTCGAGGTGTCGTATGGCGACGTATCGGCGCAGTTCCGCCAGTGTTGGTCGCTTAGTGAGGACGCAAGCGTCATCTTGGAGCGGGCGGTACCGGATCGGCCGGTAGTGATGCGGCGGTATCTGGATTTTCTGGTGAGCGAGGGGCGGATGGATGCGGCCGGGCCGGTGGCTTTGCGAGTACTGGCGAGGGCAGATCGGGAAGTAGCGCCGTCGCTGGTTAATTATTGCGATCGCATGCTGGCGGACTGGCGCGGCGAAGATGCCCTGGCGATTTGGAACGGGCTTGTGGAGCGAAAGTTGGTAACGGAAGCGGGCCGTGGATTCGACTGGCGCATTGCGGAGACGCCCGGGATTCATGTTGAGCGTGTGGGGGATGGCTGGACGCTACGCTTCAACGGAAGACAACCGGAGAGTGTGGAGATTTTGAGCCGGTATGTTCCGCTCGTGCCGGGGCGGGAGTATAGGGTTTCGGGCTGTCCCTCGGAGTCGGGGATCGTGTGCCAGTTGGTAGGGGCGAGCTCCGCTCGCCTGGACAAGCTGAAGCATGTCCCACAAGAGAACGCGAATTTGGGCCGCCTGGTGTTGGCATATCGCCGCGAGCCGGGCACTACACGTCTCGAAGGCTCGATCGTGGTGAAGAAGCTCGCTATTACGGTGGCGGAGCGGTGATCCGGAATGGGCTGGTGTTGGTTCTCGCGGCAGCGGTGCTGGTCATGTTTGAGCCTCGGGCGTGGATCGATCCGACTTTGCCGCTGGCAGGCTTGTTTCTGCTAGCGTGCTTCGTTCGCCCCCGCGAGCTGGGATTCAGTTTTCCGATGATTCCGCTGGCCGGAGCTGTCGTGTGGGTATTGCTGCGAGGGGGCGACAAGCTAACCACGCTGGTGTGGGTAGGCAATCTGGTGGCATTCTGCCTGGCCCTACAGGTTCGCCGCCGATTTACGGATCTCCTGCTATATTTTGCTTTTGCGCTGAGTGTGTTTTCGGTAATGCAGTACTTCGGCAGCTCGGGCGACGGACGCAGTTGGGGACCGTTCGTCAATCGCGATCAGTACGCGGCGTTCATCGAGTTGGTGCTGCCTCTGGCGCTCGTGCCGGCACTCGGCGGAGAGCGGCACGCGTTCCGGTTCGCGGTGATGGCGGCGGCGATGTATGCGACGGTGATCGCGGGGGCATCGCGCGCGGGCGCTATTCTGACGACTGCCGAGATCGTGATCGTTCAGTTCGCGATGTGGCGGCGCGGGCGGCGAAGGGGCGCGATGCAACTATGGCCGCTGGCGGTGGTGTTCGTGGGCGTGGCGGGATGGGCGGTGCTATGGAATCGGTTCTCGGATCCCGATCCATTGGGAGGCCGAAGGGAGATTTTGGCGGGAACGGTGGCGATGATCGAGGCGCGGCCCTGGACGGGCTTCGGGCTGGGGACGTTTCGAACGGTTTATCCCGCCTATGCATCGGTCGATTTTGGCTCGGTGGTGCAGCACGCTCACAACGATTGGGCGGAGTGGGCGGCCGATGGCGGCATTCAATTCAGCTTAATTCTACTCGCGATCGCGGTGTGGAGCGTCCCAAGGGCGTTCCGTTCGTTGTGGGGAATCGGCATCCTGGCGGTGTTCGTCCACTCGCTGGTGGATTTTCCGCTGCAAAAGCCGGCGCTGGAGCTTTGGCTTTTTGCCATGCTTGGCGCGCTGGCAGCGGAAAATCGCGCTATTTCAGACCGCCGCTGACGGTGGTTTCCACGCAGGCGCAGTTGGCAGGACCCCTGGCGGCGACATTCTTACACTTTCCTGGTTTGCGGTTGGCGGTGGTACAGGACGCTCCGCTTTGGCAGACGGCACTGCCGGACTTGGTGGCGCACGGTCCATCGGACACGAAGCCCGCACGTTGGAGCAAGCCAGGAAAGCCGTTGAGCTGCGAGCAGGTGCCGCCGTATGAAATGGCGCTGAAGACCGTCGACGTGACGCAGACCGCGACGATCAGGATCAGGAACGCAAAAACAGCTGCGGGTCTCATTTGACCGGATAGTAGCGAGGACATCCGTTTACGTCTCCGATTTCTGCCCCGCAGCGGAATGCGGAATCCCATTTCCGAACACTTGCGACGTTTGTGGGTGTATCTTAAGTACTTGAGCTACCGTGAAATAGCTTCTGGCCCCCCAACTGCCCGACTTGCTTGGTTTAGCTCTCGACAAATCCCGATGAAATCCTCCGATTCCCGCACCCCTTGTATTCTGATCGCTGACGACCAGCCCGACGTCCTCGAGGCCCTACGGTTCCTGGTGAAGGGTGAAGGCTACCAAGCGGAAAGCGTGAACTCACCGCCGGCGGCCATCGATGCCGTGGAGTCGCGCGACTTCGATGTGGTGCTGATGGACCTCAATTACACGCGCGATACCACTTCAGGGCAGGAAGGGCTCGACCTTTTGAATCGCATACAATCGCTCGATTCCACACTGCCGGTGATCGTGATGACGGCGTGGGGGTCGGTGGAACTGGCGGTGGAAGCGATGCGGCGCGGGGCGCGCGACTTCATTCAGAAGCCCTGGGATAACGCGCGGCTTTCGGCGATTCTCAAGACGCAGATCGAGCTGGGACGCGCGCTGCGCAAAGGGCAGCGGCTGGAAGCGGAGAATCGCGCCCTGCGGGCGGAGAGATTCCCGCAATTGATTGCGCATTCTGCGGCCATGCGGCCGGTGCTCGACGTGATTTCGCGGGTGGGGCCGTCCGATGCCAATGTTCTGATCACTGGCGAGAACGGTACAGGCAAGGGGCTGGTGGCGCAGACGCTGCATTCGGTCTCGCTGCGCGCTACACGTCCGCTGGTCACGGTGAACACCGGCGGATTGGCGGAGGGAGTGTTTGAGAGCGAACTGTTCGGACACGTCAAGGGCGCGTTTACCGACGCCAAGGTCGATCGCGTGGGGCGATTCGAAATGGCCGACGGCGGCACGCTGTTCCTTGACGAAATCGCGAACATTTCGGGGGGACTGCAGTCGAAACTACTAAGGACGCTGGAGTCAGGCGAGTTCGAACGGGTGGGATCGTCGAAGACGCGGCGGGTGGATGTGCGCGTCTTCTCAGCGACGAATGAAGATCTGGCGTCGCGCGTGGCAGAAGGAAAATTCCGGCAGGATCTGCTGTTCCGTCTGAACACCATCGAACTGCGGTTGCCGCCTATGCGCGACCGGCGCGAGGACATCCCGCTGCTGGCCTCGCACTTCCTGCACCAGCACGCGGAGCACTACCGCAAGGGACTGACGGGTTTCGACGAAGGGGCGATCAAGGCGCTGCTGGCGCATGCCTGGCCGGGCAATGTGCGCGAGTTGGATCATGCGGTGGAGCGGGCGGTCCTGATGGCGCAGGGCGATACGATCAGGGCGGCGGATTTGGGGCTGCGGGCGGGCCGAGAGGGCCCACCGCGCCTGGAAGAAATGAGTCTGGAAGAAGTGGAAGCGCTGTTGATTAAGAAAGCGCTGGCACGGTTCAACGGCAACGTGAGCCACGCCGCCAATGCTCTGGGGCTGAGCCGCAGCGCGCTCTACAGGCGGTTGCAACGCTACGGACTGTAAAATGACGGCAGAGACAACCACTGAGCTCATGAGCCGCGCCAACAAACCCGCACACCTGAGCCACGAAGGCCGCGTGGTGTTGCTGGCGGTGCTGGCGGGGCTCCCGGGGTCGGCCACAGCACTGTATTTGCTCTGGTCGCGCGGGTACCCGCTGCGATACGAGCTGACTTTCACCACGCTGATCGTCTGCGCCTGGCTGGGCTTCGCCTTCGCGGTGCGTGAGCGAGTGGTATTTCCACTGCAGACGTTGAGCAACTTGCTGGGCGCGCTGCGCGAGGGCGATTATTCGGTACGCGGCCGATCACCCAAACCCGACGATGCGCTGGGCGAAGTGATGCGTGAGGTGAACACTCTCGGCAGCACGTTGCGCGAACAACGGTTGGGCGCGATGGAGGCGACCACGCTGCTGCGCACCGTGATGAGGGAGATCGATGTGGCGATCTTCGCTTTCGACGAGCATCAGCGGCTGCGGCTGGTGAACCGCGCGGCCGAACGGCTGCTGGCCGCGCAACCCGAGAAGCTTTTGGGACAGACGGCGCACGAGATTGGGCTGGAAGCATGCCTACTGGGGCCGGAGCAAAGCACGCTACAGGCATCGTTCCCCGGCGGGGCGGGACGGTTCGGAGTGCGGCGGACGGGAATTCGCGAGCGCGGACTGCCGCTCGATCTGATTGTGATCTCGGATTTGACGCAGGCGTTGAGCGAGCAGGAATTGCAGGCGTGGCAGCGGCTGGTGCGCGTGCTGGGGCACGAGCTGAATAATTCGCTGACGCCGATCAAGTCGATTGCCGGGAGCCTGGCGAGCATTGTGGCGCGGGAGAACTTGCCGGACGATTGGCGCGACGACATGCGGCGCGGGCTGACGGTCATCACCAGCCGTTCGGAGAGTTTGAGCCGGTTTATTGGCGCGTATGCGCGGTTGGCGAAGCTGCCGCGTCCGCAGTTGCAGCCGCTCGAAGTGAAGTCGACGGTAGAACGCGCGGTGAGTTTCGAAACCAGGGTCGGGGTGAAAGTGAATGAGGGCGCGCCGTTGACCGTGCAGGGCGATCCCGATCAACTGGAACAGGTGCTGATCAATCTGCTGCGCAATGCTGCCGACGCATCGCTGACAACCAAGGGCGGCGTGGAGGTGGGATGGCGGCGCGATGGCGCGATGCTGGAAATCTCGATCAAGGACGAAGGGCCGGGACTTTCGAGCACGGCCAACCTGTTCGTACCGTTCTTCACGACTAAGCCGGGAGGCTCGGGAATCGGGCTGGTGCTCAGCAGGCAGATCGCCGAGGGGCATGGCGGGGCGCTGACGCTGGAGAATCGGAAAGACGGCCCGGGGTGCGTGGCGCGGTTGCGGCTGCCGGGGTAAAAGGATGGCGACCGACGTGGCGCAGGCACTCATGCCTGCTGGGTCGAGACTCCGAACTCCTGAAGTTGTGGAATTTGACATGAGCCCGCACTCCGCTCCCTCTGGTCGCAGCTCAGTATCGGCACGTTGCGTTTCCGAGCCGTGACCAAAGGGAGCGGTATACGTGATGCCAAAACTGGCTCAAGTCAATTTCCTCCCCACCCCTAAACTGTGGCGCGACTTCAGGAGTTCGAGACTCATCTCGACCAGCCGGGGCACATTAGACTACGAATTCCATCGACAGTACGTAGAGTTTTTTCCAAACGTCTCGCCGAGATGAGTCTCGGCGCTCCGGACTGAACGTCCGCGCCACGTCACCTTAGCGGCCCTGAGTGACGAAGTTCAGCTTGATTTCGACGGGCGATTCCACTGGTTTGCCGTTCAGCATGGCGGGCTGGTAGTGCCATTGGAGCACGGCATCCAGGGCGGCCTTTTGCAGCATACTGTTGCCTCGGACAACGCGCGGATTCTTGACCTTTCCGTCGACAGTGATGGTGGCTTCCAGCTCCACGACTCCGCTGGCTCCGGCCTGGCGGGCGAGTTTCGGATATTCAGGATCGACCTTAGCAAGCACTTTGGCCGCCGTCAACTGGCCACCAACCTTGGGAGCTGGGGCGGGCGGGGGAACGGCCGACTTCGGTGGAGGCGGCGGTAAAAGCTGCTGACTGGCTTCCATTCCCGGCAGGGTAGTGGAACTGGCAGGCGCCGCGGCGCGGCCGATGGCAGGCGCATCGTCGGGCAAATCGGCCTGGGTGACTGGACGAAGGCGCTGCGCCAGGCTCGCGGCGTTGAAGGGCTTCAGGTTGGGGGCTGGCTTGTTAGCTGGGGTCTCATCCGGCGCTTTGGTGTCCGCAACCGCGGAGGTCGAAGCGGGGTTGGCCTCTGTGCTACCAGCGGGTTTGGCGCCGTTGTCTTTCGAAGGAGTGCCGGGCGTTGCTGTCGCGGACGGCGTGTCAAGCGGGGAAGGCCGGGGATCTAACACACGCAGCGATTCGCTGGTGGTCTTCGACTGGCGCGGGTCCGTCACTTCCATCTGGAAGCTCACGTCGCCGGTGATGGGTGGGTAGAGAATGCTTCCAGTGCGAACCTGATTGGGATCCAACTCGATGTTCTCATGGCGGTCTCCGTCGGAGATGGAGAGCACTACTTTGCTGGCGCTTTGGATCACCGGAAGGTCGCGGTTCCAGGTGAGCAGCATGCCGCCCGCAGTCCGTTCTACGCGCAGGGCGAGAGGAGACGAGTCCTGCTGCGCGGCCGGGGCGGGCCTGTTCACGCGGTGCACCAGCATAGGATAGACAACCAATCCACCGCCTCCGAGCACTAGCATGCCAATGGCCGCGGCCACCAGAAGCCGAAGCTTCTTGTTTTTCTTCTCGGGGGCGGGCGCGTAGATTCCAAACGCTGGTGTCTCAACGGCGACGGCTGCGACGGATGCGGGTGCTTCGAGGGATTTGGCCGGCTGGGCTATGGCTTTCTCTTTGTCCTTCTCCTTCTCATCCTTTTCGATCGCGGGGACTACGGGCTGGAGCTTGGGCGCCGCAGGTGCGGGCGTTTCGATGCGATCGGCCGGTTGGCTCTTCGGCGCGGGGGGCGCGGCCTGCGTTTCCACCTGTTCCACTGCGATGGGCGGAAGCGTTGGCGGCGCCACCACGGGTTCAGGAGCGATCTCGCGGCGGGAAGCGATGGGGACGATTTGCGCCCTCGACTGCGGCTTAGGCGGCATGGCGGGTTGCGCCGCGACGGGCGCCGCCGGCGAGTCGGGGAAAGCGCTCGGCTCAGGCTTGTCGTTACTTCGCAGAAGGGCAAGTTCGGAGGAACGGAAGGGGAACTCGCGATGGCTCTGCTCGCCGTTGAATGTCCCGTTTTGGCGAATGAAAATTCCGGCTGAGCTCACCTTGGTGGCAAACGGCCGGATCAGCAGAACAAACTGGTGCGGCTCCGCGAAACGTGGTTCGAGAAAGGCGAGATCCTCGGCATCGAGTGACAAACCCTTTCGCGTATGGCTGCGGAAATATCCGATTACGCGAGCGTTGCCGTTACCGCCCTGTTTCTGGATAGCTTGTTCGAAGCGCGCCGCGTCTCCATCGGAGAGCCGGTAGAGCGGACCACGGGTGTAATCGCAGGAAATCAATTCGAAGTCGGATACCGTGACCACACCCTGGGCGCCAGGCGCGGAATACCCGAGCAGCAATCCGCCGATTTCCGACCCACGCGACGTGAGTGATCGAAATGTCTCCGCAGCTTCAGACTCTAGGCGGTCTATGAGCGGCAGAGGCAAGCGTACGGCGAGCGTTTTTTGCGGTCCTTCCCAGGTGTAGCAAGCAGCCTCGGATGTCGTCAGATCGATGCGTTCCGCACGCGCCGTCGAATCAAGCATAGAGTCCTCCCAGGCCTACGATTTTACTCGCATTTTTCCTAAATTCACTCATAATTATGAAGAAATAGACCAAGGTTATTGGTTTTAATTGAGAGTTATATCTGTGGTAATCAGAAGAGGTTAACTTAATATAGCATTAATATTATCCTCCATTAGCATAGCAATTACACGATATTACTCCTATAATTAAGCTCAAAATGACCGGGCGTACCTGCCAGCTATGCGGGAAGGCTTTGAGCCGCTTCACGGTCGGCTCAGGCGGAGACTTCTGCTCGCGCGAACATCGCAACCAATTCCGGCTGCGTCTGGGCATGGACCGCCTGATGGAAGCGAACAAAGTCGCCAACCTGATGCGCCGCCGCGAGAATGCTAAGAGCATTCCGGCGGCGCAATTGGCGCGCGACTCAAAGGTTTCGCCGCGCGTGGCGCCGCTTTTGCCAATGCCAATGCGCCAGCCGGACGTTCGCCCGATGCGGCCGCTGGCGGCTGCCCTGGCAACACCCGCGCTCGCCACCCATTCGGAACTCTCGCGTCTGCAATCGCAACCGGCCAAGGCGATGAGTTCGGAAGTGCGTTCCATCGAGGCCCGGGACTTCGGAGTGCGTCTCGAGCGACTGCTTCCTCCGCCCGTGCGCAGCGATAGTTTCCAAGCACGGATCCCCCCCGCGGGTGTGGTAATTCCGCGCCTTTCAGGAGCCCGTTTAGCGCGCCTCCGGCGAGAAGTGTCGCAACTGCGGCTGGTATTGCACCGGACACATGTCGGCGGCAACGGCATTCAGGTTCGCCCCTTGCACATGCCGGCACAGAATCCGCAGGAGCCGCAACCGGCGCGGCGATTGAACAACTCGGCCGGCCGCGGGCGCGAATTACGCGTTTCGGGCGGGATTGGATTCCGCCTCTTCGCGCCGCGTATTCGCACGGTTGAATTTCCGCCTCCACCCACGAATCCGCCGGGGCGCTCCACCAATGCGCGCGGCTTGACGTCGTCGACGCAACCCAAGAAAAGCTCGCCACTCCAGGCCGGCGTGATGCGTTTTACGGTGGGCATTCCCTCTGGCCCGAAAGGGCCGAAGCAAAACCATAAAGCGGTATTCCAGTGGCCGGACAAGGCGCTGAACGGGACCGGTCCGGCGCGAGACGCGATTCCGGTTACACGAAGCTGCGATGTGGCATGGGAAGCGCCGCCAATTGCAACGCCGCACTTGCGGCATGGTAACGGCACGGCGCGGTTGCGTGCGGTAGGCCCGCAGGCGCCCTCGCTGCCGGCGCCGGAGCCTCGCGTAATCACAGTGGCGAGACGGGTGACAGAGATAGTCTTCCAGCCGCAAGAGACGCCGTTCCAATGCCCCAGCGATCTGCACGGGTCGCTGCTGAGCAGCATGCATTTCGGCGCCGCTCCGATACGCAAGGTGGACGCTCCGCCAGCCGCCATGGAAGAACATTTCGACGCGGGTCTGCAGAACTGGGTGGGTGGAACGGCTGACTGGAAAGTGGATGTGGCGGGTGTGCGTCCGGGTTCACTGGCGCTCTATCAGCCGTCGCTGGACATGGCGAATTACCAGCTGGAGTTTCTGACCCGCATTGAACAGCGCGGCATGAGTTGGGTGTTCCGGGCGGCCAACTATCAGGATTATTACAAAGTCACACTTGCGGTGGCGCAGGGCGGCGGTTACGAAATTCGCCGCCAGACGATGATCGGCGGACTGGCGGAAAACGTGACAGTCCGCGCCGTGCCCCCGGCCACACCAGCTCACAGCGGCAAGACAGCCGTCACCGTGCGAACACGCGTGGCGGGGAACGATTTCACAATATCACTGGACGGCCAGGCGATCGATACCTGGACCGATGCGCGCCTCACCGCGGGCGGCATCGGATTTGTTGGCGCTCCGGAAGAGCGGGCGCGGCTCTACTGGGTTAAAGTCACGCCCATTGGGCATATCAGCAAGGAGTATTCGAAGCGATGAGCACTATTGCCTCCCGACCCTTTAAGGTTTCCCCCGTCCGTTCGTCGCAGACGGATCCTAACGAAAAACTCGGCCCGGCGGCCGCTACATCCGGTTCCCTGGCCCGTGCGGTCACCCTGCACCTGGCAGGCAAACCCGAAGAAGCGCTGAAACAGCTGGAGCGCGCCGTCGATTCCGGCGAGGCATCACCCGAACTGTATCGCGCGATGGGGCACATCCAATTCGAACTGGAGTCGTTCGCCGACGCGGCCGACAGCTATCGCAGCCTCACCAAACTCAAACCCCAATACGCCAAAGGCTGGTTCAACCTGGGCGTCTGCCTGGAGCGCCTGGAGGACTGGGACGAAGCTTCGCAGGCGTTTCATAAAGCCGCCACGCTGGACCCTTCGCATCTGGAAGCGCACCTCGGCCTGGGCGTGAGCCATCTGCGGCTGGAGGACGCCAAGTCCGCTCTCTTCGCTTTCGAAAGAGTGCTGGAGCTGGCGCCCGATCATGCGGATGCGCTGTTCGGCAAGGCTGCATCCATTCAGTCGCTGGGCCATCCGGATGAGGCCTCGGAGATCTACCAGCACATTCTGGAACACGACCCGGAGTCGGAAGAGTCCTTGGCGAATCTGGTGCTGATCGGCATGTCGAAAGAGGACTTCGACATGGTGCGCGAGTTCTCCGAACGGCTACTTGAGCTGAAACCGGGATCGAACATTGCGCTGGAGGGCCTGGCAGCCTGGGCCTGCGCTGCGGGCGATCATGCGCTCACGTCAAAATTCTGCACGCTCCTGGTGTCGGCGGTGCCGGGCCACTTCGAGGGATGGTTCAATCTCGGGTTGGCGCATCATAAATCGGGGCGCTGGGAACAGGCCGCGGAAGCGTACGAAGAGGCGCTGAAGATCCGTCCGCAATCGGCAGAGACATACACCAACCTGGGAATCGTGCGCGAACAACTCGACGATGCGGATGGGGCGCAGGCGGCATATATGCGCGCCGCCGAAGTGAATCCGGAGTCGCTGGCGCCGGTGTGGAATCTGGCTCTTCTGTTGGAGCACGAGGGGCGCGTGGAAGATGCGGAGCGCCACTATCGGCAGATTTTGGAGAAGGCTCCGCGCGAAGAAGAAGCGCGTTTCCGTTTGGGTTTCCTGCGGCTCCAGCGGCAGGATTTCCGCGGCGCCGCCGAAGCTTTCGAAGGATGCTTGAAGTATCGTTCAGCCTGGCCGGAAGCGCACGCCAATCTGGCGCTGGCTTACAGCGGGATGGGCGAACGCGATCACGCCGAACGGCTGTACGAGAAGATGCTGGAGACCGACCCGAAGTCGCTGGAAGCGCTGCGCGGTTTGGCGGCCATGGCGATTCAGGCTTCAGACTTCGATACCGCGCTTGAGTTCCACGTGCGGCTGATCGATCTGGGCGAGCGCTCGCCGGAGATCCTGTACAACACCGGATTGATGTATGAGAAGGCGGGCAAACTCGAGAACGCGGTGCGCTTATATAAGGAAGCACTGGCGCTCGAGCCGCACATGCCGGAAGCTTTGCTCAATATGGGTCGCATTCTGGAGACTACGGGTAAGCCGGACGAAGCGCGGGCTTGCTGGGCGAAGGCACTGGAAGCGGAGCCGGCATTGGCGCAGGGATACTTCGGTCCCGCGATCGACTAACGGGGCGGCGGCAGGTCTCGAGGTGGCGCGAACTTCAGTCTGCGGCGCCGAGACGCCGAACTCTGAGGTCGTGGAATTTGCCATGAGCCCGTACTCCGTTCCCTCTGGTCGCGGCTCAGTATCGGCACGTTGCGTTTCCGAGCCGTGACCGAAGGGAGCGATATGCGTGATGCCAAAACTGGCTCAAGTCAATTTCCTCCCCACCGCTGAACTGTGGCGCCACTTTCGGAGTGCGGAGACTCATCTCGGCGGCGTTGTGACGCTACATTGCGAACTTACTCAGAGGTTCGGCGGTTGATCTTCGCGCGACGGGTCGAGAGGAGTCTCGACCCGCAGCCTGAAGGCTGCGCCACGTCAACCCTAGCCCTTTCGGGCTCGGGTCTATTCCCTAGCAAAAGTTTTACTTCCCGTACACTTACGGCACACCGCCAGGCTTCGTCTGCAACTCCCGCGCAGATTAGAACACAGCACTTGGCTGTCCTTCTGTGATTCAGCTAACGGTGGAAGGCCATCTGCACAAGGCCCGTGAGGACAACCGTAAAGGTTGGCCTTGGGCCAAAATCTCCGCGTTCTCGAAGAGAAAAAACACATGATCCAGGACCACGCCGCTGGCAGTCTCGACCAGCAGGTAACGGAGACGCCGAAGCTGTTGCCACCGGGCAAGGCGCAACCCTTGCTCGAAGGGCCGCGAAAGAAACCCTGGTGGCGTCGAACGATGTCGTGGGTTTTGATCGCGGCATTCCTCCTATTAGTATTTCTGGTGGTGCATTCCTTCAGCGGCAACAAGTCCGCCGCCCCGCCCGGAAAGAATGCGCAAATGGGCGCGGCAGCGATCACTTCCGGGCAGGCGACGACCGGCGATATCAACATTTACATCGAGGCACTCGGCACGGTGACGCCGGTCAATACGGTGACGGTTTACAGCCAGATTACTGGGCGCGTCACGGCCGTGCATTATCACGAAGGTCAGATGGTGCACGAAGGGGATCCACTGATCGACATTGACCCCCGTCCATACGAGGCTACGCTCAAGCAGGCCGAAGGTACTCTGGACCACGACCGCGGCGTCCTGGCGGAAGCGAAGATCGATCTGCAGCGTTATAAGGACGCCTTCGCGAAAAACGCCATCGCCCGGCAGCAGATGGAGGACCAGGAGCAGGTGGTGGTGCAAGACGAAGGCACCGTCAAAGCGGATGAAGGCACGGTGGCATACGATCAGACGCAATTGTCGTACTGCCATATCGTGGCGCCCGTGACGGGACGGGTGGGGCTGCGGCTGGTGGACCCGGGCAATACGATCTTTTCGGGCAGCAACTCGACACTGGTGGTGCTCACGCAATTGCAACCGATCACAGTGGTATTTAACGTATCGGAGGACGACCTGGCGCAGGTTAACGCACAACTGAAAGGCGGTCGCCGTTTGCCGGTAGACGCTTTCGATCGTGCAAATGAAAACAAACTTGCGTCCGGCACACTGACGTCGCTTGACAACGAAGTCGACACTACGACAGGGACGGTGAAGTTCCGGGCGGAGTTTCCCAATCAGAATCTGTCGCTGTTTCCCAATCAATTTGTAAACGCGCGCCTGCTGGTGAAGACCTTGAAAAAGGCTACCTTGGTGCCGACCGCGGCCGTGCAGCATAACGGGACACAACCATTTGTGTACGTCGTCCAGCCCAACAGCACGGTCTCCGTGCAGCAAATCCAGATCACCACCAACAACGATCAGAATACAGCGGTTACGGGGATCAATCCCGGAACAACGATCGCCACCAGCGGATTCGATCGACTCGAAAATGGCGTTCCCGTGAGCGTGAAAGGCCAAGCGGGCACACAACAGCAAGGCGGTACATCGCCCGCCGGAACTCCGGGAAAATGAGTCCCTCGCGTCCATTCATCTTACGGCCGGTGGCGACGGCGCTGCTGATGGCGGCCATGTTTTTGGCGGGCGCGGTGGCGTTCCTCCAGCTTCCGATATCGGCGCTTCCGGAAGTGGACTACCCGACGATGCAGGTGCTCACGTTCTATCCCGGTGCGAGCCCCGACGTGGTGGCGTCGGCCGTGACGGCGCCGCTGGAACGGCAGTTCGGGGAAGTCGCGGGACTCAGCCAGATGACGTCGACGAGCGCGGGGGGCGTGTCGGTAATCGTGATGCAGTTCCAGCTCAGCCTGAGTATCGACGTGGCAGAGCAGGAAGTGCAGGCGGCCATTAACGCGGCGCAGAGTTATCTGCCCGCCAATCTCCCGGCGCCTCCGGTCTATAGCAAATCGAATCCGGCGGACGCGCCGGTGCTGACTCTGGCTCTTACTTCCAACGAAATGCCCCTCTCGCAGGTGGAGGATCTGGCCGACACGCGCCTCTCGCCGAAGATTGCGCAGATTTCGGGTGTGGGCCTGGTGAGTATTTCCGGCGGCCAGAAGCCGGCGGTGCGGATCCAGGCGAATCCCACAGCATTGGCGTCGTACGGAATTAACCTGGAAGATCTGCGCAACGCGCTCACCGGCAATAGCCTTAACTCCGCGAAAGGAAACTTCGATGGGCCCGCGCAGGACTATACCATCAACGCCAACGACCAATTGACGACCAGCACCGACTATAAGAGCGTCGTGGTGGCGTACCGCGATGGCGCGCCGGTGATGCTGACTTCCGTGGCGCGCATAGTGGATGGCGTGGAGAATAGCAAGCTGGCGGCATGGAATGACCTTACGCCCGCGGTGCTGATTAACATCCAGCGGCAGCCGGGCGCCAATACCATCGAGGTGGTGGACAGCATTCAAAAGCTCTTGCCGCGGCTGGAAAGCACGCTGCCCAAGCCCGTTCACGTGCAGGTGGTCACCGATCGCACCACGGCGATCCGGGCATCGGTGAAAGACGTGGAGTTCGAACTGATGCTGACCATCGGGCTGGTAGTGATGGTGATTTTCCTGTTCCTGCGCAGCCTCTCGGCCACCATTATTCCCAGCATCGCGGTGCCGCTTTCTTTGGTGGGCACGTTCGCGGTGATGTATTTATGCGGGTTCAGCCTGAACAACCTCACCATGATGGCCCTGACCATCTCGACGGGGTTCGTGGTGGACGACGCCATCGTGATGATCGAGAACATTTCACGCTATATCGAAATGGGCGAGACGCCGATGCAGGCGGCGCTGCTGGGCGCGGAACAGATCGGATTCACCATTCTCTCGCTGACGGTATCGCTGATCGCGGTGCTGATTCCGCTGTTGTTCATGGGCGACGTGGCTGGCCGGCTGTTCCGCCAATTCGCCGTCACTCTGGCGGTGACGATCATTCTGTCGGCCTTTGTTTCGTTGACGCTGACGCCGATGATGGCGGCCCGCATTTTACGCTATACGCCGCCAGAAAAACAGGGCCGCTTTTATGCGCTGTCGGAACGAGCGTTCGAAAGCATCATCGCATTCTACGGCCGGACGCTGCGGTTTGTGCTGCGCTTTCAGACCATCACCCTGCTGGTCGCAGTGGGGATCCTGGTGCTGACGGTGTTTCTCTACATCGTGGTGCCGAAGGGCTTCTTCCCCACGCAGGATACCGGAATCATTCAGGGAATCTCGCAGGCCGCGCCCACCATATCCTTCGACGCGATGACGCAGAGCCAGCAGGCGCTGGTTAAGGTGGTGCTGGCCGACCCGGCGGTGGACAGCGTCTCGTCGTTCATCGGCGCGGATGGGACCAACACGACATTGAACAGCGGGCGCATTCAGATCAACTTGAAGCCGCTCGATGTCCGCGGGGTTTCGGCGACGGCGGTGATCCAAAGGCTAGGTCCGAAGCTGGCGGAAGTGCCGGGAATCAAGCTATACATGCAACCGGTGCAGGACCTGACGGTGGACGATCGCGTGAGCCGCACGGAATACCAGTACACGGTGGAAGACCCCAATCAGAATGAGTTGAACACGGTTGTCGGCCAACTGCTGGCGGAATTCCAGAAGCTTCCGGAACTGGCCGACGTGGCGACCGATCAGCAGTTGGGCGGCGTGGCGGAATCGGTCACCATCGATCGCGCCACCGCTTCCCGCTTCGGCATCACGCCATCTACCATCGACAATACGCTCTACGATGCGTTCGGACAGCGCCAGATCAACACCATGTACACGCAGTTGAACCAATACCACGTGATTCTGGAGACCGACCCGAAATTCCAGATCGATCCGGGAAAGCTGCACGATATTTACATTCAGTCGGCATTGAGCGGCTCATCCAGTTCGTCCGGCACCGCATCGAATACGGCGGGAACATCTTCGGGCGCGGGCGCGGGCGCCACTGCTTCGCCGGGAAATTCCCTGCTGAATCCGACTGGCGGCGCGAACTCGTCGCTTTCGGCGACACCGACGTCGGCGGTTTCGACGCTGGCGTCCACTAGCAACAACACCACGACCGCTCTCACGTCGGCGGCCCCGAGTTCCGCGTTGTCCACGGCGTCCACCGCGAGTTCCACGACGAACGTGCTGACGAGCGCCAGTTCGACGTCGAGCGTCTCCTCGAGCGCGAATACTTCGCTCAACGGCACCACGCGTTCGGCGACCGGGACGACAACGTCCACGAGTGGAGGCGGGGCGGCCCCAACAAGCGCGGTTGTTCCCACGCCTGTCCCGTTGAGCGCGTTGACGCGATTCGAGACGCGGAGCGAATCGCTTGCCGTCATGCATCAGGGACAATTTCCGGCGGTCACCATCTCATTCAATCTGGGCCCGGGATACTCGCTGGGGCAAGCGCTCGACTCCATGGACAAAGCCATCAAGAAGGCGAATCTGCCGGCCAGCGTGGTGGCCAACTATCAGGGAACGGCGGCGGCATTCGAAGGTTCGCTGTCGAATCAAGGACTGCTGATTCTGGCGGCGCTAGTAACGGTTTACATCGTTCTTGGAGTGCTCTACGAGAGCTTCGTCCATCCCGTCACGATTCTCTCTACGCTGCCCTCGGCGGGGGTGGGAGCGCTGCTGGCGCTGCTGCTGTTCCATCTCGATCTCGACATCGTAGCGATTATCGGCATCATTCTTCTGATCGGCATCGTAAAGAAGAACGGCATCATGATGGTGGACTTCGCTCTAGAGGCCGAGCGCAATGAAGGGAAGGATGCCACGGAAGCGATTTATCAGGCTTCCCTGCTCCGTTTCCGTCCGATCATGATGACTACCATGGCGGCGCTGCTGAGCGGCATTCCACTGGCTGTCGGGACGGGGATCGGCTCGGAGCTGCGGCGGCCGCTGGGTGTCGCGATGGTGGGCGGTTTGCTGCTCAGCCAGGCGCTGACGCTCTACACCACGCCCGTAATCTACATTTTCTTCGACAAACTCGGGGCGCGCTTTGGCCATCGGAGCCCGAGCCGTGCAGCCGGAGAGCAAAGGCCGGAGCCGGCATGAACCCGTCGAAGCTTTTCATTCAGCGGCCAGTGGCCACGACGCTGCTCACCGTCGCCGTTGCTCTCGCCGGCGTGATTGCGTTCACAGTGCTGCCGGTGTCTCCTTTGCCGCAGGTCGATTTCCCTACCATCAGTGTGGCCGCCTCGCTGCCAGGAGGCAGTCCGGACATCATGGCCTCTTCGGTGGCGACACCGCTGGAGCGGCAGTTCGGGCACATCGCCGGCGTCAGCGAGATGACGTCGTCGAGTTCCTTGAGCACAACCAGCGTCACGCTGCAGTTCGATCTGAGCCGCGACATCAACGGAGCGGCGCGGGACGTGGAGGCGGGCATCAACGCGGCGCGCAGCTATCTGCCGACAAATTTGCCTGCGAATCCGACCTACCGCAAGGTGAACCCCGCCGATTCGCCCATTCTGGTGCTGGGCCTGCAATCGGACATTTACGACGTGCCGACACTATATGACGAAGCGTCGACAGTAATCGAGCAGCGCATCTCGCAGATCTCCGGCGTGGGCGAGGTGCTGGCGGTGGGCGCGTCCCTGCCGGCAGTGCGGATCGAACTCAACCCCGACCAGCTTGCCAGCTACGGCATCAGTTTGCCGGCGGTGCAGCAGGTGGTCTCCGGGCAAAATTCCAATTCCGCCAAGGGGCAGTTTTCTAACGGCCATTCCACGGCCGATATCATTGCCAACGATCAAATTTCGAAGGCGGTGGATTACAAGCCGCTGGTGGTGGGCTACCACAACGGCGCGGCGGTGCGACTGCAAGACGTCGCCGACGTGGTGGATTCGCAGCAGACGGTGCGGCAGGCGGGATTCCTCAACGGAAAGCCTTCGGTCAATATGCTGATTTACCGCCAGCCGGGAGCGAATATCATCTCCACAGTGGATGCGGTAAAAGCTGCGCTCCCCTCGTTGCAGGCCACCATTCCAGCAGGTGAGCATCTTGTGACGATTCTCGACCGCACGCTAACCATCCGGGCTTCGGTATCCGACATCGAACGGACGCTGCTCATCTCGGTGGTGCTGGTGGTCATCGTGGTGTTTCTGTTTCTGCGCAATATTCATGCGACGTTCATTCCCGCGGTGGCTGTTCCGGTGTCGTTGATCGGCACCTGTGCGGTCATGTATCTGTGTGGATTTTCGCTCGATAACCTTTCACTCATGGCGCTGGCGATTTCGAGCGGGTTCGTGGTGGACGATGCCATTGTGGTGATGGAAAACATCACACGGCACCTGGAAGCGGGCATGTCCCCGATGCGAGCCGCACTGAAAGGCGCGCGCGAAATCGGCTTCACGGTGTTCAGCATCAGCGTGTCGCTGATCGCGGTGTTCATTCCGCTGCTACTGATGGGCGGCATTATCGGCCGCCTGTTCCGGGAGTTCGCCATCACGCTCTCCGCAGCCATCATGGTATCGATGGTGATCTCGCTGACGACGACCCCGATGATGTGTTCGCGGGTTCTGCGCGCGGAAAGCGAAGTGGCGCACGGAAGACTATACAACTGGAGCGAGCGCATTTTCAATAAGGTGCTCGATCTCTATCGCGGGAGCCTCACGTGGGTGCTCGACCACCCTGCGCTGATACTGCTGGTTTTCGTCGGCACGCTGGCGGTGAACGTTTTCCTGGTCGCGAAAATTCCCAAAGGATTTTTCCCGCAACAGGACACCGGCGCGATCATGGGCGGCCTGCAAGGGCCGCAGGACACCTCGTTTTACGCCATGAGGACCGCGGTGCAGCAATCGGTGAGCATCATCAAGGCGGACGCCGCAGTCGATAACGTAATGGGATTTACCGGCGGCCAGGGCGCGGTGAACGGCGGTTTCATTTTCATGGCGCTGAAACCGCTGGGTGAGCGGAAAGTGAGCGCGGCGGAGGTTATTAACCGGTTGCGGCCGAAACTGGCGCGCGTGGAAGGCGCCGCCACTTTTCTTCAGCCGGTGCAAGATATCCGCATTGGCGGCCGGCAATCCAACGCGCAATATCAATATACGCTGCAAACCGAGACCACCGACGAACTCATGAAGTACGGCCCCGTACTTTTGACGGAGCTGCGCAAAGCGCCGGGCTTCCAGGACGTGAACACCGACCAGCAGACGCACGGCCTCCAAATGCTGCTGAACTACGACCGTCCGACGGCCGCCCGGCTCGGCATAACACCTCAAGTTCTCGATCAGACCCTGTATGATGCGTTCGGCCAGGCTGAAGTATCGACCATCTACACCCAGCTCAATCAATACTACGTGGTGATGGAGGTCGCTCCCAAGTATTGGCAATCGCCGGAAGGGCTCAAGAGCACTTACCTGATTCCGAATACCGGCGGAGGTCCGATTCCACTTTCTTCCGTCGCCAAGTATGCGCCCTCCACCAGCCCGGTCTCTGTCAATCATACGGGTCTGTTCCCCTCTGCGACGGTATCGTTCAATCTGGCCCCGGGCGTTTCACTCGGGCAGGCGACGCAGGAAATCGCGAACATACAGCGCACGGCCGGCATGCCGCAATCGGTGCACGGCGAGTTCTCGGGGACGTTGCAGGCTTTCGAACAGTCGCTGACTACCGAGCCTTACTTGGTGCTGACCGCGATTCTGGCAGTCTTCATCGTGCTGGGGATCCTGTACGAGAGCCTGGTTCACCCGATCACGATTCTTTCCACGCTGCCTTCGGCGAGCCTGGGTGCGATTCTAGCGCTGCTGCTCACGCACTCCGAGCTCGACGTGATGTCGATCACTGGGATCATTCTGTTGATCGGCATCGTGAAGAAGAACGCCATCATGATGATCGATTTCGCGCTGAATGCCGAGCGGGTGGAGGGCAAGAATACGCGCGATTCGATTTTTGAGGCGTCGATGCTGCGCTTCCGGCCGATTCTGATGACGACGATGGCGGCGCTGTTCGGGGCGGTACCGTTGGCGATCGGCACGGGGATGGGGTCGGAACTGCGACGGCCGCTGGGGATTTCGATCATCGGCGGGCTACTGGTGAGCCAGGCGCTGACGTTATACACGACGCCGGTGATTTATCTGTTCATGGATCGGCTGCGGCTGCGATTGACGCGACGCCGGCACGCGGGTTTTGACGCGCGCCCGCAGGAGGGCTAAGGCGATGGCTACGTGTCCTAAAAGTATGTTCTTGGGCAAGCTAAAGCATGCCCCACGTCGGCATGTGGGACATGCTTTAGCTTGTCCCGGCCTAAGCCTGACGCTGAGTTTGCTGCTCGCGCTCGCAGGGTGCAACGTGGGGCCGAAATATACGACGCCTTCGATGCCTGCTCCGCCTGCATTTAAGGAGTCGGCTCCCGCGGCTTACGCCGAAGCGCCTCCGGGGACTTGGCAGCCGGCGCAGCCCTCGGATGGGGCGCTGAAAGGCAAATGGTGGGAGATATTTAACGAGCCGGAACTGAGTCAATTGGAAGAGCAGCTCGACATCAATAATCAAACCATCAAGCAATATTTCCAGAATTTTCTGGCGGCGCGGGCGCAGGTGCGCCAGGCGCGGGCCGGTTATTATCCGACGCTGACGGCGAATCCATCCTTTAACCGAACGCGATCCGGGCAGGGCGGAACGGGAGCGTACCTGCAGACCGGCAGCACGACCACCACCGTCGGCAGCACCAGTGGCACGACTGGTTCCACAGGTTCTACTGGCACGACGGGCACCACAGGTTCGACCGGGTCCAACACCGGAACCAGCGCCGTCTCACAGTCGAACGGAAATGTCACGTACAACGAATTTGCTCTGCCGTTCGACGTGGCTTGGGAGCCGGACCTGTGGGGCCGCATCAAAAACACGGTGCGCGAGTATCAGTACGCGGCGCAGGTGAGCGCGGCGGATCTCGAAAACCAACGCCTGACCGAACAGGCCGACCTGGCGGTTTATTACTTCGAACTTCGCGGGCAGGATGCCTTGCAAGACCTTTACAACCGCACCATCGAGGCCGATCGGAAGGCGCTGGAACTGACGAAAGTGCTGGTGGAGACCGGCATCGACAGTCCGGAATCAGACGCGCAGGCCGACGTTACGCTGCAGGATGCGGAGGCGCAGGCGGTGGGGATCGCGACCAACCGGGCGATTTATGAGCACGCCATCGCCACGTTGATCGGAAAGCCAGCGTCGGAGTTTACCATGCCGGTAAAGTCGCTCACCACGCCAGTCCCGGCGATTCCGGTTGGTGTTCCTTCGCAATTGCTGCAGCGGCGGCCGGACATCGCGGCGGCGGAACGCACCATGGCCCAAGCCAACGCGCTCATCGGCGTAGAGAAGGCGGCGTATTACCCGACGGTGAGTCTCACGGGGAGCGGCGGGCTGGAATCCTCGCTGATCTCGAAGCTGTTTTCGGCGCCGGCGCTTTTCTGGTCTATTGGCTCGTCGGCCTCGCAATTGATTTTCGATGCCGGCCTGCGAAAGAATACTGTGGCGCAGTACACCGCGAATTATAATGCCGACGTGGCAGCATACCGGCAAGCGGTGCTCACGGCGTTCCAGCAGGTTGAGGATTATATCGCCACAGTACGAGTGGCATCGGCACAGATCGAGAAGCAGCAGTCGGCAGTGAATGCGGCGAAGCGGTATCTGGAGATCGCGATGTCGCGCTATCAGACCGGTCTTGATCCGTACCTGAACGTGATTACCGCGCAGACCACGCTGCTATCGGACCAACAAACGGAAGTCACGCTGCGGGTGAGCGAGATGACGGCAGCGGTGCAGCTCATTCAGGCGCTTGGCGGCGGGTGGGATAAGAATCAGCTCCCCGTGCCCGCCAGTGTGACGTCGGAAGGCGCAGCGACGAAGGAAGGCGGGTCGAGTAGGTAGGGCTAGCCGGGCTGTCGCCCGGCAGGCAAGCTAAAGCATGCCCCACCACTGCAAACACACAGAATTTGTGGGATAAGCTTTAGCTTGTCCAGGCGAGCCAAGCTCGCCCGCGGCTCGGAAAGATCAACCCGCGTTTATACTTTTAAAGATGAGTAAGTATCACATCGCCCAGGTGAATATCGGCCGCGTAAGAGCCCCCGTGGAGGACCCGATTATGGCGGGGTTCGTCAATCGGCTGGATGAACTCAATGCGCTTGCCGATCGCAGTCCCGGGTTTGTGTGGCGGCTGCAAACTTCAGAGGGCAACGCCACTTACTTTCGGCCTTACGACGACGATCGCATCCTGGTCAACATGTCGGTATGGGAATCGGTGGACACGCTCAAGCGGTACGTTTATCGAACCGTGCATGCGGAACTGCTGCGTCACCGGCAGCAGTGGTTCGAGCAATTCTCGGGAGCATATACAGCATTGTGGTGGGTGCCGGCGGGACACATACCTGGCATGGACGAGGCTAAGAAGCGGCTGGCGCACATGGAACAAGACGGCCCGACGCAGTTCGCCTTCACCTTTAAGACCGTTTTTCCGCCCGATGAAGAATATCAGAGGGCCATCGACTGGTCGTCCTTCGTTCCCTGCCCCGCGTCGTAAGAAACCCGGAAGCTCTCGCGCCATACTTCACCGGGCTTAACGCTCTGCAACTCATCGTAAATTCCGGCTCGCGCCAGATTGAAGGCGTTGGTGACGGCCGACATGGGTTCGAAACAGATGAAATCCCGGCCGGGCGGCGCGTAGACGATGGCGATGGTGTATTTCGGGCCGTAGGTCACAGTGACGCGGCGGCCTGCGCCTTCCACATGGAAACGGGCGAAGCCATCAGGATCGCGAAGGAGATTGCCGAAAACATCATCGAGCTGGGCGCCTTTCAATGGATAGGGGTCGGAGAACTCGACGGGATGGCGCTC
>Ga0302326_10007426_pt1 | contig 24376 bp, 16 predicted proteins | sample Palsa_T0_3_FD_202264 | JGI IMG/M metagenome (GOLD analysis project Ga0302326, IMG submission 202264) | Peat permafrost microbial communities from Stordalen Mire near Abisko, Sweden - Palsa_T0_3 | ecosystem: Environmental > Terrestrial > Soil > Palsa > Peat permafrost | place: Sweden: Abisko... | reverse complement strand
GCGGGTGACCGCCTTGGCGCGCTCGGTGGACAAGAAGCGATGCTCGACGAACCACGCCTTGTCGTCTTCGATTACAGTCAGCGCGTACAGGTCGCAGACAAGCCCGAGCAGCTCACGGGCCTCGCCGTCTTCGCACGAGCCGATTCCCGCGACGAATGCCTCCAACACGACTCGGTCGATGTGTGCTTTCGCGGCGTGCAGCACGTGATCCTGCACGGAGTTGAACGCGTCGAACGCCGACATCTCTTTCGACTTGGCCTGCAGCCGTCGGGCGACTGAAGCGATGATGTATTCCTCGCGGTCTTCGAACATCTTGACCTGGGTGCCGCGGTTGAACAGGCTGCCTTCTTCTTCGTTGTCCTGCCGCGCGTCGATGACGGTTTGGATGATCGTCTCGGCCGCAGTACGTTTCAGCACCCGCTCGCCGGCGAAGTTGGCCGCGAACCGCACCCACTCCACCGGGCTCATGCCCTTGATGTCGTCTGCATAAGCGGTCAGCAGTTCCTTGGCCACCAGCTGGGTCAGCACATGGTTGTCACCCTCGAATGTGGTGAACACGTCGGTATCGGCGCGCAGCGCGATCAGCCGGTTGTCCGCCATGTAACCGGCGCCGCCGCATGCCTCGCGGGCCTCTTGGATGGCGGTCGATGCATGCCAGGTGTTCGCGGCTTTCAGGCCGGCCGCCCGGGATTCCAACTCGCGTTGCTCCTCGGCATCGGGTGAGTCGGACGTCTGTAGATCGTGGCACTTGGACACCAGTTCGTTCTGCGCGAACTGCAGCGCATAGGACTTGGCGATCAGCGGGAACAACCGGCGTTGATGCACCAGGTAGTCCATGATCAGCACTTCGCCGTCGTCTGAGTCTTCACCGGGGACGCTGAATTGCCTGCGCTGCAAGGCATACCGGGTCGCGATGTCCAGTGCGACGCGCGCCGCGGCGCCCGCGCTGCCGCCAACCGTGATTCGTCCGCGGATCAGCGTGCCGATCATCGTGAAGAATCGCCGGTTGGGGTTCTCGATCGGCGAGGTGTAGGTGCCGTCGGCCGCCACATCGCCGTATTTGTTCAGCAGGTTCACCCGCGGAACGCGGACGTGGTCGAAGACGATGCGACCGTTGTCGACGCCCGGCAGGCCACCCTTGTACTGACAGTCCGATGTCGTCACCCCGGGCAGGTCGTTGCCCTCGTCGTCGCGGATCGGCACCAGGAAGCAGTGCACACCGTGGTTGACCTGCTCGCCCTTCTCGCCTGCGATGAGTTGAGCGAATACCGCTGCGATGGTGGCGGTTTCGGCGGCACCGCCGATGTAGTCCTTGCGCGCGTTCGGAGTCTCCGAGTGGATCACGAACTCTTCAGCGGCCGCGTCGTAGGTCGCGGTCGTCTCGAGCGCCTGAACGTCGCTGCCGTGCCCGGTCTCGGTCATCGCGAAGCAACCAGCCAACTCGACGTTGATGATCTTCTTCACGTACGCCTCGTGGTGGCGTTCGGTGCCGAGGTTTTCCACGGCGCCGCCGAACAGGCCCCACTGCACGCCCGCCTTGACCATCAGGGAGAGATCCGACATCGCGAGCATCTCGATCGTTGTGACTGCGGCCCCGACGTTGCCGTTGCCGCCGTGCTCTTTGCGGAAGCCGTCGCCGGCTGCGCCCGCGGCGGCCATGATGCGCATCTGCTCGGCCACCTTGGTGCGGGCGATGACAGTGTTCGGTGTGTAGTGCGGTCGGAAGATTTCGTCGGTCAGCCGCTCGCGCATCTGGTTCTTCACGTCGCGCCAACGTCCGTCGAGCGAGTTGCGCACATGTTCCGCGATGGTGGTCATACCCGACGGTATCCGATCGCGATCGAGACATCGGAGTAGGCTCCGCGAGGTCAGCGGACACTTTGATGGCCCAGTCTGCAGATGAATAATCCGTTAACCAAAGGTGGCTATAGTCTGTCGCGCGGCCGCAGACACGCGGCCAACGAAAGGCAGGCCATGGGCAACGTTCCCCGCGCTTTCGGCAAGCAGGGCGCGGTTGAGGTTGAGGTCGTCGCAGCGGCCCTCGAGCCCGAATTCGAACTGGCTATTGGACCGGAAAAAACGGTGTCGCATACCTGGCTGGATACCTTTGACTGGCGACTCTACTCCGCGGGAATCACCCTGGAATTCATTGACGACGGGCCGCTGATCATGCAGTTTCCGGATGGCGGCCGGTTGCAGGCCCCGCTGACCAAGGTGAAGTGGCCCGCTTACCCGCAGGCTCTGCCGGTCGGGCCGCTGCGCGAGGCGTTGACCCCGCTCGCTGGATTGCGCGCGTTGCTGCCGGTGGTCACGGTGCGTTGTGCTGCTCGGGAGAGCCGGGTGCTCAACGACGACGAGAAGACCGTCGCCCGGCTGGTGACCGAGACCGTCGACGACGGCACCAGCCAGCTGCGGATCCAGCCGCTGCGCGGCTATGACGCCGCCGGCGATCGGATCGCCCGGCGGTTGGCCCGCCTTGATGGACTCACCGCGGTGACGACGTCGCCCTACGACCTGGCTCTGACCCAGGCGAGTCGCAGTCCCGGCAACGGGCACAACGCGACGTCGCAGTTACAGCCGGAAACACCGGCAGCGGTTGCAATTGCCGAGATGCTGGCACGGTTCGCGTCGACCATCGACGACAACGTGCCGGGCACAATCGCGGCGATCGACACCGAGTTCCTGCACGACCTACGGGTGGCGGTGCGCCGCACCCGTTCGATTCTCAAGCTCGCGGGCGACGTGCTGCCCGACGATCTGACCGAGCGATTTCAATGGGGATTCAAGTGGCTCGGTGACCTGACCACACCGGTTCGCGATCTGGATGTGTACCTACTCGAACTCGACAACCTGGCCGCCCGGCTGACGTCGGCCGATCCACATGACCTCGCCCCGTTCCGGACGTTTTTGGTTCGGCATCGTGGTGCTGAACGCCGTCGTCTGGTGCGCGGATTGCGGTCGCAGCGCTTCGAGCAATTGATGAGCGAGTGGCGCGGCGCACTGGCCGAGGTGGCCGCCAACGTTGAGGGTGGGCCGACGGTGGCGATGTTGGCCCGCCAGCGCGTCGAGCGGGCGTATCGGAACGCGGTGCGGCGCGGCAAACTGATCAACGCCGACTCGCCGAGCGAAGACGTGCACGCATTGCGCAAGCGGTGCAAGGAGTTGCGTTACCTGCTCGAGGTTTTTCGGCCACTGTGCGCCAAGGCACCGCACAGTCAACTGCTCAGCGAGCTCAAGGCGCTGCAAGACACGCTCGGCGACTTCCAGGACGGCGAGGTACAGCGGGAAGCCGTCCGGGAATTCGCCGCCGCGATGATGGCCCAGGGCGCAGCGCCGGCCGAGACGGTGTTGGCGATGGGGGAGTTGGCGGCGCAACTCGACGCCCACCAGCAAGGTGCACGTGCCGCGTTGGCCGGCCGGCTGCGGCCATTTCTGGCCGATGAGAATCGGGCCCGCGTAAAGGCACTCGTGCGCTGATGATGGTTTATGCGACGTACAACATCAAAGGCGGTGTCGGCAAGACCTCTGCCGCTGTCAACCTGGCTCACCTGGCGGCGCGCAGTGGTCACAACGTCCTGCTGTGGGATCTTGACCCGCAGGGTGCGGCAACCTACATGTTCCGGGTGCGGCCGAAGGTCAAGGGCGGCGGTCGGGCTCTGGTGGATGGCACACGATCGCTTGACGATGCGATCAAGGCCACCGATTTCGACGGGCTTGACTTGCTGCCGGCGGATTTCAGCTACCGCAATCTTGATGTGCAGCTCGACGACGTGAAGCGGCCGACGCGCCGGATCCGCCAACTGTTGCGACCACTTGGGGGGCAGTACGACGTGGTCTTCCTCGACTGCCCGCCAAGCATTTCGTTGCTGTCGGAGAACGTCTTGCATGCCGTCGATACCCTGCTGGTGCCGATGATCCCGGCGACGTTGTCGGTTCGCACATTCGACCAATTGGCAAGCTTCGTGCGCGATTTCGACGGCCGTCAACCGCGGATCCAGGCCTTCTTCTCGATGGTGGACCGGCGGAAGCGATTGCACTGCGACCTGGTGGAACAGTTGTCAGCCGACAGGCCGGAAATCCTTAGCACTGCCATCCCCGCGCTGTCGATCATCGAGCAGATGGCCGAAAAACGAGCGCCGGTGACAGCATTCGCGCCGCACAGCGGCGCATCGTATTGCTACGAAGAGCTGTGGGCAGAGGTCAGCGGCGCTGAAGTCGTTGAGCCATAGGTACTACCGGCGCTCAGGCCGTCTCAATCGCCAACGCAGCACCGCCGCAGCGGCGACGCCGAAGCCCACCAGCAGGCCCATGTCGAGCAGCCAGTGGCCGGATGAGTGTGTCCACGAATCATCGGTGGCGGCCAGCAGGTTGACCGCATGCACGTCGACGGTGGAAGCCGAGGCGGCGTAGCCCCATCGGGCTGGCACAAACCAGGCGATCTGCTCCAGGCCGGACCGGCCGGCGATCGGGAACAACGCGCCCGAAAATACCAGCGAGATCAAGACGATCAACACGGCTGCCAGCACTATCTGCTCGAAGTATGTGGCCAGCGATGAGAACACCAGCGCGACCATCGCCGAGACAATGGTGGTGACGGCCAGTGCCACGACAAGCTCGCAGGTGGCCCCGAGCGTGCCATGGCCGAGCAGGGCGCCGCCGTGGCTGGGCGCGCCTGTGCCGACGACCGCGGTGATAGTGATGACGCTGGCTTGGACGATCGCGACGAGGCTGTAGACGATGACCTTGCCGGCCAACGATGCCGACGCTGACAAGCCGTGGGCTTGTTCGCGCCGGAAGATGCGCTGTTCGCCAAAGATGTCGCGGATGCCCAGAGCGGTGCCCATCACGACGGCGCCGATGGTGAGCACCGCAAGGATCTCGACGGCCTGATCGGGACTGGTGCCGTAGAGGCTCGCCGGGCCCAGCCCGGCGTCACCCGGAACCAGCAGCGAGATCGCGCCGAATAGCAGCGGCAGGATGGTCAGGAAGATGAAGTAGCGCTGGTCGGCGACCAGCAGCCAGCCCTGCCGGCGGGTGGCGATGAGGATCTGGCGCCACAGACGTGGGTGTGCCGGCGGGGCAGGGTCTTCGCCGGCCGGGGGCGGTGACTCTGCGGGCAGAGTCTCGTGCTGACGGCCCAGGTAGCCGTCGTGCGCGCCGTACGGATCTGCGCTGACGCGTGCAACGATCTCCGTCCAGTCGGTCGTGCCCAGCTGCGTGCCGATTTCCGAGGGCGTCCCGGCGAACGCCGGCGCGCCCGTCGGGGTGAGTACCAACACCTGGTCGCATGAGTCGAGGTCGGTTGGCGACGTGGTCGCCACGACGACGATACGTCCCTCATCGGCGAGTTGGCGCAGCGTCGCCGTCATCTTTCGGTCCGCTGCCGGGTCGAGTCCGGCGGTCGGCTCGTCGAGGACAAGCAGTGCCGGACCGGTGAGCAGTTCCCCCGCCAGCGACGCGCGCTTGCGCTGCTCGACGGTGAGTTTGCTCACTTGGGTGTTGCGCAGTGTGCTCAGCTCCAACCGGTCCAGCGCAGAGCGCACGACCTCGTGCCGGTGATCAGCGGAAGTGCCTGGCGGCAAACGTAATTCGGCGGCGTAATTCAATGCCTGCTCGATGGTCAATTGCGGATGCAGCAGGTCATGACGCGGCACCACTCCGACGTATGGGCGCACGTGATCTGCTGCGACGTCGCGGCCGCCGATGTCGACTGTGCCAACACTTGTTTGCCCCACGCCGCCCAGCACGTCGACCAGAGCAGATGCGCTCGCGTCCGACAGCCCGATGACCGAGGTCAGTGTTCCCGGCGACGCGGTGAAGGACAGATGCGACAGCAGCTGGTCGCCATCGATGCTGAGCCGTAGCTGACGCGCCTCCAGCGGACCGATGTCAGCCGCAGGTTGAGCCGACGAGATTTCGGTTTTGTGTTCATCCGGCTCTGGCAACAAGCCAGTGGGCGCGACCTCATCCGGCCCGGGTTGGCGCCGCTGCGGCAACAGCTTTCGCACCACGCCGGTGACCTGCTCGACGACTGCGGGCCGCCTTCGCTGAGGCGCAGCGAACGCCGACGTCATTTCCGGCTGAACGAGGGGTGGCAGCGGGCGAGCCTGTGGCGGCCAATCGTGCGCCGCCGGCAGCGCTGTGGTGGCAGGCGGCGGTGGTGGCGACCAGGGTGCGGGAGCCCGCGGGGGCGGCGGAGGCGCCGACCATGGTGCAGGACCCCGCGGCGGTGGTGGTGGCCTGAGCGGTGGTGGTGGCCTGAGCGGCGGTGGTGGTGGCCTGAGCGGCGGCGCGGGGCGCATCGGTGGGTGCGGCGCAGGTTTCGGCGGGGGCGGCGGGGCGCCGAGCTGGAAAATCAGGCGGGGACCGTGCTGCGGGTCGCCCAGAGTGATCGCTCGGCCGTCGTGGATGAAAACCGTCGACATCCGCACACCGTCGACGTAGATCCCGCCTTCGCTCCGATCGACCGCAATCCACTGACTGCCGTTGTGATGTAACACCACCTGTGTCGATGAGTCAGATGTGCCGGCGCCGTCGAGACGGATGTCTGTGCCGTTGCCCCGCCCGACGGTCACATCTCGGCCGACCGGAAAGGTGTACTTACGAGGGCCGACCCAGACAATCAGGGGTGCACCGAACGTTTCCGTCGGCATGTCCACCCCCTCCTACCCCTCCTAGCCCGTTTCAGCCCATCATGTTGGAGCAGAACGATCCTTGTCCAACCGCCATGATGCGCCAAGTACCGACGAGGGGGCGTCGGCGCTGGCCAATCATTGCCGAGGCAGGCGCTATCGAGATCCGCCCGGACGTGGCGCGGGCGCGGAATCGTCTAGCACGCGGCGCAACACAGCGACCGCATCCACCAACGTGTGGCGGTCCCTGCTCTCCAACTTCGCCAGCTGCGGCTCGATCGCGCTGGCCCGGTCGGCCCGGACTTGGTTAAGAGTGTGCAAACCCTCAGCGGTGATCCGGATGCGGACCGCCCGGGCGTCGCCTGGGTCGATGGCTCGGGCGACGAGGCCGGCGTCTTCGAGCCGTCGTACCTGCGTGGTCATCGTCGGCTGCGAGCAGTGATCGACAGCGGCCAGGTCGCAGATCCGGGCATCGCCGTGCGCGTCGATGGTCGACAGCAGCCGGGCTTGGGCGGCCGGCAACTGCATCTGAATTCGCTGGGTGGCATAGCGGTTGAGCCGCGCGACGACGGCTAGTAGGTCCGCGCCCAGACCGGCGATGGCCTCCTCGGCCGCGCCACGCTCGGTGGTTGCGGATGGCGTCATGCCTATATAGTTGCATAGCTAGGCTATCTAGACATACTTACGGCGAATTCGATGCTGCTAACCAAATGACCCGGCAGTGTTCGCTCGCAGGAGCATCCCGCGACAACTGGCAGAATTGACGAGATGAACGCGACTCGCGTGGCGGCCGAGACCCGAGGGTCCGGCCCGCTGCGACCCGGCGAACTCGCGCAGTCGTCGGTGATGGCCGCATTGTGCGCCGCGACCGCGATCATCGCCATCGTCGTCCCGTTCGCCGGTGCACTGTCGCTGCTGGGAACGGTTCCGATGGGACTGCTGGCCTACCGCTACCGCGTCCGCACGCTCATCACCGCGACCGTCGCTGCCGGCTTGGTCGCCTTTCTGATCGCCGGCCTCGGCGGCTTGATGACGGTGGTTCACAGCGCCTATGTCGGCGGGCTGACGGGCGTGGTCAAACGCCGGCGCCGCGGAACCCCGACGGTGCTCGTGGTGTCCTTCTTCGCCGGAGCAGTCTTCAACGTGTTGGCGGTCGCCGCGTTGGCGGTACTTACCCGGCTGAGGCATCTGATCTTCGAGACGGTCACCGCCAATGTCGACGGCATCGCCGCCGCCTTGCGAGCGATCGGGCGTTTCGCGATCGCACACTCATTTCCACTGAGCACACCCATAGGCGACGGGCTTGAGGCGACCGCCCACGGGCTCCAGTGGTTCCTCGCCGAGGCGCTGCACTACTGGCCACTCCTGATCCTCGCCAACGGCATTGTCTCGCTCATGGTGATGTCCCTGATCGGATGGTGGGCGCTGTCGCGCGTTCTGGACCGGATGCAGGTCATCCCCGACGTGCACAAACTGGATGCGCCCCTCGACAGCGCGCCGATCGCCCCAGTCCCTGTGCGGTGGGACCAGGTCCGCTTCCGCTATCCGCAAGCCGACCGCGATGCCCTGCGGCCGGTCAGTTTGGACGTTCATGCCGGTGAACATCTGGCCATCACCGGAGCCAACGGTTCGGGCAAGACAACTCTGATGCTGGTGTTGGCCGGCCGGGAACCGACATCGGGCACCATCGAACGTCCAGGATCGGTGGGGCTGGGCCGGCTGGGTGGTACCGCGGTGGTCATGCAACATCCGGAGAGTCAGGTGCTGGGGTCCCGGGTCGCCGACGACGTGGTGTGGGGTCTGCCACCGGGGACGATCATCGACGTTCACCAGCTGCTCGGCGAAGTCGGGCTCGACTCGCACGCCGAACGTGACACGGGAAGTCTCTCGGGCGGTGAGTTGCAGCGGCTGGCGGTCGCCGCGGCGCTGGCACGCGAGCCCGCTCTGCTCATTGCCGACGAGGTCACCAGCATGGTCGACCAGCAGGGGCGCGACGCGCTGCTCGGCGTGCTGTCAGGCCTGAAGACTCGGCACCAGACGGCGCTCGTTCACATCACCCACTTCAACGACGAAGCCGATTCCGCTGACCGCACAATCAACCTCAGCGAGTCCGGGGACAACACCGGCATGGTCGAAATGACCGCCGCGCCGGTGGTCGCCCCGACGATGGGGCATGAGTCCAGCCTGCCGGTCCTTGAGGTTGCCGGTGTCGGGCACGAATACGGCAGTGGCACACCGTGGGTCAAGACCGCGCTGCGCGATGTCAACTTCGCGGTACAGCAAGGCGACGGCTTGTTGATCCACGGCGGCAACGGCTCGGGTAAGTCGACGCTGGCGTGGATCCTGGCCGGGCTGACGGTGCCGACGACCGGCACCTGCCTACTTGACGGTCGCCCGACTGACGAGCAGGTCGGCGCGGTGGCGCTGTCGTTCCAGGCGGCCCGACTGCAGTTGATGCGTAGCCGGGTCGATCGGGAAGTGGCCTCGGCTGCGGGTTTTTCGCCGAAGGACCATGACCGGGTGGCCACCGCGCTCGCCGTGGTGGGTCTGGACAGCGGGCTGGCAGAACGGCGCATCGATCAACTCAGCGGCGGTCAAATGCGCCGGGTCGTGCTGGCCGGTCTGTTGGCTCGCTCGCCGCGGGCGTTGATCCTCGACGAGCCGTTGGCGGGACTCGACTCCATTACGCAACGTGGTTTGCTGCGTCTGCTCGAGGAGCTCCGTCGCGAGCAGGGTCTGACGGTCGTGGTGATGTCCCATGACTACACCGGCATGGACGAGCTGTGTCCGCACACCGTGGACCTCAGCGACGACGGTGTACTCCGCGCGGTCTCGGCGACCGCCAGGGGGTTGTCATGACCAGTACGTCACCACAACGGCACTCGGGCCGTAAGCCCGCTCGGTCGGTGGTGTTGCTACGTCCAGTGCCCGGCACCTCAGCGATCCATAAGCTGTGGGCCGGCACCAAACTGCTTGTGGTCGGCGGCATCTCGGTATTGCTGACGTTCAGCCCGGGTTGGATCACCATCGGGCTGGTAGCAGCGCTACTGGTGACGGCAGTACGCATGGCGCGCATCCCGGGCGGCGCGTTTCCCACCGTGCCGCGCCAGCTGTGGGTTCTGCTGGCCCTCGGTGGCGGTTCTGCGGCGTTGGCCGGCGGCAGCCCGGTGATCGAGTTGGCCGGAACATCGGTCGGACTCGGTGGGCTGTTGAACTTCCTGCGAATCACGGCGCTGTCGATAGTCTTGCTAGGTCTGGGGGCGATGGTGTCGTGGACCACCAATGTCGCCGAAATAGCTCCGGCGGTGGCAACTCTGGGCCGTCCGTTACGGCTGGTGCGGATCCCGATCGACGAGTGGGCCGCGGCGCTGGCACTTGCGCTGCGTGCCTTCCCGATGCTGATCGACGAATTTCGGGTGCTCTACGCCGCGCGACGGCTGCGGCCCAAACGGGTCGCACTCACTCGCAGGGCACGCCGTCGGCGGTGGGCGGTGGAACTGGTCGACCTGCTCACTGCGGCGCTGACGGTCACACTGCGGCGCGCCGACGAGATGGGCGACGCCATCACCGCGCGTGGCGGCATCGGCCAAATTTCGGCGGTGCCATCGCGGCCGAAACCGGCGGACTGGCTGGCGCTCTCGATCACTGTCGCCGTATGCATCGCAGCGATCGCGCTGGACGCCCCATTGTGGGGCTAGCGGGTCTAGTCAGCTAGCGGCGTGCCGCAGTGTTTGCGGCGTCCTGGGCTCGACGCAAGGTTGTCGCGATATCGCTACGGCCCAGGAACATCTCGTCAAAATACGGCTTGAGGACCTGGTTGCCCGCAGCGAAGCCGGCCCCACCGGGCGCGGCGATGCGTGGGCCGTCGAGGACCGCGAAGAACGGTCTGACGTCGACGCCCTTGCTCAGCCAGTAGTCGAAGTAGACCTGTTGCGCCGATCTGACAGCAGGGATGGCGCTGCCCCGGCGTCCTACGTATTGGTTGCCCTCGGCGCTACCCATCCAGGCCAGCACCTGGCGCACCGCATCAGGGTGTGCAGATGCCGCATTGCCAGCCGCGGCAATGCCATTCGTTACGCTGACCCGCCCCCTGGGGCCCGCGGGCAGCATCGCCACTCCCCACCGGAAGCCGGCCTGCCCAGCGATGGTCGCCAGGTTGTAGGTGCCGGACTGGAAGAGCGCCATCCTGCCGGCCAGGAACTGGTTTCGGGAGAAGTCGCCGTTGTCGTTGGTTTCCGAGGCGGGCGGCGCGACGTGGTCGTCGTCGATCAGTTTGACCAAATAGGTGAATGCCTCGACGGCGCCTGGGTTGTCGAACGCGAAGCGATCGCCGTCCTGGAACAGGCCTCCGGCCGAGCCGATGTAGTTCAGGTAGATGCCCTGCGCGTCGTTGGCCGCGTTGTAGGCCCATTGCCGCACCCGCCCGGCGTCGAAACCCGCTGTGGCCGCGGTGCGTCCATCGGCGTCGACGGTGAGTTGGTCCAGCAACGGACGCAGCGTGTCACCGTCGTGCGGACTCCAGCGCAGCGCCGCCAACGCGGCCACGTCGACACCGGCGGCGGTCAACAGGTCTGCGTTGTAGTACACCGCGATGCCGGCGTCGGTGAGTTGGGGGACTCCCCACAGCGTCCCGCCCCGGGTGAACTGATCGACCACCGACGGTTCCCACGCCGAAGCCGCTTTCGGCCCAAGGGTTTTCCCGATGTCCACCAGGCGGCCGCTGTCGGCGTATCCGGCGAGGTAGGCGTTGGAGATCCAGAAGATGTCGTCGGCGCTACCGCCTGCAACATCGGTGCGCAGTGTGGTGAAGTAGGTGGAATACGAGACGACGTTGGTGTGCACCTCGATCCCCGGATGCGCCCTGTTGAACGCCGCGAATGACTGTCGATACGCGGCGGCTACCTGCTCGTCCCACAGTCGCACGGTTACCACTGTCGTGCCGCCGCGCGGCCGCGCCGTCACATCAAGCAGCACGGCCGTTGCGGCCAGTAGAGCCGCGATGAGCGCGAAACCCATTGCGAAAAGGGTGGAAAATCGGGGCCGGCTCACTTCAACCCCGTGACGACAATCGAGCGCACGATGTGTCGCTGGAAAATGACAAACAAGATGAGCAGCGGCACGATCGCCACCACCGCCGCGGCCATCACCAACGTCCACTGGGCGTTATAACGCGACTGCAGCGCAGCCGTAGCCACCGTCAGCACCTGCCATTTGGGACCGCTGGTGATGACCAACGGCCACATGAAATGGTGCCATTGCGACACGACGGTGATCAGCATCAGCGTGACCAGCACGGGCCGGCTTGACGGTATGACCACGTGCACGATCACGTCCAGCGTGTTGGCGCCGTCCAGGTACGCGGCGTTCACCAGGTCATCCGGAATTGTCCGGAAGTGTTGGCGGAGAAGAAAAATAGCGTACGGCGAGCCGAATATAAATGGCAACACCAAGGCCCAGAACGTATTACGCATCCCCAGCTGCGCCATCATCAGATACAGCGGCACCACGGTCACGCTGCCCGGCACCATCAACGTCGCGAGATACACCCAGAAGAGCGCGTCGCGGCCGGGGAACCGCAGCCGCGCGAACGCATACGCGGCGAGCACCGACGAGCTCAGTTGGCCAAGCAGAATCATCGCCGTCATCAACGTCGTCACGGCCAGCGCCCGGCCGAACCCGGCATTGCCCAGGTCGGCGTAGTTGGCCACTGTCGGTGGCCGCGGCAGGGTCAGTGGTGTGCCCGTCGCAAACTGGTGCGCGGAGGTGAAGGAAGTCAGCAATCCGAGCGCGAACGGCGCCAGCGTGATCAACGCGCCCAGCAGCAAGCCGGCGTAAACCGGCACAGCCGTCAGCTTTTTAGGTGAGGTCATAGCTGACCCGCCGACGGAAGTACAGGTGCTGGACGATGGTGACGGCGACCAGGATGACGAACAGCACGACCGCCATCACCGAGGCCCGTCCGATCGCCGCGGCCCCGAAGGCCTCTGCGTAGATGCGGTGTGCGACCAGATCGGTGTGGTTCTGCGGTCCGCCGCCGGTCAGCGCGTAGACCGTGTCGAAGACCTGCGCGGCACTGATGACTCCAGTGACCAGCACGAAAAAAGTAGTGGGCCGCAGCATCGGCAGCGTGATGCGCCTGAACCGTTGCCAGGATGTGGCGCCGTCGGTACGTGCCGCGGAGTGGATCTCGGCGGGGATGGCCAGGATGCCGGCGAGGAAAAACAGCGCGACGTACCCGACGTTGGCCCACACCACGACCGCAGAAACTACCGGCAACGCCAAGCCGGGATCGGTGAGCCATTCGATGCGATGGCCCAGCACGGTGCCGATGGCGCCGTCGGTGGGTGCCAGGATCCAGCGCCACAGCACCGCGATAGCGAGTGGTACACAGATCCATGGCAGCACGTAGATGGTCCGGAAGATGCCACTGCCGGGCAGGTCGCGTGCCAGCATCGCTGCAACGGCCAGCCCGAGCACGGTCTGTGCCGGGACGACGATCGCCACAAACTCCAGCGTCACCACCAGGGAGTTGCCGAACGTCGAATCGCTGAGCACCGAGCGCCAATTCTGGCCTCCGACATACTCGATCGGCCCGAGCAGGTCCCACCGGTGCAGACTCAGCCACACCACCACCAAGACCGGCAGCAGTAAGAACGCGACGACCCCGAACAGGCTCGGCGCGAGCAGCGCGTACCCCAACGCCGTCGATCGGCGCCTGGCGTTCTTCATCGGATTTGCGGCGTGTGAAGACTCCTGGCTCTAGCCGCAGGAGAAAATTGCCGCGTTGCTCCTTTCGGGTTTTGTCGGTGCCCGCGCCTATGTTGCGGGTGTGTGCAGGTTTCGGTTGCTTCCTAGTATTGAGCAGGTGCCAGTATTGACCGAGCACTGTCGCCATGCCCGGTTTGTGTGGAATCTGGCCGTCGAGCAGCAGCAGCACTGGCAGCCAGGACGCCAGGCGCCCCGTTACAACGAGCAATGTGCCCAGTTGACCTCGGTCCGCGCCGAATGCGAGTGGCTGGCGGCCGGGTCGCATGCCGTGCAGCAGCAGGCGTTGCGGGACTTCGCACAAGGGATGCGCAACTTTTTCAACGGCACTCACCGTCGCCCGACGTGGCGCAAGTCCGGCAGGCACGAAGGATTTCGGCTGGTCGGATTCAAACCGCGCCACCTCAAGCGGCTGAGCCGCCACTATGGGCAGGTGTGGATACCCAAGGTGGGTTGGGTTCGGTTTCGGTGGACCCGCGAGATCCCCGAGGCCGTGAAGTCTTACAGAGTCACTTTGGATCGATCAGGGCGCTGGCACATCGCTTTTGCCGCCATCCCCGAATCTATTCCAGGTCCCGATGACGGCAGCGTGGTGGGTATTGATCGCGGCGTGACCGTGTCGGCGGCGCTGTCCACGGGGGAACTTCTACATGCCCCTGGCCTTAGTGCTGGTGAAACAAAGCGACTGCGGCGGTTGCAGCAGCGGCTGGCACGAGCGCGACGCGGATCGCACCGTCGGGTAAGAACGAAGCTGGCCATTGCCAGATTGCGCGGCCGCGAAACAGATCGCCGCCGTGACTGGGTGGAAAAGACCACCACCGATTTGGCGCGGCGCTTCGCGACCATCCGCGCCGAGAAGTTGAATGTGCGTGGCATGACCCGGTCGGCGCGCGGCACGCGTGAATGCCCCGGCTCCAACGTCGCGCAGAAACGTGGCCTCAACCGAGAGATTCACCGCCAAGGGTGGGGCTCGATGGTTGCCCGGCTGAAGCACAAAGCCGCCGGGCGGCTCGACTTTGTCCCAGCAGCGCTCACGTCGCAACGATGCTCCCACTGCGGGCATGTCGCGCTGGAAAACCGCAAGAGCCAAGCGGTTTTCCAGTGCGTCGCGTGCGGCGCGGGGCCGTGCAATGCTGACGTGAACGCCGCACGCAACATCGCCGCCGGACGGGCGGTGACAGCACGGGGAGACCTCGGCCCTAGCCGGTCTGTGAACCGTGAACCTCAACCCTGTTCTCCTGCTGCCTAGCTGGGACGGAGTTGGAACCGACCGGGTTGAGCCGGTGGGGGACGTCAATAAAGCCGGTCGTTACGGTGGTGTCGTGACACCGAACCGGGGGATCGATGCCGACTTCCTCAGCCTGCCCCGCCACGAATTGGCCGATGCGGCGCTGTCGGCAGCCACCGCTGCCGGAGCCACTCACGCCGACCTGCGGATTCACCGGTTGGCCGACGAAATCATCCAGTTGCGCGACGGCGAGCTGGAGACCGCGGTGGTCAACCGTGAGGTCGGCCTGGCGGTCCGGGTGATCGTCGATGGCACCTGGGGGTTCGCCTCGCATGCTGAGCTCTCCCCGAAGGTCGCGGCGGAAACGGCGCGTCGCGCGGTGTCGGTGGCGGCCACGCTGGCCGCGCTGAACACCGACCGCGTCGAGTTGGCGCCCGAGCCGGTGTACGCCGACGCCACCTGGGTGTCGAGTTATCAGATCGATCCGTTCACCGTGCCCGCCGCCGAGAAGATCGCGGTGCTCGACGAATACTCGGGTCGGCTGCTGGCCGCTGACGGTGTCAATCACGTCTCGGCCGCCCTGCACTCCGTGAAAGAGCAGACCTTCTACGCCGACACGTTCGGCTCGTCGATAACCCAGCAGCGGGTGCGGGTGCATCCTAACTTCGAGGCGGTCACCATCGACCCGGGTTGCGGGTTCGACTCGATGCGCACGCTTGCACCCCCGATGGGTCGTGGCTGGGAGGCGCTGGCCGGAGACGACGTATGGAACTGGACCGACGAACTCGCCCAGCTGCCGTCGCAGCTAGCCGAGAAGATCAAGGCGCCCAGCGTCAAAGCCGGGCGTAAGGATCTGGTGATCGACCCGACCAACCTGTGGTTGACCATCCACGAATCCATCGGTCACGCAACCGAATACGACCGCGCGATCGGATACGAAGCGGCATATGCCGGTACATCGTTTGCCACCCCCGATAAACTCGGCACGCTGCAATACGGCTCACCGGTGATGAACGTGACCGCCGATCGAACGGTCGAATTCGGCTTGGCCAGCGTCGGTTACGACGACGAAGGGGTGGCTGCGCAAAGCTGGGACTTGGTGCGCGACGGGGTGTTCGTGGGCTATCAACTGGACCGGGTGTTCGCTCCACGACTCGGCCTATCCCGGTCCAACGGCTGTTCCTACGCCGATTCGCCGCACCACGTGCCGATTCAACGGATGGCCAACGTGTCGCTGCGGCCCGGACCCGAAGACCTCAGCACCGCCGACCTGATCGCCCGAGTCGACGACGGCATCTACATTGCCGGGGACCGGTCGTGGTCAATCGACATGCAGCGCTACAACTTCCAGTTCACCGGGCAGCGGTTCTACCGGATCCGGGACGGTCGTCTGGACGGTCAACTGCGCGACGTCGCCTATCAGGCCACCACGACCGACTTCTGGAACTCGATGGAAGCCGTCGGCGGTCAGTCGACATGGCGTCTGGGTGGGGCGTTCAACTGCGGCAAGGCCCAACCCGGCCAGGTCGCGGCCGTCAGCCATGGTTGCCCGTCGGCGCTGTTCCGTGGCGTCAACGTGCTCAACACCCGCGCTGAGGGCGGCCTGTGATCGGCGCGCAGCAGGTCGTCGACATCGCACTGGACGCTGCGGCGCGACTCGGCCGCGCCGACGAGACCATCGTGTTGGTCAGCGACCGCAGCGCCACGTCGCTGCGCTGGGCGAATAACTCGATGACCACCAACGGCGCGTCGACCGCGCGGCACACCACAGTTATTTCCATTGTCCGGCAAGGTGATACCGCGAAAGTCGGCTCGCTGACCTCGGCCGAGGTGGAATCATCGGCGATCGGGGGATTGGTGGCCGCCTCGCAGGCGGCCGCTGCGTCGGCGCCGGAGGCCCGCGACGCCGCGCCGCTGCTGAGCGGCAACACCACGCCGCCCGATTGGGACGCGCCGATCCCGGCGACCGGGCCCGAGGCGTTCTCGGACATCGCCGACCCGCTGGCTCGCGGATTCCGCGGCGCCGATCAGTTGTACGGCTTCGCGCAGCACGCATTCGAGACGACGTTTCTGGCGACGTCGAGCGGACTGCGCCGCCGCTACACCCAGCCGATCGGCTCGGTGGAAATCAACGCCAAACGGGACGGCGCCAGTGCCTGGGTGGGCGTCGGGACACCCGACTTTCTTGGTGTGCCAGTGGATTCTCTGCTTAACAAGCTGTCGAGGCGCTTGGACTGGGCCAAGCGCAGAGTTGAGTTGCCGGCGGGTCGCTACGAGACCATCCTGCCGCCGTCGGCGGTGGCGGACATGATGGTTTACCTGGCTTGGTCAATGAGCGGCCGCGGCGCCCAAGAGGGCCGCACCGCACTCACCCGTGACGGCGGAACCCGGGTGGGGGAGAAGCTGACCGACCTGCCGTTGACGCTGTACTCCGATCCCGCGGCGTCCGGGATGGGCTGTGCACCGTTCGTGGCGACCGCGAGCTCTTCGGAAACGCTGTCGGTCTTCGACAACGGGATGAACATCGGCCGGGTGGACTGGATTCGCGATGGCGTGATCAACGCGCTGGCCTACCCGCGGGCGGCGGCGGCGGAGTTCGGCGCCCCAGTCGCCGTCGCCGCGGACAACGTGTTGATGACCGGCGGCAGCACCGAACTCGCCGACATGATCGCCGAGACCGAGCGTGGGTTGCTGTTGACCACGCTGTGGTACATCCGGGAGGTCGACCCGACGACGCTGCTGCTGACCGGGCTGACCCGCGACGGCGTCTACCTGGTCGAAGACGGCGAGGTGAGGGCAGCGGTCAACAACTTCCGATTCAACGAGAGCCCGCTGGACCTGCTGCGGCGAGCCAGCCAGGCCGGTGTCAGCGAGCCGACCTTGCCGCGGGAGTGGGGCGACTGGGTCACCCGCGCGGCGATGCCATCGCTGCGGATTTCGGACTTTCACATGTCGTCGGTGAGCCAGGCGACATAATCGGCTTGTGGTGTTGCATGACGATCTGACGCGGTTGGTGGGGTTGTCGCCGGGAGACGGTCGCACGACAGCCTTGATCCGGACTGTCTGCGCGAAGACGCTCCGGGTGCCTCCTCTTCCCGCCGAGGTCGCGGTGGCGGGCCCGGAATCGGACACCGAGGCTGTCGTCGCTGACTTCGCCGAACAGTTCAGCACCGATGTCTCGACAATCGGTGGTGAGCAGCGCTCGGTGCTATGGAAGGCTCTGGGAAATAGCACTTTTGGCGCGGTCGTGCAGATGTACATCGCCGACTTCGTTCCCCGGGTGCGCGCCGGGCTGGAGGCGCTTGGAGTCGGTGACGACTACCTCGGCTGGGTTGCGGGCCCGATTTCGTGGGACCACGACACCGACCCGTCCGACGCAGTGTTCAACGGCTTTCTGCCGACGGTGGCCCGGCTGCGTGAGCTTGACCCGCTGACGGCGGAGGTGGTTCGGCTGCGCGGTGCCGGCCAACACAATTGCCGGTTGTGTAAGTCGCTGCGCGAGACGACGGCGCTGAACGCCGGCGGAACGGAGACCTTGTATGGCGATATCGAGCAGTTCGAAGGGTCGACCCAGCTGCCCGACCGTCACAAGGCGGCGCTGCGATACGTCGACGCGCTGATCTGGTCGCCCGGATGCATCGACCACGGCATTGTTGCCGGGGTGCGCGAACACTTCTCCGCTGCCGAGTCCGTCGAATTGACCTTCGACGTGATGCGCAACGCCAGCAACAAGGTTGCGGTGGCGCTGGGCGGCGATGCGCCGCGGGTCGAAGACGGCACCGAGGAGTACTTGCTCGACGCTGACGGCCAGACTGTGTTCAACTGACGGCACCCATCTGCACCTAGGGGCGTAGCGGGTCGACCGACACCGGCGGCCTGCACGGCGCTAATCTCAACGTCGTGCTGGAGCTTCGGTTACATGCCATAAGGGCCGTTACTGTGGATCCATCTGCAGCTAGTTGATCCAGGGGCGGTAGCTCAGTTGGTTAGAGCCGCGGACTCATAATCCGTAGGTCGCGGGTTCGAGCCCCGCCCGCCCCACTGTAAAAATGTATTACCTCGGCTGATGCGTGACGTTTTGTCTTCGGTTGATGCCTGACAGTGTTTCGGCTGATACGTGACAGTTGTTTCGGTTGATCCGCGGAGAAGGGGATTGAGGCGGTCAAGACGCACGTGCCTGGCGCGAAAGTGGAGGATCACGCCGGCTAGTCGTGGCCTTACCGCTGGCCAAGGACGGAGAACGGTCCCGGTCCCTGGTGTAGGACGGAGAACGGTCCTTGGCGCAGCACGGAGAACGGTCCTTGGGAATGAACCCGGGAGTGGGGCACAGGTGGCATATACGTCCCGTGGGCGTGTGCCGTACCAGCGAACCCCAGCGACGCACCCAAGACCACGACCGCGACGGTGAGAGCGTTCCGGATGGTGAGTGCGAATGTGTTCATGGTTCCCATTAGACGCCGAATCGGGCCGCGCCGAGGGAAGACAGGCGCCAGCCGATCAACTATTTCGACGCGGACTACCAGGGATTCAATGTGCGCACGATCTTCACCCCCCGACGACGACGATGGCGATAACTCATTCGAGTGATGCGGACCGCACCGGCCCGCGGCGAGGCTTACGGGAGTGCGACGCCGTTGCAACGTTGCACTTAGGAATCTCGCGAGGCAGATGAACATCCGCGGGAAGCTGCCGCCGCTACGCACCACGCCGATCGCCTCCATCCCATCGAATGTGGGTACCGCCCGTTCGTAGTCAGCCCGGAACCGTGACCACGGCCGCCCTGTCTTGATCGTGATCTGACGGACCGGTCTGGTGATGACTTCGACAACCCTGCGCATGGTGCTCCCGACTTGTGGCGACGGCGACCGTCCCAGACTCGTGCGTCCGCAGCGGCTGCGCATCACTTGTTCGAGTGGTCTCAACGAGAACTGAAGCGGGGTGAGCCAGCGTGGTTTGAGCGTCAAATTACGTAGGGCGCGATCAGGGCGGTGGCACCGAGCACCACCAACCCGATCGCAAAGGCGACGACCGTAAAGCCCATCACCTGACGGACATTGAGTTTCGCGATCGCAAGCAGGGGCAGCAACCAGAATGGCTGGATCATGTTCGCGACACCTTCGCCCACGGCGACCGCCATGGAGATCAAACCGAGGTAGGCCGGCGAGCGTTGACCGAGCGCCAGCGCCGAGTCGACCGCGATCGGGCCCTGCACAGCCCAGTGTCCGCCGCCCGACGGCACGAACAGACTGATGATTAACGAGCCGATGAAGGTTAGGAACGGCAGCGTGTACTGCGTCGCGCCGCCAACGACCGCCTGGGCCAGCAGCGTCTGCAGCGGCTTGGCCCCGACGGCCGGTTGCGAAGGCAGATAACCCAGCAGGCCAACCAGACCGCCGTATAGCGGGTACTGCAGTAGCAGTGGACCAGAGACCTTCGCGGCACCGGTGAATGCTCGGATGAACCGGATCGGCGTGCGGTGTAGCAACGCACTCGTGATCGTGAACAACATGATCATCGACGAGATGTTCAGCGCGAAACCGCTGATGCAGAAATAGGCAATGCCCGCGCCGAACATGAGGACATTCAGGATCCACAGGTTTTCCAGCCACTCAGCAAACGTTTTCTCACCCTCGGGTTCGGCCTCTGGCTGGTCTTCGTCTTCGAACACTGCGGGGTCGGGCGCCAGGCTCTGCTGGGGCTCCATGCGCCAGATCGCGAGCGCGAGCAGCGCCAGCACGATGATGACTGACAGCCAGCTGTAGGGCTGGAAGATCGTCAGTTTCAGCGGGACCGTGATGCCAGTCATTTTGTGAATCACGTTGATCGGGCTGCCGTTGTCGGTGTTCGCCAGCGCGATCGACGACGACAGGCCCTGCGTCCAGACGATGAAGCCCATGAACGCCGCCGCGATGAGATAACCGAAATGCGCATCGGTGAAGCGCTTCGCGACCTGACGGGCGACAAGTGCACCGGCCACCAGCCCGAGTCCCCAGTTCAGCAGGGAGAGCATAGCGCTCACGCCGAAACAGAGGAGGGCTCCCTGGACCTGGTTCCTCGGCTTGCTTGCGATATGAACGATGGCCCGCTTCAGGACCGGCGCCTCGGCGAGCGTGTAGCCCGTCACGAGGATCAGGACCATCTGAAAGGCGAACGTGAAGATGTTCTGCGATCCCCACACACCGCCATACCACGCCTTGAGCATGCCGCTGGGCGAGGCGCCGTTCACCAAAAGAGCGACCAGCGCGGCGACGATGAGGGTGAGGATGACCGCGAACAGAAACGGATCGGGCATCAGTCGTTCGACATACCGCACACACAGCGCGGTGAGCGATTGCATGACGCCGCGCCCTTTGGATTTGCGTTCGTCGCCCGACGGCTGTGGCTGTTCGGGCTCGGCCTCTGGCGCTCCGCTCGTGGCTGCTGCGTCTCCGCGGGTGGCCTCCGGGTGTTCGCTTGTCGTCATTGACCTAACCTTGCGGTTTTGGTGTTGGCGCCGCAGCAGCTGCCGCTGTACGAGCCGTCTCGCGGATCACTTTGTGCACGAACGCCAGCTTGCGGACGACCGCCTGCGGGATGTCGAATGGGTAAAGCGGATTCTTGCCCATGGCGGTGTTGACCCGATTGAAGCACAGCGACAACCACTTCCAGTCCTCCAGCAGCCGCTCGATCGGGGCGTCCGCGTAGGACGGTAGCGGAACGACGTCCTGCTGAACCGAGAATCGGACCCTGTCGGCATGCAAGATCAGTCCGGACTCCCGCGCGGTGTCGATGGTGCCCGTGATGTGCAGATAGTGGGCGAAGCACTCGGCAAAATCCTCCCAGGGGTGCATCGTCGCGTACTCGGAAATGTAGAAGTCACCCCAGTTCGGCGGCGCACCGAATTTATAGTGGCGAGCGATCTCGTCTTGATAACCGGCGCGCTCATCGCCGAAGATCTCGCGGCACTCGTCAAGGTAGCGCGCGGCTCCGGGATCGGTCTCCACCAGAATGTTCTGGTAATAGTGGCCGACCTCGTGGCGGAAATGACCCAGCACGGTGCGGTAGGGCTCACCGAGGTGGACCCGAAGCGACTCACGGTAAGCGTCCAGCGACTCGACCAGATCGATCGTGATTACCCCGCCGGCGTGCCCGATCACCACACGTCCACCGCCGCTGTAACTGGACAGCAGATCAAACGCAAGCCCGCCGTCTTTCCGCCAGAACGGATCGACGGGCAAGCCGATGTCAATGAGCTGACAAATCAACCGCCGCAGGGCGATCCCGGTGGACACCAGCTTTTCCACTGCGACGGTGTCATCGGTGTCGGGCTCGCGGCGGATCAAGGAATCTGCCAGGCATCGTCCCTGTTGACCGTCCAGTTCCTGTTCGTGAGGCACCAACCAGTTGCAGCCGAGGCTGGCCGCCTTTGTGCAGGCAATCCAGACCTGCCCGTCGATAACCGCGGTGCCCGACGAGGTCGCGACCATAGTGCGGCTAGGGACATGAAATCCAAATTCCGCCAAGCAATTCTGGCAGCGTCGCGACTCGAATGGCACGAAGCCACAGCAGACGGGGCAGGCGAACGCGCGCACGGATTCCATCGTGGCAGTCCGCGCGGGCCGGCCGCATCGTTTCAGCCGGTATCGCGACGGAAGCGGTGAATGTTCGCAACGTCATTGGCCAAACTTCACCCGGCAGACCTACTGCAGGATTAGAACCCGGAGTCGCCGCCGCCGCCCGAGTCGAACCCACCCCCGCCAAAATCGGACCCACCGAATCCGCCGAAATCGAAATTGCCACCACCGTCATAACCGCCGCCGGAGTCGTTGCCGGCGAAGCTTACGTCGCCGCCGCCGGGGGATGAGTCCTGGTAGCTCCCATCGAAGCCGACGTCTCCCTGCTGGCTGTCGTAGCTGCTGCTCTGGCCGCTGTCGTAGCCAGCATTCGCCATCGCTGAATCTTGGCCCGCGTCAAAGCCGCGTTCGTAGTCGCCACCCCAGTGATCGTCCAGCAGCGCATCCATCAGCAGGACATCGGTAATAGGCCAACCCCAACCAAGACCCCAAAATGGGTAGGGATAGAAGCCGGGGTAGAAGAACATCCCGTTGTAGTAACCGCCCCCGTAGTAGTGCTGATAGCCCGGCCGTTGCGTGGTGGCGTAGTTGTTGTTGTTGATCGTGACCGTCTGACCGGTGTCAGGGTCCCTCGTCTGCACAGAGGCCTGCTTACGGTCCTCCTCGGGAACCGAGGTCACGGCAATGATGTTCAGCTTCCGGTTCGCCTTGGCCACGGTGGCTCGCACGACCCCGAGGTGTGCCCGCGCTGCGCTGTAGTCACCAGCCTGGTACGCCTTGCGGGCGGCGCTCAGGCTGGAGTTGGCCTTCAGCGTCTCAGCGCTGACGTCTGGGCCGCTCGTGCTGACCACCGCGTTATCGAGATCGCTGACATCGGACTCGGCGACGATCAAGCCCTGCTGGATCTGCTCTTGCGCCTCTGCATCCTTGCGGCGCTTACGATTCCGTGCCGGCAACCAGATCAGACCAACTATCAGAGCGAAGACGACGATCAGCGTTACCCACAGCCACGTCCAGCTGGTGTGCTTCGCATTGGCAGTGGGAGAGGTCGTCGCCGGTGCGCCGGCAGCCACGTTCACGTCGGCCAACGTGCTGACGAATTCGCTGGTTGCACCGTATGGGTCATTGTGGTGATGCCTGGCCGCCCGACGCAGGATGGAGTCCACGTTGTCGGCGATCGCCTTCGGCACGTCATAGGCGCGCACGTGGTAACCCTTGGAGTCGATTACCAGGATGACCCCGCTGAACGCCGGATGGGTACCCAAGATGATGTCGTGGATGGCGTCCGGTGTCGTCACACCGGTCTGGTCCGGCGCAACCGCCGCCACCCAGATCGGCGGGCGGGAACTCCACGTCCATGAGCTGGCCAGGATCTGCTGGTTGATTGCGTCGGAGTTGTCGAGCGGGGGTTTCGCGGCAGGGTCAGCCACCACATGTGTTTGGGCCTGAAACTTACCCGCCACCTGCTCTGTGTAGGTATCGGCCCACGCAGCCGGCGCGAACAGCATTGCCAGCGCCAAGATGAACGGGACCACACCAAGCCTCCGCAATCCCATGTCACATTTCTCCTGTCGCTATCTCGTTTTGGTTTGGGGGACGACACTCATGACACGACGCTATCGGGCGAGAGAGCCAGACTCCACAGGAGCCGGCGGGTCAGGAGGGCAAGGTCAAGGTCGCCAAGACCTGGAACGATGACGGCGGCTGCGACATCCAGTTTCTGGCCCGTCCGCCGGACTGCCCAACGTGCCGTTGACGCAGTTGTGCCAACTCACCCGTATGGCGTAGCCGGCACGGGAAGAGCCGTTGCGCCGTGTCCCCAGATGGCGAACCGTGGGGCGCAGCGGCAGGTTAGCCCGAGACCCCTTGCAGATCAGCGAGACCGTGCCGGATCCCGTCATTTACTTGGTCCGACACAAAGAGGAATTGGCAATAACAGGGACTGTCCGGATCTAGGACTCATAATCCCTTGGTCGCGGGTTTGAACCCCGCCCGCCCCACGTCAGAGACCGACTTGAGGATCATTCTCTGCCCAGCGATAGCCGTCAGATCGCGAAAGCGCATCAGACGCGGGCGAGCGGGTTTGTTCAGGGAGCTGAGTCCAGGTCTGCCAGGGCCCTGCGGGCGGTCTCTAGTTCGGCCTCGAGCGCAGCGACCCTGGCGGTCTGCTGGGCGCGAGCCTCTTCGATGACCTCATC
>Ga0302326_10007424_pt1 | contig 24383 bp, 21 predicted proteins | sample Palsa_T0_3_FD_202264 | JGI IMG/M metagenome (GOLD analysis project Ga0302326, IMG submission 202264) | Peat permafrost microbial communities from Stordalen Mire near Abisko, Sweden - Palsa_T0_3 | ecosystem: Environmental > Terrestrial > Soil > Palsa > Peat permafrost | place: Sweden: Abisko... | reverse complement strand
CGGTAAGCCGGGCAAAACCGGCCCGGCTATCTTCGCGCTTACTCTATCCGGAAACCGCTGCTCCGAAACTTCACCAAAGCATATTCCTTCACAAAGACCAACCCCTCCAGAACGGGCAGCATTGGGCCCGGTTTGACTGGAGGGTTGGCGCCATCTGCTTCGGAGCCAGCCCCGTCGCAGCGGTCTTCGGATCCGCTCCAGGGAGCGCGACTTCCCTGGAACATCGTCTTTACACTAAACCCTCTTCCCAAACTTCACCCCTAAAACCGGACATTTCTACTTTGCGGAAATTAGGACATTTCTACTTTGCATTGACAGAGACAGTGGCTCCTTGGCTCCAAGTGGCGCGGGCGGTTTCGCCCGCGTTCTTCATAACCCGTTAGCGTCGCAGAAGCAAGGTCCATTGGCATACTTCGTGATCAGCAGCGATTTGATCGTCTACCCTCCCGTCCGCTTGGCAATCATTACGCCTATAGTAGCTTCTGGCCGTTTGCCACCTGGCCGCGAAGCGGGAAAGTCTTCGCAAGGGAGCGCCGGCCACAGAGCTTGAAAGATCCGAAGTCTTGTACCAATCGCCTTCAGGAACCTCAGGCTTCCTATCGACCCAGAGGCGGAGTTGGTTCAAGTCCCCAAATGCTGATCGCCCGATCACGCATTCTGTCGATCAAATGCTGGCGAACGCCGTCAGGGAAATTCTCCCAACGATCAATCTTCGGCATCAGCCGCCGAAGACCATGCGTCCAAGTTCTTGCCCCAAGCGCTTGGCCGCCTCTCCGTCCTTTTCATCCCGAAATCGTTCGGCCAACTCGAAGAAGTCCCGCTGCTTTCGCTTCTCCGTTTCGATTCCGTTTTCGATCAGTTCGGCCAGCATTTGGGTTGCGCTTAGTCTTCGAGTCTTGGCCATTGCACGTACCTGTGTTGCTACGTTGGCGGGTAAGGCGACACTTTGTCGGACCGCCTTCTGCTTGACTCTCAACTCACCATTATGCACCAAATTGGTGCATAATGCTGGTCGTTGGTAAATCCGCATTAATAGCGGCGGTACTGTGACTGGGAACGTTTTGCGCGTGGGCCAGAGGTCCTAAGACGCTGCTCCTCAGGAACAACATCTATACTTCGTTTCATGACCTTGAAAAATGTGGCATTTCCGGCGTTCCTTGGAACTCTTCTCCTGACGATTGTCGTGGCGTTTGATTTTGTCAATACGGCGTTGGGCGTTTTGCGTGACATCGTTCCACCCGTGGCTGTTCTGCGGTCACTAATCTATCTGTTTGCCAGCGTCAGCGTGACGGTGTTTTTCTATGTCTTCTACAAAGGCCAATCACGATGAGAGGATGGCGAATCCCATGACTAAAAGCCCGAACGCACCGATAAGCAACAGCAATCGCTTCTACGGCAAGTACCAAGGAATTGTTATCCAAAACATCGATCTGGAGCAGGTGGGTCGCGTGCAGCGTCAGGTCAGTAAGAAACGTAGTTTCAAGGGTGCGCGCGGCGGTGCGAGGTTAGCATAGGCAAAGGGAAGTGAAGTTCGATCTCGTCGTAGGACTGGTACACGAAGTTGGATTCGTAATCATCAGGTCGCCGGTTCGATCCCGGCGGTTGGCTCCAGTTTAAAAATCAAGGTCTGCAGACTGGTCACCGGCGGTCGTAAACTCTTCCATCATTTTCCGACCAGCGGCGTTAGAACCCAAGTTTCCCAGAGCGCCGCTCGCCTGCTGAGCCGCTTGGTGAAGACCATGGACGCGACGCAAGGGGAAAACTACTGCCGTCGAGTCCGATCAATTTCTAGGACGCCTTCTGCGTCGGGATCTGATCTGCATAACCCTCGAATTCCCGTACGAAATCCGCTATCTTGGATCAGGGAGCAAGAATTATAATCGCCATCGACCAATTGACGGACGAGCAGTTCGAACGGCACGCCCCTTGATCTCCTCCAAAGGGAATTGGGTCCCGATGGCCTGGCACGGTTCTTGCGTCTGAATCGCTCCGGGGCAGGCGACTACACTCGCGACCGCGGGCAGTGGCAAAAAGACCTGACGCTCGATCAGATTCTTGCATCTATTCGGAAGCATCGCCCGCACTAAACGCCAGTGGTTCAACGTTCCTACTGCACTACTGGCGGAGTAACCGCGAATAGTTTCCGGCGCGGCTCCTTGAGGCAGAACACTCGGTGTAGTTTAAGCGGCGTCGAGACCGTCCCTCATGGTTGCGTCGCGGCGTTAACTCTACGATAATCTGTGGATGCGTTCTGCCGCGCTCTGTCTGGTGTTGATGCCGCCCCTCTTTCGGCACGAGAAGACTCTTTCCCTCTCGAAAATGTCAAGATTTCCGGTTCGCAAGTCCCAACTGCCGTCGTTCTTGAAATTGGCGGCTTAAAGCTAGGCGCCGGCATTAATAAAGCTGGGATCGAGGAAGCGTGCAACAAATTGGGCCAGAGTGGAATTTTCGAATCGGTCGGCTATCACTATGAACCGGGCCCGAAACATGGCTACGTGGTCACGCTGGAATTGACCGATCCACGCAAGATGGTGGATGCGGCCTTCGACATTCCCGGGGTGGATGAAAACGCGTTGTGGACTTGGATTACAGCGCAATTTCCCAAATTTCAGCATCGCGTTCCGCAATCGGACGAAGCTCAGCGATACCTGGCCAACATGCTGGAGAAAAAATTGGGTGCCGCTCTTCATGGACAGCATCTTGTTACCCGCCTGGAACAGGACCTTACGAAGGGCGGCAGGCCGCTGCTCTCCTTCCAGCCGGAAAATCTGCCGCACATCGATGCGATGACTCTTAGCGGACAAGCCCGCTTACAAGCTAGCGAGCTGAATAAACTAATGCAGAACGTGGTGGGCAACGATGGCTATACGGACCGGCATTTCCGAATGCTGGTGGAACAGAACCTGCGTCTGGCTTACGAACAACACGGTATGTTCAAAGTGCAGTTTCCCAGTATCCAAGCGCAAGAGGTCAACCTAGCGGCGGTGACCGTTTCTACCACGATTGTGGAGGGGCCGCAGTACAAACTGTCGAATGTGGAATTCACCGGCGAAAGTCTGCCGATCGAGGCCATGTTGGCCGCCGCTCAGTTTAAGAAAGGGGAAATTGCGAATTGGAGCGAAATTCAACAGGGAGTCTGGCGGACGGAAGTTCCTGTTAAACGCACGGGTTACACGGATGCAGTGTCCCAGCCAGAGCGCGTGTTGGACGACGGGAATCAGACTTTGCGCTGAAAATCGCTTTTCGCAAAGGCCCTCTCTACCACTTTGGACAAGTAACGTTTGTGGGCTCAGTCCCGAGCTTGAAGCCAAGGCCAGGAAGGTCTGGAAAATGCAGAGCGGCGATCCCTATGATTTTATGTACGCCAACGATTTTCTAAGCTCGTTTTCGAAAGTTGCGGATTTGCGATGGGTCAAGGACGTCAAACCGAAAGCGGAAACCGGACCCGGCGATCATGTAAAGAATCTAACGCTTTTGTTCGTCAGCAAGTGAGATCAGCCATTTACCGGTACCGGCTCGGCGACGAAGGTCTTCATGATTTCCGCCGTAATTTCAAACGAACGGAGCCGCGCCTGATGATCGTAAGGCTCGCATTGGATCATGATTTCGTCGGCCTGGGTTCGGTCGAAAAAATCTTCCAGCTTGCCGCGGGCAGTCGCCGGACCGCCTACAATCGCCGCATGGAAACGGCTGGCCACCAGTTCCTTTTCCTGGACGCCCCATAAGCCATCCATGCTGTCGACTGGAGGCTCCAGCAGAAACGGTTCGCCGCGAATGAGTTTCAAGACCCGCTGCAGGGAGGTGGTCGAAAGGCATTGCGCTTCCCCGTCGCTATCCGCTGCGATCACCGAAACGGCCACCATCACAAACGGCTGGCGCATGTATTGTGACGGCTCAAAGTACCGCCGGTATAGAGAAATGGCATCCATCATCTCCTGGGGCGCAAAGTGGGCCGCAAACGCGAAAGGCAATCCCAATTGGGCCGCCAGTTGGGCGCTGTACGTGCTCGAGCCGAGCAGCCAAACTGGAACGTTGGTTCCAGATCCCGGAACCGCGCGCAGGGTTTGTCCGGTTTGATGCGTGACGGGCGCGGGTCCTAAATAGCCCAATAATTCAAGAACCTGTTCAGGGAAATCGACAGCCGGTTGGTTCATGTGCCGGCGCAAAGCGCGCGCCGTTAAGCCATCCGTTCCAGGCGCGCGGCCCAGCCCCAAGTCGATGCGGCCGGGAAAGAGCGTTGCCAGAGTGCCAAACTGTTCCGCGATCACCAGCGACGAATGATTGGGAAGCATAATCCCACCCGAGCCCACGCGAATGGTTTTGGTGCCCGCGGCGATAAAGCCGATGAGAACGGATGTGGCGGCGCTGGCAATGCCGGGCACGTTGTGATGCTCGGCGAGCCAAAAGCGCGTGTAGCCCCAATCCTCGGCATGGCGCGCCAAATCGAGGCTGTTGCGAAATGTGTCTGCAATGCTGCCGCCCTTCCGCACTGGGGCTAAATCGAGTACTGAAAACGCGGGCATGTACGTTGGATGCGCCGTCCTGGCATTGAGCCGCAACGGACTGCGCCCGTCAGAAAATGGTAGATTGACAGAGAATGCTCAGCAAAATTCTTATCTCCACCGCGTTCACCGCGGTTTCCATGTTGGCTGTTTCCAGTATCTACGATTTCACTCTCGATTCCATCTCCGGCCAGCCGGTGCCTCTTGCCCAATACAAAGGCAAAGTGGTGATGTTGGTCAATGTGGCCAGCAAATGCGGCTACACGCCCCAATACAAGGGCCTGGAGGCGCTTTACAAGAAATACGAGTCCAAGGGCTTAGTGATATTGGGATTTCCGGCCAACAACTTCATGTCCCAGGAACCGGGAACCAACGCCGAGATTCAGGCGTTTTGCTCGAGGACCTATAACGTGACGTTTCCGATGTTTTCCAAGATCTCGGTCAAGGGTTCGGACCAAGCGCCGCTCTACCAGTACCTGACCGACAAGAAGGAAAATCCCGCAACCGGCGGCGATATTGGCTGGAACTTTACCAAGTTCGTGGTTGATCGAAACGGCAAGATCGTAGCCCGTTTCGATTCGAAAGTTGAACCCGAGTCAGCTGAGGTTACCAAAGCGATAGAGGCGGCGCTCCAGTAAGTTAGCGGCGCACGTTAACAAAAACTTTCAAAATCATATCGCTAGGCTTAGAAGGCGCGGCCCCTGAATTATATGGAGCCGCGCTTTTGTTGTATGGAAATTGATACGGGTAGGCGCGAATGCCTCCGTAGATATAGCCCACTAGAGTCTTGCCGGGAGGCAAGGCGTCGAGATTCATAATGCTCGTGCCCGTGTGCGCCCGGGCAACGTCCGGAAGCGGAATGAAAACCCCGTCAGCGCCAAGGAAAGCGGGTAAGGAACTGGGCTGCACAGTCTCGATCGTGTTTTCCTCGCCGGGCGTCATCACCCTGCTGATCGTTGAAATTTGATCGCTCCACTGCATGCCATCCAGGTAGATCGACGCCGATTTATCTCCTACTTTCGGATTCTCCGCGAAAGTGCCGGTTGCGGCGTTCCAGGTGTGCCTACTGATGCCACCAAACAGAGTGGTATGCATGGTTTGCGATTCCTTGCTGTAAAGGAGCAGCCTGGGGCAATTGTAGGCGTTCATTTTTTGTTCGAAACTCGCGTCCACCAAGGGAGGTTTACCAGGCATCAAGTAAATAGGCTTGCTGTAACTCAACTGGGTCTCGGGAGTGAATACGCCTCCGTAGATAGCTAAACCGAGGCCTTGTGGAGAGAGCGACTCCGTCGCGTTCAGATCGCGCCGGTGAAACTCTGCTTCATCCTTGAACGTCTCGATAAGGCGGACGATTAAGCCGGTCCTGGCCGCACACTCAATTTTGAGCCTGCGGATCTCGTTGAGGTACACCTGTGACACGCTTTCGCGGCTCTTCTCTCCTTGGCCCTCGAAAGCAGTGTAGGTTCCGGTGAATACGTGTCCCATTACCAGATAGAAATCAGCGCCGAGATTGATCAGCTCTCCTCCTGCCGACTGCACCGACGGAGACGATGCGAACATGATGCTTGAAGCGGGCAACTGGCCTCGCATGACGCCATCGATGAGCTGCGGCAGATCCACCTGGGAGGTCAGAGGAAACGTCACCCATTTCCCGCTATGGTCGCGTCCGTAGCCGCCCGCAACGTAGAGCTTGGAACCATCTTGAACATAGAGAAGGGCGGCGGAGCTCCACTGGTCTCTGACAGGCGCGAGACTGGCGGGCAATTGGGCTAGCGGCGCATGGTATGTCTTGGAAGGTGTCACGTTCGTATCTACCACCCAAACATCCTGATTGGCATCCTTCTCTAGGAACTCCGCCGCCCCGCCGCCCACACTGTGATAACCAGCAACGCGGCCACCTATGAAGACCCATCGCCCTTGCCATTGGCCGAAAGCGAAAGACTGAACGCGGGGAGCGCCTGGAAACTGGTTGCTGACGTCTTCGCATGCTTCCACGGTGAATGGGAGTTGAGTGGGAGGTGCTACGGCGGCGAAAAGAAGCGGGAAAAAGGAAACGAAGTTCATGGTCTAGATAGAAGCCTCGGCCAGCAGTGCTGCATGAACGCTTGCGAAATCTCGCGCGGCCGGCGGTTGACAGACACGAGCTACGAACGCGGTCATATTGGCTACGGCGAAGCTCACGCCATTCAGATTGCGAGTGGGTGGAACACCCGGCAATGACCGTGGAAATCCTGACGCGAAAAAAACACCGTCTGCCGCGCGGAAGCGGTCGCGCGGCAGAGTCCAATCCACATCCACACCGATGACGCCCTCCAAACATCCCGGCAGCACGGGCATGGAGGGGCCGGCGTTGCGCGCGGCCACCAGGAGCACTCCCGCTTCCTGCGCGCGTTTCACGATTGCCTCCATAGATCGTCGATGATCTAAATTCGGAGTTCCCAAACTAAGATTCACAATGGCCACGCGGGCATTGATCGCCCACTCAATGGCCTGCATGAGCTGCACGCTGCTGGCCCGGAGCGAGCTCCCAAACAACTTTACGGCGAAATATTCGGCGCCCGGCGCGTTCTCTTGAATTGCCGCCATCACGGCGGTGCCATGGCCCACAGTGTCTTCAAAAGACTCGTGGCTGACTCCTTCGAGCAGGATGCCATGAGTGACAGCGCAAATGTGCGGATGTTTGATATTGACGCCGCTATCGATCACAGCGATTTTGAGCCCTTGGCCAATGGCGACAGAGGTCATGCCGTCACGGGGCTCTCCATAATGCGCCCTTGCTCTATATAAATCACCTGATCGGCGACCGAGGCGAGCAGGGGCTTATGGGTAATGGCGATGAGTGTTTCGCCGGTAAAGTTGCGCCGCAAACTCTCCAGCAAATCGCGTTCGAGTCCCGGGTCGAGAGCCGCGCTCGGTTCATCGAGAATCAGCACGTCCGGGTTTGAAAGGAAGGCGCGGGCGATGGCCACGCGCTGACGCTCCCCCGCCGATAAAGTCAGCCCGCGTTCTCCCGCGATTGTGTCCAGACCAAGCGGCAGCCGTTCCAGCAACTCTTTCAAACCCGCTGCTTCAGCCGCTTGCGCCACGCGTTCACGCGAAATCCCGCTCTTTGCGTAAGCGATGTTCTCTAACAGCGTGCCTTGCAACAAGTGCGGCGATTGCTCGATCAAAACAACCGCATTGCGCAGATCCTTCAGCCGCAACTCTCGCACGTCAACGCCATCAATGAGGACCGTACCTGAGTCCGGATCGAGCAGGCGCACCAGCAGGTCGGCTATGGTCGACTTACCTGATCCACTGTGTCCGCAGATGACGGAAAACCGGCCGGCGGGAAGGGTGCAGGAGACGGCATCGAGCACAGTGCGGCCTTCATGCAGCAAAGTGACGTTTCGAAGTTCAATACCTTGGCTGACATGTTCGATGGGCAGAGCATTGGGAGATTCCACGATCTCCGCGGGAGTGTCGAGCAACTCCAGAACCCTCCCGAGCGAAACCTTGGCCGTGGCAAGCGCGCCTGACAACCCTAGTAGGCTCTGCACGGGCGATAACAAGCGCGCATGATAGGCCATAAAAGCCACGAGTGTGCCGATACTCATGTGGCCCAGAATAATTTGCCGGCCGCCGTATAAGAAGACCAGGATGGTGGCCCCTGTAAAAATCGTGCCAGGCAGCGTTCGTCCCATGAGAGAGACGCCCTGAAAACGCATCAGGCAAGCCACGAACGAATCGTTGCGCTGGCGGAAACGATCCAGTTCATAGTCGCTGGCGTTGAAGCATGCCAGCAAGCGCATACCGATCAGTGTTTCCACAAACAGCGTGCCGATGCCCGCGCTGTGTTCGCGCAGCTCCAAAGCGAGTTTCGTGATGCGGATTTGATAATAACGGAACAGCGCGACAGCGAGAGGAATGAGGATGACGCCGAGAATAAAAAGTTTCCAGCTCAACAGAATCATCATTCCGAGACTGCCGGCTATGAAAACAATATTCGTGAGGAAGCTTAAGAAAGAATCCGCTGAAATGCGCTGCACCTCGGCTACGTCACTGTTGAGGCGGGATACCAGATCGCCGAGCCTGGCACGCGCGTAAAAGCGCGGCGAAAGGGTATGCAGGTGCCGGTAGACCGCCAGCCGCATATCAAACAGCATGGAGGCTGAGAGCCGCATATAACCGTAGCCGGAGATATAGCTCATACCAAAACCGAGAGCAGTGGCCGCAAACATGAGCAACGCCGCGAGCCACAAGGCGTGCATATCCTTGCGCAGCAGCGCGTTATCGACAAGATATTTGGAAAGATACGGTTGAGCCAGACCCAGCAAACTGCCGAAGAGGCTGAGCGCTAACATCAGCAAAAGTGGCCCGGCATAAGGGCGGAGGAACGGTTTGACGCGGAGAAAGTCACGCCAAGGCCGCTGAGATTTTGCGGGTACAACTCCGCTAGTGGCCATGGGTGACTTTCTCCGTCATTCGATGCTGAGTGAGCCGCGCCTTAACGGCTAGCCATGATCAGATTCGTGGTCGTGTCCTTATTCAGGTATATCACCTTCTTCGATTCCAGCGTCTTAGCGTCGAATATTTCGACCGTTGAACCCGCGCCATAGACATAGAGTTTCGTGCCGTCTCCGCCAACTGAGAACCTGAAAGTGGGGCGGCTATCGAATTCCTTTTTCTTGATGACAGTGTGAGTGGCAATATCCCACACCCACCATTCAGTGGTCCGGTTCGCACCCGAGTTCATGGGCATGATGGAGTAGCCTAGCTTGTGATCGGGCGAGAGAAGAAAGCCCATCATGGGCAGGAGAGGCCCGATGGGGAAGTATTCTATTTTTCGAGTGGTAAGATCCATGGTGGCCATACCGAGAGTTCCCTTATGCACAACCTCATCGACGGAGGTGAAGACGGAGGTGATTGTGTTGGGAGTATCGAACGTATCGCCGCTTTCAGCCAGCCGGTACGGCGTGGCGCCGGGATAGGAGGGCTTTGCCAGCGGAATTCTATCTACTTGCTGAAAGTTCGAAAGGTCAAAAACCAGGATGTCTTCTTGAAAGACATAGAGCAGCTTCCCGTCGGGCGAAACCTTGAAGGTCGCATTGAAACCAAAGCCCTGATCCTGGCTCTTCGGGAAAGGCCAGCTCTTGGCGATTTTCATGTCCTGCACGTCAATAGCGACAAATTGAGGAGGTTCAATGCGATATTGGTCAATGTCTTTGACGACGACGCGCATGGTGGTGTAGAGATAGCGCCCCAGAGGATCGACAGCCAAGCCGGAATAACGGGCATTGGCGCCGATATTGACGATGTCGGGCCCACTAGCGCTGATGCGGGGACGGCTGCGTGCATCGGCCAGGTCGAATGAACCCACGACCTTCTTGGCATCCAGGTCTACGACCTCAAGAACCATTTTGGTAGTGAAGAGATACAGCTTCTTGTGATCGGCGGAAAGTGCGGTCACACGCGGTATTCCGCCCAATTCAATCTGATCGACCACCGCCTCGCGATCCTCATCAAACACCAGCAACTTCTTGTCAAGTGTGCCGATGTACATCAAATGACCGGACGAAACGGCCTGCGCGGACGCGGCAATGCTAGCGCCGACACTGAATAAGACCAGTGCGAGTGTTTTCATTGAATGTGTAGCTCCAAAGTCTACGGAAATACGATGTCCACCTTACGCCAATCGTTCGCGGCAGAGGCGCACTTGTCGGTCCAGTCCACGGCGTTGTTGAGATGGTCGGGCACCTGAGCCGGCCAGCCGCAACCCAAATGGCAATCGAACAAATCACGTTCAACAGGCTGGCACAAACCGGCGGTGCCACCGGAGGCATCAACCTCCCAACCGGGAGTGAAGTTCAAGGTGCATCCCATTGGATAGTAAATCTTGCCCTCGCCTCCGCGGGCCTGGAGCGCACGCACGTCGCCCGTGGCCGCTTCCACCGACTTTTCCACCTTCTTTGCTTTGCGATTTACTGCTCTCATCGAGTTCATTCAGTAGCTCCTTTTGTTTTGGCTTCAACCGCTTGCTTGCGCGCGCGGCTCTGTGGCAATTAGTTTTCATTGAAACGGTCTAAGAACGACGGATTCTTGACGCTGATTTCGCCGTAAATCCGCAAACAGAGATCATTCCAGCCGCGAATCCAATCGCAATAGTGCAAGTTCGCGGCGGAAGTGTTGCCGAAATGAATAAAGGCTTCGTGATAACAACCGCCGGCACAGGTGGGACGCGCCCAACATGTGTGGCAATCGTAACGCGCGCCTAAGTGATGTGTTTCTAGAAAGTTATTGCGGGCATCGTGGTCAACCCCACCATTCTGCACATGGCCCATTTTGCCCACTGGCGAATCGACAAAGCGATGACACAGGCTGACGTCGCCCGCGGTGCCGACCCCCAAGAGACCCAATCCAGCCCCGCATGGGTAGGCTTTGCTCATGCCGGAGTGCAGTTCCTTCAGAGTGTCGTTAGCGTTGGTAAAGCCGTGCTGCTTGCCTGCGATGGCATAGTCGCGATAGATCCAGGCCAATTCCTCGAACCCTTCGAGCACATTGCCCATCTTTTGTGGACCTAGGTGATAGAGGCGGTTTGGATTGGCGGTGGCCGGCGAAAAGCCCACTGCGTCAAAACCCACTTCCTGTGTGAGGTGGTCATAGATGCGCTTGACATGCTGCACGCCCGAGCTAAGGGTGACACGCGCGCCGATAGAATTCGTGCGATGGCGTTTCAACAGCATTTGAATTTTCGGCACGATGACGTCATAACTGCCGCGGCCATCGTGGAAGATGCGCATCTTGTCGTTCAGTTCCCGGTCGCCATCGATACTGACTGTGACGCCAACCCGATGTTCCGAGAGAAAATCGACAATCTCCTCAGTCAGTAGCGTGGCATTGGTAGTGAGGCTGAATTCAACTGTTTTGCCGGCCTCTGCGCACCTCGTGTTGGCATAGTCGACCGATGAACGCAGCAAAGGGAAGTTCATCAAGGTTTCGCCGCCAAAAAAGGTGACGTGCACGGCAGGACGTTCAGCCGACTCTTTGATAAGCATGTCGATGGCCGACTCGGCCACGTCATGATTCATGTACTTCGGCTTGCCTACGGTATTGCTGATTTTGTCTTCGCTGTATTCGTAGCAGTAGCCGCAAGACAAGTTGCACTGATTCGTGACGTTCAGCACGATGCGCTGCAACGGAAACGCTTTGCCGGGCATCTTCGGCTGTTCGGCGCGAAATTCGCCGCGGGAGATAACCTCGGCCTGCTCCAACTCGGTGAGTGCCATAGCCGCTTCACCTGGATCGTAACCACGTCTCAACAGCAACTCGAAGAGCTCTTCTTTAGAGAGTGATTTGAAGGACAACTCCTGCACAATCTCTCGCCCGATTTTGTCTAGAGAAAAGATCGCCCCGCTCGGGACGAGATACAGAAACTGCTCACCCACCGATTCAAAGGGATGGAACTCGCGGAGTTGATAAGGCGCTAACGCGGCGCTGACAGGCTCGGCGACGGCGCTCATTGGCCAACCTCTGGCTGGTCATATCGCACGTACGTAGGAATGGTAACTACCAGGTAGGAGCGTGCTTTCATTTCAGTTCCTTCGGGAGACGTGTAAGTAGCGGCCACCCACACGTCGCCCCAGTTGTTGGTCGGATAATTATTGGCTTGTTTTTGCCGCTCAGGATTAGGACCTTCCAAGCTTGGCGTGAACAGACCGGAATCATTGAGCTTTCCTACGTACTTGATGTCATCGTCGCCGGGGGTTGAGACAAATTCCTCCATCGACCAGCGCGCTGAAATTGGACCTAACGGGATATCGTCCGCCGTTTGCGGTTTGCCGTCCGGGCCGGCCGCGTAGGCGATGGCTTCAAACTGCGCGAACTGCTTGGCGGTAATCGTTCCGCCGAGTCGCGCCATGCTTGCGTCCGGCATCACTTTCACGTATGCAACCTTGTCGTATACGGCGATCGCCCGCTCGGCCGTGGAGTGGCGCACCGTCAGATCGCGAATGCCGGTAGGCAAGCCGCTATCCACTTGCACGTTGACTGTCGCTACCGAAGGCTCGCGGTGAACAACGCTTGTTACCTTGATTCCCGTGCCGAGATCGAAATCCGCGGGTTTCAAGTCTGCCGGGAGATTCGCTCCGTACACTTTCACTTCGGAAGTGGATGGCGATTTAAGAGCAAAAGTGCTGGCGCCCGCCACCAAGGTCTGCGTGCCAATGCGAGTGAGATGAGCGTCGATTCCAAATTCCTGGTATCCACCCCAGAACCAGCGCCCTTCCAGGCTGTTGCCGTCGCGGGAGACGATCATGGCCTCGCGCCATTCCGCTGGGTGCGAGCCTGGATCGGCACTCGGTGGTTCTTTTTCGCCGCCCGTGGTGCGCCCGCGCCAGCTATAGCCGGTATAAACGATGCCTTTGCCGCTGCGCGATAAAGTGATCCCGCTAGTGGCGTAGACGATTTCGGTTTTAGTGACAAACTCATCCGGTGCTCCGCCGGCTTCAATCGTAAAGATCCCGTAGACGCGGCCTTTGCCCGCCTGATAGCCCATCAAGAGATATTTGCCTTCAATCTTGGGAGTATGCATAACGGCCTTCCAGGCGGACCACTCGGGAGTGATCAGCGGTTGGGCCTTTGATAAGTAATCGATGGCAATGTCGGCGGGATAGCGGCCATCGGTCCTGGCAAGTGGGTCTGCGGGCGGAGGCACGACGTATGGCATACCGGCTCCGCCCAGCGTGTACGGCGCCTGCTCTATCGATCCGCTCGGCCGCCGCGGACGCAAAGTATTCTCCGCGCCGGGAAACAGGCCGATATGCATGGAAACCAGCTTCTCGTAGTCCTCTTTAGTTCTCCGCTGGTTCAGCACGCGTCCAATGGTGTGGCAGTAGTTGCAGGTATGCTGCAAGGCTTGATCGGGAATCTTATCGCTCTGGTCTCGGGAGAGGAGGTGTTCAGCCTCCCAGAACACGGGCTTCGCCTCCTCGGGCGCGAGACCGTTGTTAGCGCTCAAATACTTTAGAATGGCGCGCGCTTCTTCGGGCTTCAGCGCCACGCCGTTCAGCCGCACCATGCGCTTGATGGCCTGCTCCCACACTTCGGGGCTGGTCCTGATATAGGAAAGCCGCCGCATCATGCCATTCGCGTCGCGCTGATGACAGCCGCCACACTTGGTGATGGTAAGTTGGTCGTTGATCGGAACGCCTTGGCTCGCGCTTGTCTCCTGCGCGAGGAGGGGACTGGTTCCAACGACCGCAGCCATTACTACGAAAATCCACTTCCTTGCGGAACCTGTCGTCAATCGAACTTGCCTCACGGTCTATGCTCCTGTTTGTGAAGATTTGCGCTGGCGGAGAGAAACAAAAGCAACTCCGGCGCTGAAATAACAACCGTTTAGAAGTTATTTCGAAAACGTAGAACAGTTTTCCGTTGGCAACGTTGCCAGGTGGAGACAGGATTTAAAATGGGGTGGACACCAGCACGGGATTGCCGCTACTGATGTCCGCTGCAAACGATGCAGCGCATGTGGGTTAAGTATCAGTCTAACCGCGAGTCTGAGTCAAGCCTAGAGGAAATATATGTCGTTTCGAGATCAAGCCGCTAAATGGCTGTCTTACAAATAAGATAGCTGATCTGGTTACTGTAACCGCCAACTGTTTATATGACATAATAGGCACATTCAAGAGAGTTTCAAGCGCCGCAACAAGGCGGTGTAGCGCGCATCCGAGCGAAGTGGCTCGTAGAACGAGTCCCATTTGAGCGTCAAGTCCAAGTCTCTTTGATCGGCGGCCTTCTGCAACCATTCAAAGGCGCGGTCCTTATCTCCAAGGCCGATATAAACCTGCCCAATGGCAAGGGCCGGGAAGGACGGGCGATTGGATTCCGCTAAAAAGCGATTCAGAATCCGACGCGCTTCCACGGTGTTGCCGATGGTCGCATAGGCCCATCCCAACAACGCCTCTCTGCGCGCGCCCGGCATCAGCGTGCACGCCGTTTCCAGTTCCGCTATTCCTTCGGCTGGGTCACGGCCACGGAGAATATAGGCGACCCCCAAGCCTTGGTGACTCAATCCAAAGTTCGGCTCAAGCGTGATCGCCTTCTGGAACTGCGCAATGGCTTCATCGTAGTGGCCCATGACTGAAAGATACCCGCCCACGGCTTGCACGGCATATGGCGAAACGGGATCGAGTTCAGCCGCGATTTTACGCTGGACCAGAACCTCCGGTCGCCGCCCGACAACGGCTAGATACTTGGCGTACCACAAATGCGCCACCGCGTTATCGGGGCTTAAGTCGAGGCCTTTCTTGAATTCCGCACCTGCGGTGGCCCAATCGAAGTCGTACTCGGCGCAAATCGCCAGATCGATGTGAGCTTCTCCCAATGAGCTATCCAGCTCGAGCGCCCGGCTGGCCGCCGCCCTGATTTTCGGAACGATTTCGCCAGGAGGGGCCGCCGCCACCTGGGGCGCCATGACGTAACAATCCGCCAGCGCGGTATACGCTCTGGCGAAAGAAGGATCGGCCGCGATGGCCTTTTCAAAATAACCGATGGCCATCGCCAGTTCATCGGCCTTCAGCTTGTTCCAATGGTAGAGGCCCTGCAAGTAATTTTGATAAGCGTCGTGCGTGGGCGAAGCAGCGTTGACAATAGAAAGCGTCTTCTCGTCGCCGCCGTGAACCAGCCGAGCGCCCAGCACACTGGCGACTTCCGTCGAAATATCCCGTTGGATCTCGCGGGCGTCCTTCGTGTCGCGCTCGAAACTGCCCGACCACAAATGGTGTCCATCCGACGCGTTGTTGAGTTGAGCCGTGATGCGGAGATGGTCACCGAAAACCTGGACGGTGCCCTTTAGAATGGCATGTACTTTGAGTTGCTGGCCGATCTCCCGCACGCTGAGCGACTTTCCTTTGAAACGGAAGGCGGAGGTCCGGCCCGCCACGCGCAGCCCTGGCGCCTGGCCCAGCGATTCAATCAGATCGTCAGTCAGTCCGTCGCTTAGAAACTCGTTTGCACTATCGCCATTGAGATTGACGAAAGGCAAAACGGCGACGGAAGACGCGGTCTCGGGCGCACGTTCCAACGGTCTTTCGCGCGTAGCGTAGAAAGCGAAAGCAACGGCCAAAACAACCGCCAACAGCGCTGCCGACAGAGCGACCATTTTCCAGGTTCGCGGGAATGCGGACGGCGAAGGCGCTGCGGATTCCATGAGCCGAGGCTCTTCAACATGCCTATTCTGGGCGGCAATTGGGGCAGGTTCCGCGACGGCCGGCACATCTCCTACGCGGCTAAACGTGGGGGCGTAAGATCCTTTAGGAAACTCAATGCGGATCGGATCTTCGACGCCTTCCGTCAGGTAATATTTCATCAGCCGCGCCCGCAGTTTTCGTGCTTGCGTGCGAACAATGGGGTCTAAACGCGGGTCGAACAAGTCTCCCCGGCCAAAAGCTTCGACTCCAATTAAATACTCTTTGACCTGGCTCGCGCGCCCAGCCAGCGCTTCTTCTACCGCATATTTCAAGAAGGACTTTTGGCCCTCGGCTGTGCGGAATGTACGGCTCGCTAACATTCGTTCGAGTTGACATCGAATCTCCGAAGGCAAAATCGCGGCGTCTTCAGGCGCATCATGCCCGCCCAATATCGTTGCAGGTTGTGGGGTCATCGAGCTAAAACTCCAACACGAATCTCCTTCCCGAAGGACTCAGCGCGAAACGGCTTCAAGAGACGATTGCAACAGGCAGGGTTGCCGGGGCGACTGGGCAGGGGTGAATGAAAAACGCTGGTAGTTCGGTAGCATATCATGTTTTCGCAAAAGACCTGAAATCCGCAGGCGCTTCTTACGCCCGGGGTACGGTGTAGACCGGCTCCAATGAGAAGCCGCTCAAGCGATACTGAAACACGCCAAAGCCCGAAAGCTGAGTCCGGCACCATGCCAGACCTCGTTCGCTAGCGATCTTCTGTTCGTCCCACCATGGGCCGTTATGGCCGGAACGGTAAAACTCAGCGCAAACTTCGAGGTGCTTCTCGAAGCCGGCCAGCAGCCGCGCGCGATAATGCGCCAGCAGTCCGTCCCTGCCGGAACCTTGCACCGCCGCGCGCACTACTGCCGACGCGAGAATGGCTTCCCGCGCTGCATAACCGCTACCATCCCCGCACAGCGGATCGAAGCCCAGGGCAGCACTGCCGCATGCCAACCAATCCGGCCCGCAGAGTGGCTCGGCAACTCGCGGATGGCAGGGGAAACTCCTCGCATCGCTGCTAACGCTCAAGATCTGGGGCGCTAGCAGGGAACTTTCCGCCAGCAGCGCTTCGGCGCTGTCCCCGACAGACAGGAGCCAGCCACTCTCTTCCTTGGGCAGCATAAAGAGCCAGCCGTGCGGCAGCGATTCCACCCAACTGGCTTCCGGATCGCATCCCGGCTTAAGCTTGACCGCGGACGCTACGGCCATGCGCGAGCCAAAATGAATGTCTTCGGACGGATCTGGCAAAGGGCGCGACGAAAAAATCGTCCACTCGGGGGGGGCGCCCTCAGTTCTCTGCACCGGGGCCAGCAGCGGCTCGATTCGACTCAGCAGAGTTTGTTCTGAAACCACTACGGCCGCATGCGGCAGCGCCAATGCCTCGGTGTCTTGTCCCCACTTAACGATGCGCTTGCGTATATGGGGCAAGCCTTTGAATAATTCCGCGCCCGGAAAGATGTCGCCCAGGACCCGCTGCGCTGTTTCGCCGATCATGATCGCCGGCAGTTTGGGTCTGCTAACACTCTGACGGCTGAACGGAACACCCGCGCGAGCCAACAAGCTCGCACAGCAGCAAGCCGCCACGCTCTCTCCGCGGATTAAAACGCTGGTCATCACGCTCTGCTTATGGTTTGTTATTGTAACGCTAGCCGTACCTCTGGACATGACTGAACCGACTATTTGCCACTGGACCGCTGAGGAAGGCTCGCCTCTTCCGTCCGGCGCTACTTGGATTCCGGAACTAGAGGCATACAACTTCGCCCTTTACTCCGAACACGCCGAGAAAGTAACTCTCCTGCTCTATCGGGAGTCGGACCTTGTTGCGCCCCTGCTCACTTACCAATTCGATAATTTGAAGAACAAAACCGGACGTATATGGCATTGCATCATTCCGTGCGCGAAGATGGAGGGTGCGCGCTACTATGCCTACTCGGTAGATGGGCCTTCAGACGCCGGTTCCCTTTTGTTGCATAGCTTCGATCCGCAGAAGGTTCTGCTCGATCCTTACGCCAAGACTATTTTTTTTCCCGCGGATTTCGAACGCTCCGCCGCCATTGGGGCAGGCAGCAACGCGGGCCGCGCCCCGCTGGGCCTGATTCCCGAGGCGCGAGACGACACGCCCTCCGGTCTCGTCAAAGCCTTTTGCCGGGTTAGACCCGACGCCATCGTTTACGAGCTTCATGTGAGAGGGTTCACGCAAAATCCCAACTCCGCTGTCGTTCCGGAGAAACGCGGCAAATACGCCGGCGTGATAGAGAAGATTCCCTATCTGAAGGAACTCGGCGTCACCGTCGTTGAACTGATGCCGGTATTTCAATTCGATCCGGGCGAGGGCGTCTACTGGGGCTACACTCCTTTAAGCTTCTTCGCTCCTCACAGCGGTTACGCCGACAGCCCCGCTGACGCGCACCGCGAGTTCCGGGAAATGGTAGACGCTTTGCATTCCGCCGGCATCGAGGTGGCTCTGGATGTGGTCTACAACCACACTTGTGAAGGCGACGAAGGCGGCCCGATCTATAGCTTCAAAGGAATTGACAACGCCACCTTCTACCTTCTTTCCGGTAATCCCGCGAAGCCTTATCTGGATTATTCAGGCACCGGCAACACGTTGAATTTCTCCAGCGACTACGTCCGCAAAGTTCTGCTGGACAGCCTCCGCTACTGGGCGCGCGAGATGCGAGTGGATGGATTCCGCTTCGATTTAGCTTCAGTATTCAGCCGCAACAAAGACGGCTCGCTCAACTGGGAGGATCCGCCGGTATTCGGGCAAATTTCATCGGCTCCCGACCTCGCCGGTATTCGTCTAATAGCGGAGCCCTGGGATGCGTCGGGAGGTTTCCAACTCGGACGCGGTTTCCCAGGCATAACCTGGTCGCAGTGGAATGCGGCTTTTCGCGACGATGTGCGCCGCTTTGTCAAAGGAGATCCAGGCATGGTCGGGGCTCTGATGACGCGCCTTTACGGGAGCTCCGACCTTTTCCCCGATGACCGCCTGCACTCCTATCGTCCCTACCAGTCAATTAACTTCATAACGGCCCACGACGGTTTCACGCTATACGACTTGGTCTCCTACAACCACAAGAGGAATTGGGCCAACCGTGAAGACAACCGCGACGGCTTGAACGAAAACTTCAGTTGGAATTGCGGTTGGGAGGGAGACAGCGATGTTCCATCCGGAGTGATGGCTTTGCGCTGCCGCCAGGCAAAGAATTTCTGTTGCCTCCTTTTTCTGTCCGCGGGCGTTCCCATGTTTCGTGCCGGCGATGAATTCCTGCAGACCCAAAGTGGCAACAATAACCCGTATAACCAGGACAATGAGACGAGTTGGCTCGATTGGAGCAGGCTCACAACCAATCATGGAATGTTTTCATTCTTCAAGAAGATGATTGCCTTTCGTAAGGCGCATCCGACCTTGTGCCGCAGCCGTTTCTGGCGCGACGATGTGAAGTGGCATGGCGTCGGAGAATCACCCGATCTTTCGGCGGAATCGCGCAGCTTGGCGTTCTATCTCGATGGAGCTTCGCAGAACGATGCGGATTTATATGTAATGATCAACTCCTACTGGGAGCCACTGAGATTCGTTGTGCAGCAAGGCGAGGCATACCAGTGGCGGCGAATTGTCGATACCAATGCCGCTGAGCCTGACGATTTCATCGAAGGAGACGGCGAACCGATGCCGTCGCTCAAGTACGACGTCGGCCCGAGATCGATTGTGGTGCTGGTTCGTAATAGGCGAAAGTCGTGAAAGCGGCGGTTTTAGTAAAGCCCGAAAAAGGCTCCTCGCAATACCTCACATTGCAGGAGGTAGCCAAGCCAGCCGTCAAGCCAGGCCATGTTCTTCTCCAAGTGCGCGTCTGCGGTGTGTGCCGGACAGACCTTCACATCGTGGAAGGCGAGCTGCCGCAAAGGCTACCCATGCTGATTCCCGGGCATCAGATTGTGGGCGACGTCGTCGATGGAGCCACTGCGAACCTCTCGATTGGGTCGCGGGTCGGAGTATCCTGGATGGGCGGAGTAGACGGAGATTGCCCGTATTGCTTGCGAGGTCTTGAAAACCTCTGTGACTCGCCCACCTTTACCGGATACACGGTGAACGGCGGCTATGCCCAATATGCTCTCGTCCGATCCGATTTCGTTTATCCTCTTCCCAAAGCGCTGGATGACTTGCACGCCGCGCCCCTGCTCTGCGCCGGCATCATTGGCTTTCGCAGCCTGCGCGTGGCGGGCGTCGAGCCTGGTGATCATGTAGGCTTGTTTGGTTTTGGCGCATCGGCCCACCTGGCCATCGCTGTTCTGCATTCCTGGAATTGCAAAGTGTACGTTGCGACGCGGGGCGAATCGCACCGCGCTTTCGCCGCGTCTCTCGGCGCCTCCTGGGTGGGAAGTGAGAAGGAAAGACCGCCTGTAGAACTCGACCGGGCCATTACCTTTGCTCCCAGCGGAGATGTTGTTGTCTCCGCGTTGGCTAGTTTGCGAAAAGGGGGAGTGGTGGCCATCAACGCCATACATCTTGATCGCATTCCGGAGTTTGACTACGATAAGTTGCTGTGGGGTGAGCGGCAAATCCGCAGCGTGGCAAACATGACCCGCGCCGATGCGCGCGATTTCTTAAAGATTGCGACCGATATCGGCCTCCAGCCGAAGGTTCGTTCGCTGCCGCTGGATCAGGTCAACGAGGCGTTGGCATTCGTGAAGGGCGATTCCGTCGACGGCGCGATTGCGATCATTCCGTGAGGGAGGGCAAGTGCCAACCTACCTTTGGCAAGACATTCGCTACGCGCTGCGGGGAGTGCGCAACAATCCGGCGTTCACTGCCACCGCTGTCCTGATCCTCGCCTTGAGCATCGGAGGCAACACCGCGATGTTTACGGTGATTCGGGCAGTGCTGCTAAAACCGCTCGATTACCGCGATCCGAGTGCTTTGGTGCGGATCTCCGGCGGCGCTACCCCGACGCGGTTTGAAGAAATGAGCGCCGGCGCGCGATCCTTCGATGGGCTCGCTGCTTTTACGCCCGAAGAGAACCTCACGCTTGCCGGCGGCGCGGAGCCGGAGGTGGTGACGGGAGTCCGGGTGTCGGCCAGTTTCGCGCAGGTGCTGGGCGTCAGTCCGGCGCTGGGAGGTGGTTTTGTTCCTTCAGACGATTTGCCGGACGGCGCTCCCGTTGCCATGATCAGTTCTGAATTGTGGCAGCGCCGTTTTAACTCAGATCCTCGGATAGTTGGGAAGGCTGTGATTCTTGGAACCACGCCCTACAGCATTGTGGGCGTTCTTCCGGCTCGTTTGCAGTTTCCTTATCCGAACGTGGATGCTTGGATAACCAGGCCTGCGGAATGGCCGTTAATGCCGCCTAAGTCCCGCCGCCTTAGCCCTTTCTTGGATGTTTTCGGCCGCCTCAAACCGGGCGTTAGCATTGAACAGGCAAACGCCGAGATGGCAGTGGTGCACCGCCGTTACGCTCTGGCTCATCCGGCGATGCTCGACGCCAAGGCCAAGGGAACGACGGAAGTGCGCGCGATGAAGGACGAAATCGTTAGCGGCGTCCGCACGGCGCTTTGGATGTTGTTCGGAGCCGTCGGCTTTGTGCTCATGATCGCATGCGCAAACGTGGCGAGTTTGCTGCTGGCGCGAGCGAGTTCCCGGGCGCGGGAGTTCGCCGTGCGATCCGCCCTGGGAGCTTCCCGGCCTCGTCTCATCGGGCAGCTTCTCACCGAGAGTGTTCTGTTGTCGTTCTCCGGCGGACTGATCGGTGTGTTCCTTGCCGCGCTGACTCTGCGAGCCGTTCCGAAAATCACCGCCATCGAGTTGCCCCGCGCCAGTGAGATTCATTTGGACTGGATGGTGCTCGCGTACGCCATTGCACTCTCCGTTTTGACCGGCTTGCTCTTTGGATTAGCGCCCTCGCTGAGCACGTCCCAACCGGATCTCATTCAAGTACTTCGGATGAGCGGCGTCGCGGCGAATCAAGGCGCTCGTGGACGTGTTTTTGCGGGGATTAGTGGACGCGGCCTCTTGGTTGTTGGGCAGGTCGCGCTTTCTGTAGTGCTATTAATCGGCGCCGCGCTATTGATGCGGAGCGTGGCCCAGCTGCGCCGCGCCGACCTCGGATTCAACTCCGCAAACCTCCTCACGCTGCGCGTTGCTCTACCGCTTGCCCGCTATGACACCGACCAGAAGAGGGCCTCGTTCTTTCAAGATCTCATCTCGCGGGTAAGTGCGCTGCCGGGTGTGCATAGCGCCACGGCGGCGATGTTTTTGCCCATGACGGGCTATATCGGGAGCCCCATCCAGGATGCCGGCAAGCCCCCACTCAAGCTGAACGAACGCCCGATTGCCACGATCTTGATTGTTGCGCCCGATTACTTCCGGACTCTGGAGATACCTATCCGCCGGGGCCACGATTTCACGTTGCAAGATGACGGAAAGATGCGGCAGGTGGCCATCATTGACGAGACCACGGCTCGCCGCTTCTGGCCCGAATATCCCGCCGGACCAGACCCCATCGGCCGGCATTTACTGATTGGCGGTGTAAATGCCCAACCCGTGGAGATCGTAGGAATCGCTGTTCATGTACACCAAAATCTGGAAAACAGCGCCTGGCCTGAAACCGTCTATGAGCCATTGGCTCAAGGTCCACCGCCTTTCGCCATGCTGGCAGTGAAAACCGGCGGCGACCCGCTGCGGCTAACGAAGCCCATTCGCGAGCAGGTACGGGCCATAGACCGGGATCAGCCCATTCTAAAGGCCCAAACCATGGACGATCTCCTGGATGAGGAGTTAGGGCAGAGGCTCTTGATACTCAGGTTGCTGGGGTCCTTTGCCATTGTGGCGTTGCTGCTGGCCCTGATTGGAATTTACGGAACGGTCTCGTATTCAGTGACGCTGCGCGTCCATGAACTGGGTGTTCGAGGAGCGCTCGGCGCGCGTCAAACGCAACTCCTCAGTTTGGTCATGCGGCAGGGGCTCTCGCTAACGATAGCCGGAATCGGGTTTGGCATTGGCGGAGCGCTCATGTTGACACGGGTGATGCAGAGCCTCCTCTTCCAGGTGAGCGCTTTCGATCCCGTCGTGTTCGCCGGTATCGCGCTACTGTTTAGCTTGATGGCCATTGCGGCCACTTATATTCCAGCGCGCCGGGCGATGCGGATCGATCCGATGACGGCGCTACGAATCTGAGATGACTCGGAGGCGGCTCGAAAGCCGCCTCGCTGCCAAGAATGGCCGCCCTACGAGCGATGAGGCAGGCCCAGAGACACTGCGGACGGTGCCGAAAAACTGTCGGTTTTAAGTTGTCAAACAACTGTCGGCCAACGCTTCGATCACCTTGCGGCGAAGAGAGATTGGCGGGTACGTCGAAGGTATCATCGAGGCGGTCTCGACACGAGTGTCGAGACGGCAGGCACGAGTGCCCGCGCCACGTGTCTCCGGCGAAATGTAGAAACTCCAGACCTCGAAAGTATTTTCGAGCGGTGGGTTTGCTAGGCGGCGGCTGATTGGGCGAACTCCGGACGCTGATGTTGGAGCAGTCTATCGACTTCAGCGATGTATTGCGCTTCGAAGCCAGGATTTTCGCGGGTGGCCTGGTTGTTGTGGGAGACGTTCAGGCCTACGCGGTGACAAAATGCGGCGTCTTTCATGCGAATATCCCATTCATGGTGGTCTTTTTTCATTTCGTGGCGCTCGTTTTTGATGCGGATTTCCTGGTTTTTGCGGTTCTGCGCTTCGAAGCCATTTGCGGTCTTGCGCTTTTCGGATCTGAGCTTTAGGAGGTCGTTCAGACATTTGTGGAAGGCGCGGGTGTGGGTGGTTTGGTAGCGGAGGTAGAGGGAGAACAAGGAGGGGTTGGTGATTTGGCCGGTGTGCGGGTCGAGACAGGTGTGTTGGAGGGTTTGTGCGCGGTTGGCGAGCCAGTGGGATTCGGCCATCGAGTTGATTAATATGGATTCGGTTTCGGTGGTTGGACAGTGTTCGGCGGTGAGAGAGGCTTTTAACGCTACGAAGCCATTGGGGTCCTCGGAGGACAAAAGGACGAAGGTTCCGTTGTGACGGGCCAGGCCGTGGGTGGTGCGGTTTTGCGAAGAGGCGGCGCGGCCGGCTTCGGTTTTTGGACCGCAGGAGAGTTGGGCGTTGGCGCGGTTGGCGTTGAGTTGAGCGTCGGAGATGGGTTGTATCGGTTGAGGAGGGGGGAAGCCGGCTTTGCGGGCGAGCTTTTGATCTTTGTGCGCGGCGGCACGGCGTTCTTTGCGATTCATGTTGGTGAAGCGTCCTTGCGGAAAATTAGAAAGGCCCGTGTGGCTTTTCTAGCCACAAAATAGTTTGCGACGGAAGGTGGCGGGTACGCGAACGCGCATTTTTGGGGCTGGAAGAGGCTGGTAAGTGGTTGGGGGGATTGGATTTAAAATTATTTCGCGGTTTGATGCAAGTGTTGTGACCGTTACATGGCAGTGACTGCCTCACTACTTTAGGACGCGATGTGCTAAAACAGCCGTGGTACAAAATCCTTCAGATCTCGGCGCCAGGTTTGCCATTCATGATCCGTACCGGGCGATTGATAGAAAACATGCTGAACGCCGCCTTCGTCGAGCGAAGCATGCAGTTTCTCCAGCCCGGATTTCATCCGGTCAGGCTCTTTCGTTCCTACTCCGATCCAGAGTAGGTGAACGC
>Ga0302326_10007423_pt1 | contig 24389 bp, 20 predicted proteins | sample Palsa_T0_3_FD_202264 | JGI IMG/M metagenome (GOLD analysis project Ga0302326, IMG submission 202264) | Peat permafrost microbial communities from Stordalen Mire near Abisko, Sweden - Palsa_T0_3 | ecosystem: Environmental > Terrestrial > Soil > Palsa > Peat permafrost | place: Sweden: Abisko... | reverse complement strand
CAGGGTCTTGCACAGATGCGCTAGGACTAAAAATGTTGTCGCCTGCCAATACGGGGTCTGGCCGCTAGTGCTACTCCGACGCGCCGGATTAGCAATAGCGGCCTGACCCCTTTGCCGGTCCCGACGCGTCGGAGTAGCACTAGCGGCCTGACCCCTTTGCCGGTCGAAGCGCACGTAAGCCAGCGCCGCCAACAGGTAGAACACCGTCGAAAGCGTATTTTTCTGCTCCGAGATCCAGGCGACCGATTCGACGCAAACCGGATGCAGGGCAAAGATGAAGGCCGCCAGCCACGCCACGCCGTCCGGCCGGCCCAGCCGCCGCAGCAGGAGCGCGAACAGGCAGGCGGCGGTGGCATGGAGGAGGACATTGGCCAGGTGATAACCGCCGGCGGCGTCGCCCCAAAGAAGGTGCTCCACCCAGAAGGTGGTGTGCAGCAGCGGATAATATTGCTCCGTGGCGCGCAGATCGAACCAGATCCGCCAGAGCCCGCCGAGCGAATGCAGGTCGGGCCGCAGCACGAAGCCGTTGTCGTCCCAGACGAATCCGGCGCCGAGGGCCGGCCCGTAGGCGAACAGCGTGACGACGAAGAGCAGCGCGCAGATCCAGCCGAACCGCCTCCGCTCGGTCCGAATCGGGTCCGGGCTGGGCAAAGGGGTCAGGCCGCCAGTTGTGAATTTTTTCGCCACCTTGGATTTGGGCCGGCGTGGGAGTACGAGCGGCGATAAAAATTCACAACTGGCGGCCTGACCCCTTCTCTATGATAAGGCGGCGAGCAGCCGCTCGAGCTCGGTCCGCTTGGCCTGCAGTTCGGCGAGTTGCTTCTTCGCGCCCTCGAGCACCGCCGGCGGAGCCTTGCCGGCGAAGGCCGGATTGGCCAGGCGGGCCTCGGTGGACGCGATGTGCTGCGCGAGCTTGGCCAGCTCCTTCGCCAAGCGCTGCCTCTCCGCCGCGGGGTCGACGGCGCTCGCGAGATCGAGGTAAAGCGTCCCATGCGGCGTCACGACCGCGGGCGCGCCCTCGACGGCTTCCCGACGGGCGATCTCGGCGGCGCCGGCCATGCGCGTCACGCTCGCCAGGTTGGGCTGCAGGGCGGCCCACGCCGGATCGTCCGCGATGACAAAAAATCTGACGTCCCTCCGGCTGGCGAGATTGTGGTCCGCCTTGAGCGCGCGCGCCTGGGAGACGAATTGCTGGAGCTTCTGCACCGCCTGCATCGCGGCGAGATTGGACGGACGGCCCACCGCCGCCTTCAGCTCGTTCGCGAACTCCAGCCGGTAGTCCTCGATGAACCTCCCCTCGGCCGCATAGCCCAGCAGATGCCAAAGCTCCTCGGTCACGAACGGGATGAAGGGATGCAGCAGGAGCAGGATCTGACGCAGGACGAGGTCCTGGATCGCGAGGCAGTTGCCCTTCGTCTCCGGCGACTGGAGCTTCGACTTGGAGACCTCGACATACCAGTCGCAGAAGTCGTTCCAGAAAAATGCATACAACTTCTGCGTGGCCTCCGCGAATTCGAAGCGTTGGAAGCAGCCGGCCACGTCATCGGCCAGCACGGTGATCTTCTCCAGGATCGCTTCGTCATCCGCGTCGAACTGGGACGGGTCCAGGCGGCTCACGATGGCTTGCACCGAAGCGTTGTCGCCCATCGGCCCGCTCATCTGCCGGAAGCGGGAGGCGTTCCACAGCTTGTTGCAGAAATTCTTGCCGCCCTCGATCCGATCCTCCTGGAAACGGAGGTCCTGGCCCTGCGGCGCGATCGAAATTATCCCAAAGCGGAGGCCGTCGGCGCCGTACTTGGCGATGAGGTCCAGCGGATCGGGGGAATTGCCGAGCGATTTGGACATCTTGCGCCCCTTCTCATCGCGGATGATGCCGGTGAAGTAGACCTCGCGGAAGGGAAGGCGGGCGCGCATCTCCTCCCCGGTCAGCCGGCGGCCGGGCGCCGGAACGCCGGCGAACTCGAGGCCAGCCATAATCATGCGCGCGACCCAGAAAAAGATGATATCAGGCCCGGTAACGAGCGACGAGGTGGGATAAAAGCGGTCGAAGCCGGCGTTGCTCATCTCCGCTGGATTGGGCCACCCCAATGTGGCCAAAGGCCAAATCCACGATGAGGCCCAGGTGTCGAGGACGTCTTCCTCCTGTTCCCAGTTCTCTGGATCCGTCGGACCATCGAGCGAGACATGCACCTTGGCCGGATCGTGGAGGTCGGCCTCGCTCAGGTGGTCGCGGTCGAGGCCCTGGCGATACCAGACGGGAATGCGATGCCCCCACCAGAGCTGCCGGCTGATGCACCAGTCCTGGATGTTTGCGAGCCAGTGCAGATAGACCCTCTTCCAGCGCTCGGGGTGGAATTTAATCACATCCGCCTCCACGACCTCTTTTGCCTCCTCGACGCGCGGATAGCGCATCCACCATTGCCAGGTGAGCCGGGGCTCGATCGGGACGTCGGCGCGTTCCGAGTAGCCAACATTGTTCTGATAAGGCTTTTCCCCCACCAGGGCGCCCGACTCCCGCAGCAGTTCGACTGCCTTCTTGCGGCCGGCGAAGCGGTCCAGCCCGGCCAGCCCGGGCCCAGCCAGATCGTTCAGCGTGCCATCGGCCTCCAGCACGTCGATGACCGGCAGCTGGTGGCGCCGCCCGATCTCGAAATCCACCTTGTCATGCGCCGGCGTGATCTTGAGCGCCCCCGAGCCGAACTCGCGATCCACGGCGGCGTCGGCCACGATCGGGATTGAGGCCCGGTTGAGCGGCCGCCAGACGGTCTTCCCGATCAGGCTCGCGTACCGCGGATCCTCGGGATGCACCGCGATCGCCACATCGCCCGGGATCGTCTCGGGCCGGGTCGTGGCCACCTGGATGAACTCCCCCGGCTGGTCGGTCCGCTCATAGCGCACTTCATAGAGCATGCCGTGCACGGGCTTCATGATGACTTCCTCATCCGAGAGCGCGGTCAGCGATGCCGGGCACCAGTTGACCATGCGCTTGCCGCGGTAAATGTGCTGGCCGGCGAAGAGACGGACAAACCCTTCCAGCACCGCCCGCGAATAAATCGGATCCATCGTAAAATGGGTCCGATCCCAGTCGCAGGAGCAGCCCAGGGCCCGAAGCTGCTCGAGAATCATGTCCCCTTTCTGGCCGCGCCATTCCCAAACCTTCTCCAGGAAACCGTCCCGGCCGAAATCCCAGCGGGTCTTCTTTTCCTTGCGCAGCTCCCGCTCGACCACCGTCTGAGTCGCGATGCCCGCGTGATCGGTGCCGGGGATCCAAAGCGCCGCCCGGCCCTCAAGGCGGGCGCGGCGAATGAGCACGTCCTGAAGTGCGTTGTTCAGCACGTGGCCCATAGTCAGGACGCCGGTGACGTTCGGAGGAGGGATAACGATGGAGTAAGGCTCGCCGCCACCGGAGGGACGGAAGACCCCCGCCTGCAGCCAGGCGGCGTACCACTTCTTTTCGACGTCGCCCGGCTCGTAACTCTTGGTGATTTCGGCCATGAAAACGCGCATTGGATGGAAACGGGAACGGAAGGACAAAAGAAAAAAATTTGCCGGGAGGGGGGACGGCCCTGCACGTTGTCCTCCCCGCCATGTCAGAAGACCTTCAGGAGCATGCCCGCGAATGCCTGACCTTTGCCGGCCAGGTGCCTGCCGCGGAGCGGCTGGCCGCCTGCAAGGGGTTCCTCCGGGACGAGATGACCGCCCTGCGCGCGCGCCATGACGCGGGCGCCTCCGGCCGGGAAATCGCGCGGCGGCGGGCCGAGATCATCGACGCCATGTTGGCGCGGCTTTTCGACTACGCCCTGGCCGCGTTCACCCGCCTCCACGGGCCACCCCCGAGCGCGGTGGCCCTCCTGGCCTCGGGCGGCTACGGCCGGGGGGAGCTCTCGCCGTGGAGCGACCTCGACGTCCTTTTCCTGTTTCCGGCCAAGACGAAGCCCGCCGTCATCAAGACGCTCCAGCAGTTCCTGACGCAGGAGATCCTCTACATCCTCTGGGACTGCGGCCTGAAGGTCGGCCACGCCACCCGGACCGTCGACCAGACCTTCGCCGAGGCCCGCCGCGACATCCAGACCAAGACCGGCCTCCTGGAGGCGCGATTTATCGCGGGCTCCCAGGGCCTTTACGACTCGTTTGCCCAGGCCTATCGCAATTTCTTCACGGGCGAGGCGCCCAAGGACTACATCGCCGCCCGCCTCGAGGACCAGGCGCACCGGCGCTCCAAGTTCGCGAACACCGTCTTCAACCAGGAGCCGGATGTGAAGAACGGCGTCGGCGGCCTGCGCGATTACCAGAACACCCTCTGGATGGCGCGGGTGAAGCTCGGGATAACGTCCATCGATGAACTGGCGGCGCAAAATTACCTCAAGCCCGACGAGGTCGGCGATATCAGCAAGGCGCATGATTTTCTGCTGCGCGTGCGCAATGAGTTGCATTTCCTCAGCACCCGCGCGACGGATATCCTCACCCTGGACCAGCAACCGCGCGTGGCCTGGAACCTTGGCTACCGCGAACCCGACCTCATTCGGCGCGTCGAGCAGTTCATGCAGGATTACTATCGGGCGGCGCAGACGACCCTGCGTGTCTCCAAGCTCGTCGAAAGCCGCCTCGCCCTGGGGCTCAGCGAGGAGGGCGCCCGAAGCCGGTTTTCCATCCGCGAAAACCTGCGGGCCGCCCGCTTTCAGCGCAGCCAGCGCCTCGACGGCTTTGTCCTGCGTGGCCGCGAGCTCGCGGCGGAAAAGCCCACCGTCTTCCAGGAGGACCCGGTGCGGCTGGTCCGGGTCTTCCGTCACTGCCAGCAGCTCGGCTGCACGATGGATTTTCACCTCGCGCAGCTGATCCGCGCCTCACTGCCCCTGATTACCAATGTCGCGCTCCCGGACGACGCCAGCATTTGCTTTCGGACGATCCTCTCCGAGGTCGGCAACGTCCACCCCACCCTGACACAAATGCATGAATTGGGCGTTTTGGGGCGCTTCATCCCCGAATTCGACGCGCTGACCTGCTTCGTCCAACACGAGTATTATCATAGATATACAGCTGATTATCATACACTTAACTCAATACTGGAGCTCGATCGAATCTTCGCCGTGGCCGAGCCGATCACCCTGAAATACCGCGAAGCCCTGCATGAATGCGCCAATCCCACGTTGGTCTACCTCACGCTGCTGCTCCACGACATAGGCAAAGCCGAGGGGATACGGGGGCATTCCGAAAGCGGCGCCCGCCTAGCCGGTCCGATCCTGGACCGGCTCGGCGTTGCCCCCGACGAGCGCTCGCTGGTCCTTTTTGTGATAAAAAATCACCTGGCGATGGCACGATTCTGGCAGAAGCATGACCTTGATGATCCCGGAACAGCGACTGCTTTTGGCGAATTGGTGGGCGACGCCGAGCGCCTGCGAAACCTTTACGTGCACACCTTCTGCGATGCGCGGGCCACGGCGGCCGACCTATGGAACGGCTACAAGGATGCGCTCCACACCCGGCTCTATCGCTCCACCCTGGAGCGTCTGGCGCTAGGCTCGGCTCTCGACGCCAGTCCCGAGGAAAAGAAGCAAATGACCCAACAGGAACTTCTCGCTCAAAACATGCCCGGCATCAGCGGGGACGAGATCGGCGCGCATTTTGGCCTGCTGCCGGACCGCTATTTCATCCACACCGATGCGGGCGAGGTCGGCCTCCATATCCAGATGGTACACCGGCTGTTGGCTTCGATCAGCAGCGCCGATTCGGTCGGCTCGCTCCGTCCGATCGTCGACTGGCATGATGATCTCAACCGCTCGTACACCGTGGTCAACGTGGTGACCTGGGACCGGTCCGGGCTTTTCTACAAGCTGGCCGGGGCTTTCAGCGTCGCCGGTCTCAACATCCTCGGAGCCAAGGTCATCTCCCGCGCCGACCATATCGCCATCGACACGTTCTATGTGGTCGAGCCGGGCCGCAGCGTGGTGCAAAGCGCCTCCGCCCAGGAAAGCTTCGTCAAGAACATCGAGTCCGCCCTCGTCGCCAACAAGGACCTCTATCCGGAAATCGTGGCCCAGGCGAAAAAGATCGCAGCCACCCGCTACCTGAACACCAGCCATAGCGAGGTCATGCAGAGCTCCTTTCCTCCCACCGTGGAGGTCTACCACGAGCTTTCGATGCACCGGACGATCGTGGAGATCCAGGCCCGCGACCAGCTCGGCCTCCTCTACCGCCTGGCCAAGGCCATCTCGGATCATGGCTTCGATATCACGTTCGCCCGCATCGGCACGGAGCGCGGCATGGCCATCGACACCTTCTACATCGAGAGCGAAAACCACGAGCCGGTCCTCGACACGGACCGCCTGCGGGCCCTGCGGGATGCCCTCGCCGAGATCATTGCCCAGGCGCCGGCGGCGGCCGCCGCCGGGAAGTAACCGGCGGATTGCGGGTTGCGGACCGGGCAAATCCCGGCAGTAACCTGTGCGTGTGGACAACAGCGCCTCCGCCGAACCGCTTCTCGCGCTCGCCTCCCTGGCAACGCGGACCGACGACGCCGACTTCGCGCTCGGGGAGATCCTGTCGATCATCGCCCAGACCCTGCAGGCCGACAGCGCGTTCCTCGCCCTCCTGCATCCCGATTCCGGCAAGCTGGAGACCGAGGCGAGCCTTGGCCTGACCATCACCGAAGACTTTTCGCTGGCGCCCGGGCAGGGCATCCCCGGTTGGGTCGCCTGGCATGGGCAACCCCTCCTGGCCAGCGACACGGCCCACGACCCCCGCTATCGCGCCCTGCGCCCCGGAGTCGGGTGCCAGATGGCAGCACCCCTCCTGGCCGCGGAAGGCGAGGCCCTCGGCGTCATCACGCTGGATCGGAACACACCCGGCGCCTACGGGCCGGCCGAACTCGCGCAGCTGACGCGGCTGGCCGAGGAGGCCTCCTGGGTGCTGCGGCGCCTTTGGCATCTCGGGCATTTGCAGGACAAGGCCCGGCAGCTGGAAACTCTCCTCACCACCGGCCAGTCGCTGGTGTCGAAGCTCGAGCAGCAGGAGCTTTTCGATACCCTGACGCGCGACACCTGCCGGATGATGCAAAGCCGGGCGTGCGGCCTCTATCTCTACGATCCGGCCAACGCGACGGTCCGCTTCGCCTCCTACACGGGATCCGCCGTCGCCCCGCCGCCCGCCGGCGATCTGCCGCTCGACTCCTGCCTGGTCGCGGCGGCGATCCACACGCGGCGCGTGATCGCCTTCAGCGACATCCAGTCTCCCGAGTTTCTCGACCTCGCCGACCTGCCGCGCGATGGCCAGCTCCGCTCTCTCCTGGCGACGCCCCTCGCCTTCGAGGGCGAGGTCCTCGGCGTTCTGGCCATCTTCACCGACCGGGTGCGGCGCTTCGACAATGACGAGAAGCGCCTCTGCAGCGCGCTGGCCAGCCTCGGGGCCGTGGCCCTGCAGCACGCCCGGCTCTACGCCCGCGTTTTTCGTAGCGAGGAGACGCTGCGCAAGAATGAGCAGCTCACCACACTGGGCCTTCTCGCGGCCGAGATCGCCCACGAGATCCGCAACCCCCTCACCGTCCTCAAGCTGCTCCTCGGCGGGCTGGGCCTGGATTTTTCCCCGGAGGATCCGCGCCGCACGGACATGCGGGTCATCGGCGAAAAGCTCGACCAGCTCGAGGCCATCGTCACCCGGGTGCTCAATTTCGCGAAGGCGCCCTCGAGCCTGCACTCCCGCTGCTCGCTGGCCGAAATTGTGGACGACACCCTCGTCCTCATCCGGCTGAAGCTCGCCCAAAACAAGATCCAGGTCCATTTCGAGCCGCCGCCGCGTCCCCTGGTCGTGGACGGCAACAAGGGACAGCTCCAGCAGGTCCTGCTCAACCTACTGATCAATTCCATGCAGGCGATGCCCGAAGGCGGCACGATCACGGTGACTCTCGCCACCGACGGGCCCGGTGGAAACCCGGTCGCGGTGCTCGACCTCGCCGACACGGGCGCGGGCATCCCCGACGCCATCCGCGACCGCATCTTCGATTCCTTCCTTTCCGGCCGGCCGGATGGCACCGGCCTCGGCCTGGCCATCGCCAAGCGCGTGCTCCTCAGCCATCACGGCGACATCACCCTGGTGGCAACGAGCCCGGCCGGCACCACGCTCCGGCTCACCCTGCCGCTGGTCAAAAACTAGCGATGAGCGACCGACGCCTGCTGCTCGCGCTCGCCGGGATCCTGCTCCTCGAGGGAATCGCGGCACTCCTGCTGCCGGGCCGGATGCCGCGGGCCGCCCGGATCCCGACCGCCGGCACGGCGGTGGTCGCGGCGGTGGCCCTTTGGACGCTCGCAAGGCAAAAGGGGCAGAAGGGGTCAGGCCGCTAGTTGTTAATTCGCGAACTGCGGCCAGCTCCAGCCGGCGCTAGCGGCGAATTAACAACTAGCGGCCTGACCCCTTATTCCTCGAGCTCGACGTTCCAGTAGGCCAGATCGAGAAAATCCTTCCACATCTCGCGGTGCTGGTTGCCCAGGACGAGCGAGATGACCGGCCGCCACTTCGGCCGCACGGGCTTGCGGATCAGCCGCAGGCCGGCCTCGTGGGGCAACCGGTTGGCCTTCCGCGTGTTGCACTTGATGCAGGAGCAGACGATATTCTCCCAGGTGGTCTTGCCGCCGTAATCGCGGGGGATGATGTGATCGAGATTGAGCTGCTCCCGCGGCAGCGCGCGCGAGCAATACTGGCAGGTGTTTTTGTCCCGCTCGAAGACGTTATTGCGGGTGAGCTTGAGCTCCTTGCAGGGCAGCTTGTCGAAGAAGGTAAGGAGGATCACCCGGGGCAGCCGGATCGACCGGCTGGGGGTGTGCACGACCTCGAAACCGTTGACCGGCGGGTTGCTCGTCGAGAAATCGATCCAGTCGAGCATGGAAAATGTCCGAAAATCGTCGTCGTGGTGATGCACCACCTGGGCGTGGCCGCGGGCCATCAGGCCGAAGGCGCGCCGCGCGCCGACGATGTTCACCGCCTGCCACAGGCGGTTGAGCACCAGCACCGGTTGGTCGAGGACCGCGTCCATACGGGTCATCGCAATAGCGAGCCGGCCCAAGGACTGTCAAGCGGCGGCGGCCAAATTGAAGCTATCACACTCTGGGGTTGCTGTTTACAGCCCTCGTCGGTTGAAAGAGAACACTATGCAGCGCACGACCCCGTCCAGGTCGCTAAAATCACTCCTGTTTGGTCGCGCCCGGTCGCTGGGCGACCATGACCTTTTCCACAAGGTCTCGCTCATCGCGGTCTTCGCCTGGGTGGGCCTCGGCGCCGACGGCCTTTCCTCCTCCTGCTACGGTCCCGAGGAGATGTTCAAGGCGCTCGGCACCAATACCCATCTGAGCCTCTTCGTGGCCCTGGCGTCGGTCATCACGATCGTGGCGATCTGCGCGAGCTATTCCCAGATCATCTCGCTCTTTCCCTCTGGCGGCGGCGGCTACCTCGTGGCCAGCAAACTCCTCTCGCCCGCCGCCGGCGTCGTATCCGGGTGCGCCCTGCTGGTCGACTACGTGCTGACGATCACGATCTCCGTCGCGAGCGGCGCCGACGCGCTGTTCAGCCTTCCGGCCCTCGAAACCTTCACCCATCCGTGGAAATTTCCCTTTGAAATCGCCGCTCTCGTCGGCTTGAGCCTGATCAATCTGCGCGGCGTGAAGGAATCGGTCCTGATCTGGGTGCCGATCTTCTTCGTCTTCGTCGGGACCCACGCGGTCGTCATCATTTATGCGCTCTACACCCACGCGAGCGTACTCGGCGGGGTTGCCACCGCCACGAGCCAGGAGGTCCATGCGGTCACGTCCCAGGTCGGCTGGTTCGGCTTCCTGGCGCTCCTGCTCAAGGCCTACAGCATGGGCGCCGGCACGTACACCGGCATCGAGGCTGTGAGCAACGGGCTGCCCATCCTGCGGGAGCCACGCGTGCGCACCGGCCGGCGCACGATGGTCTACATGGGCGCGTCGCTCGCGGTGACGGTCGTCGGCCTCCTGGTCGCCTACCTCCTCTACGCGGCGCGGCCCTCGGCCAACGAATCGGAGACGCTCAACTCGGTGCTGTTCAAAAGCGTGACCGTCCACTGGCCGGTCGCCGTCGGCGGGGGATTCGTCTTCGTCACCCTTCTTTCCGAAGGGGCTCTGCTGATCATCGCCGCGCAAACCGGCTTCCTCGACGGTCCGCGGGTCCTGGCCAACATGGCGCTCGACCGGTGGTTTCCCACCCGCTTCGCCAACCTGAGCGACCGCTTCGTGACCCAGAACGGCGTGCTCCTGATGGGCTTCGCCGCCTTGGTGATGATGGTGGCGACCCGCGGCTCGGTCGACACGCTGGTCGTCCTCTATAGCATCAACGTCTTCATCACCTTCTCCCTCTCCCAGCTGGGCATGGTGGTCCACTGGTGGCAGGAGCGCCGCGTGGAGAGCGGGTGGCTGCACAAGCTCGCCATCAACGGCTTCGGCCTGGTCCTCACCTCGTCCATCCTGATCGCACTCACCATCGAGAAATTCACGGAGGGCGGCTTTGTCACCCTCGTGGTCACCGGGGTGTTCGTGGCCGCGGCCTTCGGCATCAAGCGCCACTACCGCAGCGTGACCGGCCAGCTGGCGCGCCTCGACGCCATCGTGGAGGCGGCGGATATGCCCAGCCGCTCGCACCATGCGAAGGCGCCGGACACGCCGGACCCCCGCGCCCGCACCGCCGTCGTGCTCGTCAACGGCTACAATGGCCTGGGGCTCCATACCGTGTTGCATGTGCCGCGGATGTTCGGCGACACCTTCCGCAATTTCGTCTTCCTCGAGGTCGGCGCGGTCGATGCCGGCAATTTCAAGGGCGCCGCGGAAATCGAGGCGCTGCGCGCGCACACCGTCGAGGAGGCGGACCGCTACGTCGCCTGGGCCCGCTCGCGCGGCTACGGCGCGGCCGCCTTCACCGCGGTGGGCGCGGACGTCATGGGCCAGGTCCTGAAGCTCGCGCAGGAGGCGGCCGAGCAGTTTCCCAATCACGTCTTCTTCGCCGGCCAGCTGCTCTTCACCCACGAGACCTACCTCACGCGCTGGCTGCACAATCACACCGCCCTCGTCCTGCAGCGGCGCTTCTACCTCGCCAACCTCCCCTTCGTCGTCCTGCCGATTCGGGTTGGGTGACAGCCCGCCGCCAGTAAGGTTGGCGCATGGGCGTCTATCACGCAGCGCTGGAAATCCAGACCCGCCGGGCGGGCACCGTCGAAATCACCGATGCCATCCAGCGGGAACTCAGCCGATCCAAACTGCGTTCGGGGGTCGCGACCGTCTTCTGTACCCATACCAGCTGCAGCCTGGTTGCGATGGAAAACGCCAGCCCGGAAGCCCGCGCCGATCTGGAAGCATGGCTCGACAGGCTGGTGCCGCCCGATCGCGGCTTTGCCCATAATCTCGAGGGGCCGGATGACATGCCCAGCCACATCAAGATGGCGCTGACCCGAACCTCGGAGGCGGTTCCGTTTGACGAGGGCCGGCTCCTGCTCGGCACCTGGCAGGGGATCTACCTCTGGGAACACCGCGCCGCCCCGCACATCCGCCGGCTGCATCTCACTTTGATGGGCGAATGATTCGCGCAACCATCGCGCCATCCGCCAATCCATGAAAATCGGCATCCTGATTTTCGACGAAATGACCCAACTCGATGCGATGGGTCCATTCGAGGTGTTCGCGCGCATTCCCGGCGCCACCGTCCTGCTCGTCGCGAAGCGCCGGCGGCCTGTTGTGGCGCAATTCGGGCTGACCGTGCTTCCCCACACGGATCTGCGGCGTTGCCCAAAGCTCGATGTGCTTTGCGTGGCGGGCGGCTCGGGCGTCAACGCGTTGCTGCTCGATGACGAAGTCCTGAATTTTGTGCGACACCAGGCGAAGACGGCCAAATATACGACCTCCGTCTGCACCGGGTCTCTCCTCTTGGGCGCGGCCGGACTCCTTCGCGGAAAGCGCGCCGCCTGCCATTGGGCCAGCCTCCCCTTCCTGGCCGCATTCGGCGCCAAGCCCTCTTCCCGCCGCATCGAGCGCGATGGCAAGCTCATCACCGCAGGCGGGGTCACCTCCGGAATCGACTTTGGCCTCTGGCTGGCCGCCGTGCTCGTCGGCCCGACCGAAGCCAAAAAAATCCAGCTGATGATCCAATACGACCCACAGCCGCCCTTCCGCGCCGGCACGCCTCGCCGGGCCGGGGCGCGCCTGACGAAGGCGCATGAACGCAAGTATGGGAAATCGCAGGCTGCCAGGGCCGCCGTCGTGGCCCGCGCCGCCCTCAGACTTCGCAACTCGTCGACAGCGTCCCTATTTTAGAAAGCCTAGGCGTGCGTTCCTCCGAGGTAGCGCGGGTTGTCCACAACCCACAGTTGCTCCGTCCACGCCTAAAGTCTGCTCGGCGGGTTGGGGACAACGCGCCCTACCTGCGCCAACGTTCGACCGCGATACTTTTCAAAGTGCACTACCGCACTTGCAGGGTGTCGCCCTCGTAGGTCAGGTTTAGCGACGGAATCACCACGGCCTTGCGGTCGCCGTCCTGGCGGACGCGGCCGGCCTGCCAGGCGTCGTAGCCGGAGGCGCGGGCCGCGGCGAGCACGGGAGCGGCCAGGTCGGGGGCGACGTAGGCGGCGAAGCCGATGCCCATGTTGAAGGTGGCGTAGGCCTCCCGGGGCTCGATCGGCCCGGCTTCCATCAGGAAGCGGAAGAGCGGCGCGGGAGCGCGGACGGTGTCGATCTCGTAGACGAAGGGCTTCTCCAGTCGCATCAGCTTGCGCCAGCCGTGGCCGGTGACGTGGACCACGTAGTTGAGCTTCAGGCCCCGGCGCTGGCATTCGCGCACAAAGGCGACGTAAATCGCCGAAGGTGCGAGGAGCGATTCGCCGTAGGAAGCGCCGTCGCCGAGTACCGTGCGATAGCCCTCCGGCAGCCGGTCGGCCACGTGCCGGCAGAGCGTGAGCCCGTTGGTCTGCACGCCGGAGGAGGCGAGAAAAATGATGGCGTCGCCGTCGCGCACGTCGCCGATGATGCGCAGCGCCTTGGGCGCGATCCGGCCCAGGGCGGAGCCGGCCAGCACCAGGGCCTCCGGCGCGACCATTCCCCGCAGGGTCGGGGTCTCGCCTCCCCCCCAGGTGGCGCCCGCCGTCCGGCAGCCCGTGGCGAAGCCCTCGACCAGGTCGCGGGCCCGGCGCTCGTCGGCGAACCAGGCCGAGTCGCCCGCCGCGGCGTGCATGGCCACGGTGATGGGCAGCGCACCGCAGGTGACGAGGTCGTTGACGATCGTCGCCACGGTATCGATGCCGATTTCGCGGTAAAAGCTCCGGCCCATCTGCCGCTGGACGGCATCAGCCACGAGATTCTTCGTCCCCAGGCCCTCCTCGACGTGGGCCAGGTAATGGTCGTCCCCCTCGATCAAATAGGCGCTCTCGCCGCGCACGGTGGCGGGTTCGTGGTAGCCGTGGAGTCCCAGCAGGTCGGTGGTGGCCCCGGCGGCCTGCTGGCAGGCCCGCTTGAAGGCGTCGAGCTGGTCGTAGCGGACCCCGGAGGCCTCGTAGGAAAGAGACATCGGCGGCTCAATAGCTCCGGCCCTGGTGCTTCTCGAAATAATTCACGTAGGCCTGGTTCACGACGCGCGATCCGCCCGGCGTGGGATACTTGCCGGTGAAATACCAGTCGCCGGGGTGGTTGGGCACGGCGGCGTGGAGGTTCTCGATCGTCTGGAAAATAATCTCGATGCCGATCTGGCCGGCGGCGCCGGGCGGCCGCACGCGCTCGACGATCTTGGCCGAGATCTCCTCCGGTGTGAAGGGCTCGTAGATCGCGCGGACGTGGTTGACCAGCGTGGTGCCGGCGGGCCGGCCGATCTCCTCCCGGCAGAGCCGGTAGATTTCCGCCAGGACCTCGGCCTGCCCGCGTTCCTTCAGCAGCTCCACCGCCGCCTCGAAGGCGATGAACTTGCCGAGCTCCGACATGTCGATCCCGTAGCAGTCGGGATAGCGGATCTGCGGCGCGGTCGAGACGATGACGATCTTCTTGGGATTGAGCCGCGTCAGCATGCGCAGGATCGACTTGCGCAGGGTCGTCCCGCGGACAATCGAGTCGTCCACACAGACCAGATTGTCCGTCGGCCGGACCGAGCCATAGGTGACGTCGTAGACATGGCTGGCGAGCTGGTTGCGGAGGTGCTCCTGCCCGATGAAGGTGCGCAGCTTGATGTCCTTGCTCACCACCTTTTCCCCGCGGGGCCAGTTGCGCAGGACGAGCTCGTCGAGCAGGGCCTCCGTCAGGCGGCCCTCCTGGCTCGCCTTCCAGATCGCCGCCTTCACCTCCGAGCGGCGGCGGCGGCGCAAAGCCGACATCAGGCCGTAATAAGCGACCTCGGCCGTGTTGGGAATGAAGCTGAAGACCGTGTTCTCCAGGTCGTGGCCGATCGACTTCAGGACTTGATCCGCCAGCCGGCCGCCGAGGGCCTTGCGCTCGCGGTAGATGTCGGGGTCGTTGCCCCGGGAGAAATAGATCCGCTCGAAGGAGCAGCCCGCGCGCGGCAGCGGCGCCGTGAACGGCAGCGCCGCCACGGTGCCCCGGCGCTTCATCACCACCGCGTGGCCCGGAGGAACCTCCCGCACATCGTCGGTCCCGAGGTCGAACACGGTCAGGAGCGGCGCGCGCTCGGAGGCGAAGGCCACCACCTCCTCGTTCTGGAAATAGTAGGCCGGGCGGATGCCGGAAGGATCCCGCGCGACGAAAGCGTCCCCGTTCCCGATCAGGCCGCAGAGCGCGAAGCCGCCGTCCCATTTGGCCGAGGCCCGCGTCAGGATGCGCGCGATATCCAGGTCCTCGCTGATGCGCTGGGAGAGCTCATCGCCCGAGAGGTCGCGCTTGCGCAGGAAGCGGTAGATGTCCTCGTGCTCCTCGTCGAGAAAGAAGCCGATCTTCTCCAGGATGGCCTGCGTGTCCGTGGCGAAGATCGGGTGCTGGCCCATGGCGATCAGGCTGTCGTTCAGCTCCATCGTGTTGGTCAGGTTGAAATTTCCGCAGAGCGCGAGATTGCGGGTGGGCCAGGGGCTGCGCCGGAAAAACGGGTGGCAGGCGCTGAGATTGTAACCGCCGCTCGTCCCGTAACGGAGGTGCCCCATCAGCAGCTCGCCGCCAAAATCGAAATTCTTCTTCACCGTGTCGGCAAACTCGGGATGGATCGAGCCGGCGGCGACCCGGTCGTGGTATTGCCGGAGCAGCGTCTTAAAGATCCGGTCGAGGGAATTGGCCTTCACGTTGCGCTCGCGGAACATGAAGGGCTCGCCCGCGGGCATGCCGAGCTTCACGCAGGCGACGCCGGCGCCGTCCTGGCCGCGGTTGTGCTGCTTTTCCATCAGGAGGAAAAGCTTGGTGAAGCCCCACAGCGGCGTGCCGTATTTTTCCTGGTAGTAGGAGAGCGGTTTGAGCAGGCGGATCAGGGCTATGCCGCATTCATGGGTGAGAAGTTCGCTCATGTTTCCAGTCCGGGGCGCCGCATGGCCTCCTCTATACTCGTCTCCCACCCCCGGCGCAAATCGGCGACCGGCCAGGCGGCCTCAAACCGGGCGGTTCGCACCGCCAGGGTGCCGTCGCCGGTCACCGCGCCCATGGCCTGGGCGGGCGTGTCCGCGGCGGCGGCGGCGGCCAGCACGGCGGGCACGTCCGCAGCCCGAACCGCCAGGATGACCCGGCCCTGGCTCTCGCCAAAGAGCAGCGCGTCCTGGCGGGATCCGCCCAGGGCAACGAGGTCGAGGCGGGCGCCCAGGGTCCGGTCCGGCGCGAAGAGCATCTCGCTCACGGCCACCAGCAGTCCGCCCTCGCTCAGGTCGTGGGCCGCGCCGACACGCCCCGCCGCTATCTCGGACAAGACCAACTCCTGCAGCCGCTGCTCCGCCCCGAGGTCGACCGCGGGCGCGTCGCCCGTCTTCAGGCCGTGGATGAGCCCGAGAAACTGGCTGCCGCCCAGTTCCGCCGGGACGCCGCCGAGGAGCACCAGCTGCTGGTCGGGCGCTGAGGCAAACTGCCGCGTGATGTGGCGCTCGTCCTCAATCAGGCCGACCACCGCCACGGTCGGGGTCGGATCGATCGCGCCCTCGGGCGATTCGTTATACAGCGAGACGTTGCCGCCGACCACGGGGATGTCGAAGTGCCGGCAGGCCTCGGCCAGCCCGCGGACGCATTCCTGCAGCTGGTAAAAGTTTTCCGGCTTGTAGGGGTTCCCGAAATTGAGGTTGTCGGTCATGGCCAGCGGCCGCGCCCCGGCGCAGGCGAGGTTGCGCAGGCACTCGGCCATGGCGATCAGCGCGCCGCGGTGGGGATTGAGATAACAGTAGCGGCCGTTGCAGTCGTTGCTGATGGCGATGAAGCGGTCCCGGTCGCCGAGGCGCAGGCGCACGACGCCGGCGTCGCTGCCGGGCAGGACCACCGTGCCGTGCTGGACCATGTGGTCGTATTGGCGGTAGATCCACCGCTTCGAGGCGATGGTCGGATGCGCGAGGAGCCGCGGGAGCGCCGCCTGCGCGGCGCGCCGGTCGAGATCGGGCAGCTGCGCGGGGCTCCAGGCCCGGAGCGCCGCCGCGCCCGGCGCCTCGCGGCCCTCCCGCCGATAGAGGGGCGCCTCGTCGGTCAGCGCGGGCGCGGGAATATCCGCGACGACGACGCCGTGCTGGCGCACCACCATCCGGCCGGTCGCCGTCACCGTGCCGATGTTGGCCGCGTGCAGGTCCCACTTGCGGAAAATCCCCTCGATCTCCAGCTCCCGGCCCCGCTGCACGATGACGAGCATGCGCTCCTGCGATTCGGAGAGCATGATCTCGTAGGAGTTCATGCCCGTCTCGCGCTGCGGCACGCGGTCGAGTTCGATCTCGATGCCGGCGCCGCCGCGGCTGGCGGTCTCGCAGGTCGAGCAGGTCAGGCCGGCGGCACCCATGTCCTGGATGCCGACGACGAGGCCGGGCACCGCCATCATCTCCAGGCAGGCCTCGATCAGGAGCTTTTCCATGAAGGGGTCGCCCTTCTGCACGGCGGCCCGCTCGGCTGAGCTTTCCGCGCTCAGCTCCCGGGAGGCAAAGGCCGCGCCCCCGAGGCCGTCCCGCCCGGTCGCCGCACCCACGTAATAGACCGGATTGCCCACGCCCGTCGCCCGGCCGCGGCGAATCTGATCGTGCCGCAGCGTGCCGAGGCAAAGGGCGTTCACCAGGGGATTGCCCTCGTAGCTCCGGTCAAAGTATACGTCGCCGGCCACCGTCGGCACGCCCACGCAGTTGCCATAGTGCGCGATGCCGGAAACCACGCCGCGGAGCAGGCGCTTGGTCGCCGGCGAGCTGAGCTCGCCGAAGCGGAGGGAATTCGTCAGCAGCGCGGGACGCGCTCCCATGGTAAAGATGTCGCGGATGATGCCGCCCACGCCGGTGGCCGCCCCCTCGAAGGGTTCGAGCGCGCTGGGATGGTTGTGCGACTCTATCTTGAAGGCGATGGCCCAGCCCTCGCCCACGTCGATGATGCCGGCGTTTTCCTCGCCGGCCCTGACCAGCACCCGCCCGAACCTTTCGGTCGGCCCCCGCTTCTCGGTCGGAAAGCCCTTCAGCAGGAGCCGGGTGTTCTTGTAGGAACAGTGCTCGGACCACATCACCGAGAAAATGCCGAGCTCGGTCAGCGTCGGATCGCGGCCCAGGGTCCGGGTGATGACCGCGAACTCGTCCGGCAGGAGGCCGTGCTTCTTCACCAAGGCCGGCGTGACCGGTTGGTTGAGGATCGGATCCGGGTTCGGGGGCAGCGGCTGGGCGGAAGCCGCGGGCGGGACGGGGACGCTCGGCGCGGCGGCGGACATGGAGTTGTTCACCCGGTTCGGCGGAGCATCTCGGGAAACCGGGCGGCCAGGACGGCCCTGGCCACGGCCACGCCGTCCTGGCTGGGATGGAAGCGCTCGAAGGCCCGGTCCGGGTGCGGCATCAGGCCAAAAACGTTGGCCCGCTCATTGCGAATCCCGGCGATATCTCCCAGCGAACCGTTGGGATTCTGCGCATAGCGAAAAAGCACCTGGCGATTGGCCTCGAGGCGCGCCAATCCCGCCTCGTCGATCCGGTAATTTCCCTCGCCGTGCCCGATCGGGAGGCGGACGGCCGCGCCGAGCGAGCCGGGATGGAAAGCCTCGGTGCTGGCCTCGACCCGAAGTTCGCACGTGAGGCAGCGATATTCCAGCGAGGCGTTGCGGATGAGCGCGCCGGGCAGCAACCCCGCCTCGCAGAGGATCTGGAAGCCGTTGCAGATCCCGAAGACCAGGCCGCCGGCCGAGGCGAATTCCCGGATCGCGGCCATGACCGGGGAAAAACGCGCGATCGCGCCGCAGCGCAGGTAGTCGCCGTAGGAGAAGCCGCCCGGGAGGACCACGAGGTCGGCGTCACCCAAGCCCGTGTCCTTGTGCCAGAGATAGCGGGTGGGCAGGTGCAGTCCGCGGGCGAAGAGCTGAAAGGCGTCCTGGTCGCAGTTCGAGCCGGGAAACTGGACGACGGCTACGTTCATTTCTGCGCGATCTCGTAGCGGAAGTCCTCGATCACCGGATTGCTGAGCAGATCGCGGCAGACCTGGTCGAGCCGGGCGCGAAACTCCGCGGTGTCCGCGGCCTCGACCTCGAGTTCGATCAGCTTACCCACCCGCGTGCCCACGAGGCCCGCGAAACCGAGGCTCTCCAGGGCGTGGCCCACGGCGGCCCCCTGAGGATCCAACACATTCTTCCTGGGCGTGACGAAGACGTTGATTTTCACGGGCCGTTAAAAGCAAATCATGACGGCGTGAATCCAAAAACCGTCAAGGGTTTTTGGCCTATTTCTCCCGGTTGCGCGGATGAAATTTGGAATGATGGGCGAGCAGGCGCTTCGGCTCGACCGCGGTGTAGATCTGGGTGGTCGAGATGCTGGCGTGCCCAAGCATCTCCTGGATGGCCCGGAGGTCGGCGCCGCCGCTCAGGAGATGGGTCGCGAACGAATGCCGCAGGGCGTGCGGCTTGACGTGCCGCGCCAGGCCGGCCCGCCGGGCGTATTTGCGGACGATCATCCAAAGCATGACGCGGGAAAGCGCCGCGCCCCGGTTGCTGAGGAAGAGCTGGCTGCCCGTCCGCGACTTGACCAGATGAGGCCGGCCCGAGGCGAGATAGGCCCCGATCGCGTCGGCGGCCCGGCGGCCCATGGGCACCACCCGCTCCTTCGCGCCCTTGCCGAAGACGCGCAGATAACCATGCTCCAGGTCGATCTGCTGCAGGGCCACGCCCGCCAGTTCCGAGACCCGCAGGCCGCTGGAATAAAAAAGCTCCAGCATGGCGCGGTCGCGCAGCGCGCGGGGGTCGACGCCGGACGGGGCCGCCAGCAGGCGGTCCACCTCCTCGGCCGAGAGGGTGCCCGGCAGGCGCCGCCCCAGCTTCGGGCCCGTCAGCATCGCGGTGAAATCGTCGGCACGAAGATTTTCGCGCACGAGAAAGCGCGCGAAGACGCGCAGCGCCGTCAGTTTGCGGGCCTGGCTGGCCGCGGCGAAATCCCCGCCGCCCAGCGACCGCAGCCATTCTCCCGCCTGCGCCGGGGTCACCGTCCTCCAGCCAGCCGCGCCCCGTCGCGCCAGGAACGCGGCGCCCTGATCGAGGTCGCGCTGGTAGCTCTCACGGGTGTGCGGCGAGAGGCCGCGCTCGAGATCGAGGAAGGCGACGAAGGCGTCAATGTCCGTCGCAAAGGCGGAGGGAGCCTTGCTCGCCGCGGCCCGGCGGGGCGGCTTCGGACGTTTCATGCCCGAAAATCTGTTCTGTCCAGCGCCCGGGGAGAAGGCCTAACCGTCCGGTCAGTACCGGCGGCGATGCACCGGCGGCGGAGGAGCATTCGTCTCTTTCATCCGAAAGGTGATGCGCGCCTTCTCCAGGTCGTACGGGCTCATCTCCATCTTCACCGTGTCTCCCGCGGCGATCTTGATGAAATTCTTGCGGAGCTTGCCGGAGATGTGCGCCAGCACGACATGGCCATTGGCCAGCTTCACCTTGAACATCGTACCGGGCAAAACCGTCAGAACCTTGCCTTCGACCTCAATCGCGTTGCCGTCAGACATAATTAAGAATCGGCGTCGAAGCGATGCAGAGGGTCATGGGTTTCGTCAAATGAGTGCGGGAAAACCTTTTGTAAATGGGAGTTAAACCACCCGAGTCAAGAATCTTCGCTGCTTCGAAGCCGGTTTGGGCGGGATCGTGCAAGGGAGAACCCTCCGGGGCTCCGCTGCGCAAGGCCCAGCATCGGCGCCAAACCGGCGGCGTCAGTCGACACCGCCCAGAGGCGCCGAGGAAGCTCCGCTAATGCCCCTTCCGGGTCCTCCCTTGCACGATCCCGCCCAAACCTTCATTCCAGATTGGCAACGCGCAAGTACCCCATCATGGGTTGGTTGTGGATCAGGAATGCCCCTTCGAAAAGCGCTTCCCTTCGCAGCTGTTGCGGGACGATGTTTTTTATATGAGCCTGGCCTACAACCAGGCGATCGACGCGTGGCGGGAGGACGAGGTGCCGATTGGGGCGATCGTCATGATGGGCGGCGAAGTGGTCGGCGCGGCGCACAATGCGGTCGAGGGCAGCCGGGATCCGACCGCGCATGCTGAAATCCTGGCTATCACGCAGGCCGCCGGGAAACTCGGGGACTGGCGGCTGGAGGGCGCCACGGTTTATGTGACCAAGGAGCCTTGTCCGATGTGTTCCGGAGCCATGCTCATGTCGCGGGTGGCTCGCGTGTGCTACGCGGTGCCGGATCCCAAGATGGGCTGCCTGGGCGGGGCGGCGAATCTCAATGAGCTGCCGCGGATAAATCACCATTGCGAGATCACCGCCGGCGGCGTGCTGGAGGCGGAATGCCGTGAACTGCTGCAGGAATTTTTCCGCGCCAAGCGGAACGAAGGCGCCCGATCCGGCGACTAAAAGCGTCCGGGCAGTTGACGCCTCCGCGCTCCGCTGCATTTATTATCCTCCGTCCGTTCAACCCAAACCCGTCTCAATCATGGCCTACGAACTTCCGAAACTGCCCTACGCCTACGATGCCCTCGTCCCGCACATCGATGCCAAGACGATGGAAATCCACTATACCAAACACCATCAGGCCTACATCACCAACGCCAACAATCTCCTGAAGGACCATCCGCACCTGGCGGCCCTCGACGTCAACGCGCTGATCGCCGACCTGGGCAAGGTGCCGGAAGGCATCCGGACCGGCCTGCGCAACAATGCCGGCGGACACAGCAATCACTCGTTCTTCTGGAAAATCCTCGGGCCGGGCAAGGGGGGGGCGCCCGTGGGGCAGCTCGCCGCCGCGATCAATGCGACCTTCGGCTCATTCGACAAGTTCAAGGAGGAGTTCGGCAAGTCGGGCGCGACCCGCTTCGGCTCGGGCTGGGCCTGGCTCGTCGTCACCGGCGACAGGAAGCTGGCGATCGGTTCGACCGCCAACCAGGACAGCCCGCTCATGGGCAAGGCGGTGGCCGGCATCGAGGGCGAGCCCGTCATCGGCCTCGATGTCTGGGAGCACGCCTACTATCTCAACTACCAGAACCGCCGCCCCGACTACATCGCCGCTTGGTGGAATGTGGTCAACTGGGACGCCGCCGCAGCCAATTACGCCGCCGCGGTCGCCTCCTGAGCTAAGGTCTCCCTTCGGGTCCGAAGCCGTCTCCCACCGGGAGGCGGCTTTTTTATCACGGCGACCAGACGCTGCCCCGCTCGGCCGGTCCGAAGCCCGTGGGGCTGATGGGCGTGCTCTTGCCCGTCTCCGTATCGAGGATGCACAGGCGGCTGGCATAGGCCGTCCGCGCCGTGAAAACGAGGTGCCGGCCATCCGGCAGCCAGGAGGGCTCCTGGCCGTCAAAGGGCGCCTGCGAGACCTGATGGCTCTCGTGCGTGGAAATATCGCAGACCCCGATCTGGTTGTTGGCGCCGACCTTCATCGTGAACGCGATCCGGGACGGGTTGCCCCGGCTCCAGTCGGGCTCGGCGCAATAGCCGCTGACGCCCGAGGTCAGCCGCTGCATCGGTCCGCCGGCGGCGGAAATGACGTAGAGCTGTGGACTGGGATCCCCGGAGGCAAAGACGATGCGGCCGCCGTCGGGCGACCAGCAGGGGGACGACTTGGTCGAATCGTAACGCGTGCGGCGCGAGACGGCATGGCCCTGGGCGTTGCTGACATAGATCTCCGAGGTCCCCTCCCCGCTCAGCACCATGACGACCTGGCGCCCGTCGGGGCTGAAGCGGGCGCCGCTGTTGCTGCCGCGGAAGCTGACAAAGGTCGTGCGCGCGTAGGTGTTGAGGTCGATCAGGAAAATATCCGGGGACCCTGAATGATAATAGCTGGTGTACAGGATCTTCAAGCCATCCGGCGACCAGCGCGGCGTGAAGGTGATGGACCGGTCATGCGTGATCTGCAGCACGCTGCCGAAGAACAGGTCGCCCGTGTAGATCTCGCCGTGGCCGGTGGCCTTGCCCACCCAGGCGAGGCGCGAGGCGAAGAACCCGCGGAGCCCGAGCCCGTTGGTCTTTTCCACCGCAACGTCGGCCGCGCGCAGCAGGGCGTTGCGCGCGCTGGTGCCCACGACGGTGGCGGAGGTCACGGGCCCGCCCAGGCCGCGGGTGATGTCGACGCGGACCTGCGTCGGGGCGACCTGGGAAAACTGGATGTCGTAGGCGTATCCGCTCGCCACCAGCCGGTAGCGCCCGTGCGCGCCAAAGGCCTGGAGCGCGAGCGCGTTCAGCTCGGGCGTGCTGGCGGAGACCCGGACCGGAAGCGTCCGGTTATCGGCGACCACGTCGACCCGGCCGATGTCCCGCTGCGCCAGCAGCGGCGCCGCCAGGGCGAGGAAAAGGAAAAGGACTTTCTTCATGAAGCTCTATTTCTATTTGCGCATGACCCGCGCATAACAACTCTTATTTGCTCCCGTGACCGCCGACGAAATCAAAGAGCACCTCAAGCAGGTCAGATATCCCGGCTTTAGCCGCGACATCGTCTCCTTCGGGCTCGTGCGCTCCGCCTCGCTCGAAGCGGGCACGGCCCGGGTTTCCCTCGCGATCACGACCAACGACCCGAAGGTGCCGCGCCAGCTCCAGGCCGAGGTGGACCGGTGCCTGCGCGCGCTGCCCGGGGTGACGGATACCGTGATCGACATCGCCGTCCAGGCGGTGAAGTCGCCCGCCGCCGCCGGCGGCGGCAACCTGGCCGGGTCCGGCGGCGCGGCCAAGGCGATCCGGCATGCGATCGCGATTGCTTCGGGCAAGGGCGGCGTCGGCAAGAGCACCTTCGCCGTCAACCTCGCCTGCGCCTTCGCCCAAGTCCTGACCGCGCGGAACCGCCCGGGCCGGGTCGGCCTGCTCGATTGCGATATCTTCGGCCCGAGCGTGCCGCTGATGATGGGGCTGCAGGGCCGGCCCGAGATCGAGGGCGAGGGCCCGGGCGCAATGCTCATCCCGATGGACCGGCACGGCGTGAAGGTCATGAGCATGGGCTTTCTGGTCGACGACGACACCCCGGTCGTCTGGCGCGGCCCGATGATCATGAAGACGATCCAGCAGTTCGTGCAGAATGTGAAGTGGGGCGAGCTCGACGTGCTCGTCGTCGACCTGCCTCCCGGCACCGGCGACGCGCAGCTTTCGCTGGCCCAGACGCTGCCGCTCGACGGCGCCGTCATCGTGACGACGCCGCAGCCGGCCGCGGCCAATGTCGCGCGCAAGGGCGGCCTGATGTTCCGGAAGGTCAACGTGCCCCTCCTCGGCGTGGCCGAGAACATGAGCCATTTCGTCGACCCCGCCGGCGTGAAGCACGCGCTCTTCGGCGCGGGCGGCGGCCTGGTCACCGCCGAGAAGCTCGGCACGGGCCTGCTGGGGCAGGTACCGCTTCTGCCCGCGATCCGGGAGGGGGGAGACGCGGGCCGGCCCGTGGTGGTCGGCGCACCGGAGAGCGAGGCCGCCCTGGTCTTCCGCGGCATGGCCGCAAGGCTCCTCGTCCAGCTCGAAAGCCCGGCCGGCCCGGTCCGATCGTAACAATCCAGTGAAATTGCCGGCATTGACAGCCTTCGCTGCGTCGTGCTCATCTGTTGGGACCATCGCCAGCTGCATGACCTCTATGACCCGAGAGACCGATTCCTCGTCGCACGAATTCGTCAAGCAATCGAGCCTCTACCAGGAATTCCTCGCGGAGCGGGAGGAAATCCTGAAGCACAAATGGCTCGAGTCCGAGCGGCTCGGCTATGACATCGGCTTTGAGCGCGCCCTGCTCGACTGGATCCGCAAGCACCGCGAGGGCTGGCGGGCGGCCCGGCGCCAGCAGATGGCGCCCGTGGCCGGCGAAAAGAAATAAGAAGGGGTCAGGCCGCTAGTTGTTAATTCGTCAATAGCG
>Ga0302326_10007422_pt1 | contig 24390 bp, 24 predicted proteins | sample Palsa_T0_3_FD_202264 | JGI IMG/M metagenome (GOLD analysis project Ga0302326, IMG submission 202264) | Peat permafrost microbial communities from Stordalen Mire near Abisko, Sweden - Palsa_T0_3 | ecosystem: Environmental > Terrestrial > Soil > Palsa > Peat permafrost | place: Sweden: Abisko... | reverse complement strand
GTCGAGCGCCGCGCGGGCGGGATCGTCGAGCACTGCGGTCACCGACGGCGACGCGAGCAGCCGGCGCGAGAGCGGTGTGCGCGCCTGGAGCGAGATCTTGACGTTGTCGAGCACGCTGAGGTGTGGAAAGACGCTGTTGATCTGAAAGCTGCGCACCATCCCCATGCGCGCGATCGCGGCCGGATCGAGCCGCCCGATCTCGATCCCGCTGAAGCGCACGCTGCCGCGCGTCGCCGGCGCGAAGCCGGAGAGCACGTTGAAGAAGGTCGTCTTGCCGGCGCCGTTGGGTCCGATGATCGCGTGGATCGTCCCCTCGGCGACGTCGAGCGAGACGCCGTCGAGCGCGGTGAACCCCGCGTAGACTTTCACGACGTCGCGCGCCGAGAGGATAGGTTCGGTCACGGGCGGGACTTCCACCCGTGACGACGCCGACCCCGCACGAGCGCCGACCCTTCGCCGGACCGGCCCGCATCCGCTGATGCGTGCGGTCGTGCAGCGAGTGACGCGCGCTTCGGTGTCGGTCGACGGAACGGAGCTGGCGGCGATCGGACGCGGCTTCGTCGCGCTGATCGGCGTGGCGGTCGACGATCGCGAGCACGACGCCGATGCCCTCGCCCGCAAGGTCGCCGGCTTGCGCGTGTTCGACGACGCCGCCGGCGCGATGAACCTCTCGCCGGCCGACGTCGGCGGCGCGGTGCTGGCGATCTCGCAGTTCACCCTGCTCGGTGACGTGCGCAAAGGACGGCGCCCGTCGTTCGTCGCCGCCGCGCGCGGCGAGCAGGCCGAAGCGCTCTACGAGCGCGTCGTGGCCGGGATTCGCTCTGCCGGCGTGGAGGTGGCGACCGGCCGGTTCGGCGCCGACATGGCGGTGGAGCTGGTCAACGACGGACCGGTTACGATCGTGATCGACACCGCGACGCTCGGCCGGTCGCCGTAACGGAAGAGCTCGCAATCATCGCCACACGCCCGCGCGGATCGCCGCCGGCCAGTCGTTGATCATCGGCGAGGAGAAGGGCATGGTCCACCGAAGCCCTCCACGCTCGCGAAGGGAACCCGGTGAAAATCCGGGACGGTCGCGCCACTGTGAGCGGGAAGCCGTCGCACGTCACGGTTCGCACGAATTGGAAGGCGTGCGACATGAGGCTGAGATCCGCGAAGTCAGGATACCGCTGCGAGCACCTCATTCTCTCGGTCGCTGCCTCGCGTCAGGGTTGGTGCCGTGCCGTTCGTCTTCGCCGCCGCGGCCGTCGCCGCAGGCCTCCGCACCGTCTCACTCGAGCCCGCGCTGACTGAGGATCTGTTCGCGTTCGGCACCGGGGTGCGGTCGTGACGCTGACCCTACGGCGCGGGCTGAGCCTGGCCGTGTTGCTCGCGCTGTTGATCGTCGCGGTGATGGTGGGAATCGCCGCGGGTGCCGTGGGGCTGGCGCCGAGCGCGGTCTGGACCGCCCTCACCCATCCGCATGCGACCGGCGACGTCGCGGCGATCGTGTGGGCCCTGCGCTTGCCGCGCGTGCTGATCGCGATGCTCGTCGGCGCGGCGCTGGCGGTCAGCGGCAGCCTGCTGCAAGGCATGCTGCGCAACGGGCTGGTCGACCCGTATCTCACCGGCGGCAGCGCCGGCGCCGCGTTCACCATCGCCGTGGCAATTGCGCTGGGCGCTTCACCGCCGCTGTTTGCGGGGCTGGCCTTCGTCGCAGCGCTGACGACGACGCTCGGCGTCGCGAGCCTGGCGCGCAGTGGCCGCGGCGTCTCGCCGGAACGGCTCATCCTGGCCGGGATCGCCGTCTCGGCGCTGTTCGCCGGACTCACGACGCTGGTCATCATGCTCGCGCCGAGCGCGAGCGCGTCGCTGAGCATCTTGGCGTGGCTCGGCGGATCGCTGGTCGGTCACGGCTGGAACGATCTCGGCTGGGCCGCGCTGTACGCGGCGATCGGGACGATCGTGGCGGCTGCGGTCGTCCCCGCGCTCAACGCGATTCGGCTCGGCGACACGCGCGCCATGGCGTTGGGCGTCGACATGGAACGCACGCGCTGGCTCACCCTGGTCGCGTCGTCGCTGTTGGTCGCCGCCGCCGTCAGCGTCAGCGGCGTCATCGGATTCGTCGGTCTGATCGTGCCGCATTTGGTGCGCGCGATGTGCGGGGCCGACACGCGCTGGACAGTGCCGGCCAGCATCCCCGCCGGCGCGACGATCGTGGTGCTGGCCGATACGATCGCCCGCACCGCCGTGCCGCCGATCGAACTCCCCATCGGCGTCCTGCTCTCGCTGCTCGGCGTGCCGGCGTTTCTGTTCATCGCGTTTCGCCGACGGCGCGCGGCATGATCGAGGCTACCGGGCTCGTACTAGGCTATGGCGATCGCGTCGTGCTGCGCGACGTCGACGTCGCGCTCGGCGCGCACGAGCTCGTCGCGATCGTCGGACCCAACGGCTCCGGGAAATCGACAATGCTGCGCGCGCTCGCCGGTGCGCTGGCGCCGCAGCATGGAACGGTCCGCGTCGACGACCGGCCAGCGCACGTGCTGTCGGCCGCGGAGCGCGCCCGCCACGTCGCCCTGGTCGTCGCGGAAGAGAACGCCGACGGCGACGTGACGGTGCGCGACGCCGTCGCGATGGGACGCCTCGCGCACCGTCCGTGGTGGCGCTGGAACGGCGGACCCGAGGACGACGCGATCGTCGACGCCGCACTCGAACGGGTCGACCTCACGTCGCTCGCCGACCGCTTCCTGGACACGCTCTCGAGCGGAGAGCGGCAGCGCGTCTGGATCGCGACCGCGCTCGCGCAGCAGTCGCCGACGATGCTGCTCGACGAGCCGACCAGCCATCTCGATCTCGCGGCCGCCTACGCGACGCTCGACATCTTGCACGATCTCGCCGCCGACGGCGCGGCAATCGGCGTCGTGCTGCACGACCTCAACCTCGCGGTAGCATGCGTCGACCGCGTCATTCTGGTCGGCGACGGAACGGTGCTGGCCGACGGTCCGGTCGACGCGGTCTTTCGCAGCGAACTGCTCAGCCGCGCGTACGGCGCCAACATCGCCGTGCGGCGCACGACCGACGGCGCGATGATCGCGGTGCCGGAGCGCGCCGTGCGGAGACGCTGATGCCGGAACGAGCGCGTTCCCTCATGGTGCTGGGCACGGCGTCGAACGCCGGCAAGTCGGTGACCGTCGCGGCGCTGTGCCGCATCTTCGCCGACGACGGGTACGACGTTGCGCCGTTCAAGGCGCAGAACATGTCGCTCAACGCCGCCGTCACGCCCGACGGGCGCGAGATCGGACGAGCGCAAGCGGTGCAGGCGGAGTGCGCTCGGCGCGCTCCCGAGGTCGAGATGAACCCGATCCTGCTCAAGCCCAGCGGCGAGCGGCGCTCGCAGGTCGTGCTCGAAGGCCGCGTCTGGGACGACGTCGACGCGTGGGACTATCACCGGCGGCGGACCGCGGAGCTGTTCCCGCGTGTCGTCGCCGCATACGAACGGCTCGCGTCGCGCTGCGAGCTCATCGTGCTCGAAGGCGCCGGCTCACCGGCCGAGATCAACCTGCGCGACGGCGACATCGTCAACCTGCGGATGGCACAGGCCGCCGACGCGCCCTGTTTGCTGATAGCGGACATCGATCGCGGCGGCGCGCTCGCCGCGTTGACCGGAACGCTGGCGCTGCTCGAGCCCGCCGAGCGCGCGCGCATCCGCGCCTTCGCGATCACCAAGTTCCGCGGGGATGAGGCGCTGCTCGAACCAGGTCTGCGCGCGCTCGAAGCACGGCTCGGCATACCGTGCGCCGGCGTGATCCCGTGGATCGACGAGTTGGGGATCGACGAAGAGGACGGCTACCTCGTGCCGCCTGTGCTGCGCCGCTGGCCCGGCGACACCGGGCCGAACCGTCGGCTGCGGCTCGCCGTCGTCGAGTTTCCCCACGTCGCGAACGCGACCGACCTCGACGCGCTTGCCGCGGAGACCAGCGTCGCGGTGCGGCGCGTCACGCGCTCCGACGAGCTCGTCGAAGCCGACGCGATCGTGCTGCCCGGCAGCAAGGAGACCACGGCCGATCTGCGCTGGCTGCGCGAGCGCGCGCTCGACGTGGCGATCGGCGCGCACGCCGCAGCCCGCCCGGTGTTCGGGATCTGCGGCGGGATGCAGATGCTCGGGCGGCGGATCGACGATCCGCTCGGCGCGGAAAGCGGCGGCTCCGCCGACGGGCTCGGTTTGCTGTCGCTGCTCACCACGCTCGCGCCGGAGAAGACGACCGTGCGCGTCAGCGCGCGCGTCCTCGGCGACGCGTTCGCCGGCCGAAAGCTCTCTGTGACGGCGTTCGACGGTTACGAGATCCACCTTGGTGTGACGCGGCGGATCGACGGCGCGCCGTTCTGCGTGGTGTGCGACGCGAGAGGCGACGAGCGCGAAGACGGTGCGGTCTCCGCCGATGGCCTGGTGTCCGGCACGTACGTGCACGGCATCTTCGACGACGACGCGTTCCGCCAGGCGGCAGTCGACGCGCTGCGCGAACGCTGCGGTCTGGCGCCCGCGCAACGCCGCAACCCGTGGCGCGCCGAGCGCGAAGCGCGCTACGACCGATTGGCGTCGGTCGTGCGCGCCTCGCTCGACGTGCCGTCGCTCGCCAGGCTCGCCGGCCTGTCACCGCGCGTGCCGGCCTGACGCGCGTGCACGTCGCACGAAGCTGCTACTGGGTTGCGAGCTCGACCTCGAACGAGCGGCCCGGCGCGGGATACCCGAACACCGGCGCGTAGCGCTCGTTGCCGAGATTGCGCGCGCGCAGGGTCAGGATCGCGTGCGGCGCCAAGCGATAGCGCAGAAATGCGTCGGCGACCGTGTACGCGTCGTACGGATCGGCGAACGGCGGTCCGCCGTTGAAGTTCGGCACGTCCGGCGACGAGCCGACGACGCGGACGCGGAAGCCGAACGCAAACGGTCCGCCGTCGAACGGTCGCTCGAGCCCGACCAGCGCGACGACTGGCGGCGTGCTCGACAGACGCAGCCCGGTGCTCGTGTCGAGCGCGCGATACAGGTTCGTGACGCTCGCCGTCGCGCGCACGTGATGCAACGGTCGCGTCGCGGCCGTGAGCTGGAAGCCGTTCACCGAGACGCGTGACGCGTTGTACGGCGCGAAGGTGGTCGGATTGAGCACGATGAGGTTCGAGCCGTCGCGGCCGAAGTAGCCGATCGAGACGCCGCCGCCGAGGTTCGGAAACGCGAGGGTCGCGTCGTAGTTCGCCAGGCGCTCGGGCAAGAGATTGGGGTTGGAGAAGCCGGGATAGTAGAGGTCGATCAGCGTCGGAACCTGGTACGATTCGCCGACATTCGCCGTGAAGCGGGCGGCCCCGAGATCGGCACGCAGTCCGAGCGACGGCGCGAGCACTTCGCCGCGCGGCGCGTCATTCTCGCCGCGCAAGCCGAACGTCACCCGCGTCGCGGCGGTCGGATCGTAGCCGAACTGCGCGTACGCGGCGGCCTGCGACTGCGCGGTGGCGACCGGCGGTTGCGGCGGTGCCGCCGGCGCAAAGGTGAGCAGCGCGGTCTCGCGCGACAGGTCGATCCCCGTGACGAGGTCGCTGTGCGCGCCGGTCGTCGTATAGCGTAGGGACGCTTGCGTGCGCCCATCGTAGGTATCATCCTCTCCGCCGAGATCCGGAACGTCGAGGTACAGGAGCTTCTGGGCGACGCCGGACAGCGTGAGGTCGAGCGTTCCCGAGCCGGCGGTGTGCGCGAGATCCAACAGCGCGTCGGTGCGATCCGTGCCTTGGCGTGCGTCGGCCGTGAGGAAGGAGAGGCCGCCCGGCACGCCGATCCGGATCGCGTTGTCGCCGCCCGACAGGCGCGCCGTCCAGCCGTCGCCGAGTTGCGCGAGGTACGAGAGCCGCACGACGGTTTGCTCGGCGTCGGCGTTGGCGCGCGTCCCGGGAGGGGTCGCGTTCCCGCCGGTGTAGTCGAACGCAGGATAGGCGTAGACGTTCGCGGCGATGTGCCGCTCGAACGAGACGGCGAAGTTGCCGCTGCCGGCCTGCGCGGCGACGTCGCGGTCGCCGAACGACCCGTCCGAGATCCGCAACGACGGCTGCGCCACAACGCTTGTGATGATGTTGATCACGCCGCCGGTGGCGTTGCTGCCGTAGAGCGTCGACGCCCCGCTCTCGACGACCTCGATGCGCCCGACGCCGACGGTCGAGAGCGAGCCCAGATCGACGACGCCGTTCGAACCGCTCGCGATCGGGATGCCGTCTTGCAACACGAGCGTCTGACTCGACGTCGTTCCGCGGATGCCGTAGTCGATCTGCGCGCCGAAGCCGCCGTAGGAGAAGAGATCGACGCCGGGCACGTTGGCCAGCGCGTCGCCGATGCTGCGCGAGCCGAAGCTCTCGATCGTCGAGCGGTCGACGACGAACGTCGGTCGCGTCGCGTTCGAGGCCGCTTCGGACCGCCGGTCGCTGGTGACGACGCGACCGATCTGCGGGATCGCCGACGGCGACGGCGACGGTGAGGGCGTGACAACCGGAGCGGGTTGCGCTGCGGCGGCTGCGGCGCATGCTGCAAACAGCATGGCAAGTACGCCGGCGCGTGCGATGAGGATCATGACACCGACCTTTTCGCGAGGTGAGGGGTGCAGAGTCGCTCGCGCGTCGGTATCCTGACTCGGCGGATCGTCACCCTATGCCGCGCGCCTTCCAGTCCCCCGGACCGTGGCGAACGGCGGCTCCCCGCTCACAGTGGCGCGACCGTCCCGGAGTTCCACCGGGTTCCCGCGCACGCGAACCCCGCGGTTGTTCTCAGACCTGGCGAACCTTCCTGGTGCGCGGGACGAGCGCGGTTAGCGTCGCCGCGGGCATCGGCCGCTACGGTCTGCGGGGACCGAAGACGGGTTGGCTGGGCAACCCTCGGCAATCCGCGCGATGGTCGGGGGCGTTCTGCGGGCAAGCGTCCACCGAAGCGCCAACATCGGCTCGAGGGTTCATGCGTCTGTTCCGGACCGCTGGGATGGCGGTGATGGCCGTTCTCGCGACAGCGAGCGCGGTCGCCGCGCATCCGCTGGGCAATTTTACGGTCAACCACCTGTCGCGGCTGACGATCGCGCACGGTGTGCTGCACGTGCGCTACGTGCTCGACATGGCGGAGATCCCGACCTTCGCGCTCGACCGGTCGCTCGATCCGCACGGCACGCCGCCGCAGGCGACCCTGGCGCGCTGGGCCGAGGCCCACGCGCAGACGATCGCTCCGCAGTTGAGCGTCGTGGAAGACGGGCGTCCCGTCACGCTGTCCGCGATCGGCTCGACGGTGCGACCGCGGCCGGGCGCCGGCGGCCTGCCGACGTTGTACTTCACCGCGGATTACGCCGCGGCGCTAAGCCCGGGAGCGCATCGCATCGCCTACCGCGACCTCACTGAACCGGAGCGGCTCGGCTGGAAAGACGTCGTCGCCGGTACCCAGCGCGAACCGACCGATGAGCTGCGCGCGTATCCGAATGCGCTGATCGGTTCACCGCGCGCGCGCACCGAGCTGGTCGCCGACGTCGATTCCGCCGGGCGTGTCGCGGTGGATCCCGCGGCCGTCGACGGTGTCGGGGGTGATCCGATCGCATCGACGCCGCTGGGGCGTTCGAACGCGCTGTCCGACGTACTGGCCAAAGGCGCCGGCGATCCGCTCGTGGTGCTGGGCGCGCTGCTATTAGCGATCGCGCTGGGCGCGCTCCACGCGCTCGAGCCCGGTCACGGAAAGACGCTGCTGGCCGTCTCGCTGGTCGGCGCGCGCGCGACGGCGCGCCAAGCCGTGATTCTGGCGACCGCGCTGACGGTCGCCCACACCGCCGGCGTCCTCGCGCTCGGCGTCGCCCTGCTGCTCGCAGCGCAATGGATCGTGCCCGAGCAAGTGTATCCGTGGATCACGCTCGCCTCGGGCGCGCTGGTGACCGTGCTGGGCGCGCGCGCTCTCGCGCGCGAGATTCGCAATCGATTGCCGTTTGCGCACGTGCATCGTCACACGCACGACCATGCGCACCCGCACGAGCACGATCACGTTCACGCCGGTGGCGCGCACCACCACCATCATGACGAAGCGCACGATCACGTTGCGCTCGACGACGCCGCGCACGCGCGCTCCCACGCCGTGCCGGGAACGGCGCCGCTGACGTTCCGCAGCGCCGTGCTGGCCGCCGCCAGCGGGAACGTCGCGCCTTGTCCGGCGGCGCTCGTGGTTCTGCTCGCCGCGATCGGCCTGCACCAAGTCGGCTACGGTATGGTCCTCATCGTCGCGTTCAGCATCGGCCTCGCGGCGGTGCTCACCGGTCTGGGCATCGCCGTCGTCCGCAGCGCGGCCTGGCTCGTGTCGCGCCCGCGCTTCGACCGCGCCGCGCGCTGGGCACCGCTCGTGACCGCGTTCGTCATCGCGACGGTCGGTGCGCTGATGGTCGGCCAAGGCTTCGTCGCGCAGGGCATCGGCGTGCCGGTGCCGCTGGTCGCCGCGGTGGTGCTGGCCGCCGTCGTCGGCTACGCCTTCGCTTGGCACCGCAGCAACACGCCTTCCGGAGCGCACGCGTGATCGGGCCCGGCGCGTTCACCGTCTTCGTTCTCGGCATGCGGCACGGCGCCGATCCGGACCACCTCGCCGCGATCGACAACGTCACCCGCAACGCCTACGTCAAGACGCCGCTGCTGAGCCGCTTCGTCGGCTCGTTCTTCGCCGGCGGTCACACGGTCATGGTGCTGGCGATCTCGGCGCTGGTCGGCATGCTCGGCGCGCGCTTCGCCTCGCATGGCGCGCTGATCGAGACAATCGGCACCTGGATCTCTATCGTCGTCCTGCTGGGCGTCGCCGCACTAAACCTGCGCGCGCTGCGCCGCGGCGAGAGCCGAGTCGCGGGTGCCAAGACGCGGCTGTTGCCCAAGCGGCTTCGCGAGGGGTCGAACGCGCTGGTCGCGATTCCGATCGGCCTGTTGTTCGGCTTCGGTTTCGAGACGTCGAGCCAGCTGGCGGCCTACGCGATCGTATTCGGCGCGGACGCCGGGGTGGCCGGCGCGCTGGTGGTCGGCGCGATGTTCTCGGCCGGGATGATCTGCACCGACACGCTCGACTCGCTGCTCGTCCACCGGCTGATCTCTTACCGTTCGGACCAGCTTCCGGCGCTCATGCGCGTCTGGATTCTCTCGGTCACAATCCTAGCGGTCTTCGTCGCCGTTTATGAGGCAGCACAGCTCTTCGGATGGCGAACGCCGCTCAGCGACCTGGGCGTCAGCGCGATCCTGGTGAGCTCGCTCGTAGCCGTATTCGCGTACATCTTCGTGCGGACACGGCGGCGCATCAACGATCTCCCGACCGCTGCGGCGATCACGCCGCCCAACGTCACTCCCTGAGAGGAGACTCGCATGAATCACCGGCGATTACTCGGCGCCGGTACGATCACCGCCCTTGTCGGGGCGGCGATCCTCTACGCGGCTCATCCCGTGAAGAGCTCTGACCACCAGGACACCTACAACCTCGCGCATCGCTCCAACACGTCGGCCGACATCACCGACGTCTACGTGTTCCCGTCGCCGTCCAACTCGGCGAACGTCGTGTTCGAAGTGAACGTCTCGCCGCTCATTCCGGCCGGGATGGGAACCGCGACCTTCTTCGACCCGACCGTGATGTGGCAGATCAAGATCGCGCACGGCGCCACCTCGCCGGAGGATCAGGTGATCCAGTTCGGTGTCAACGGCACCGGCGCGGGACAGACGATCACGCTCTACGGCCCGGCGCACCCCAACCAAGTCGGCACGTCGAACACGTTCGTCCCGCCGACCGCGACGTTCAACTACAACGTAGCGACGCAGCTCAACAGCGGGATCAAGGTGTTCGCGGGCCCGCGCGCCGACCCGTTCTTCATCGACCTGTTTGCGCTGTTCTCGTTCCTGGGCGACCGCAACTTCGCCACCCACAGCTCGCAGACCGATCCCGGGCCCGAAACGCAAGGGCCGTTGTACAACGGCGACTTGGTCGGACCGCCCGGTGCGTTCGCGCCCGCCTTCGACAAGACCGCGAATCCCGCTCACCCGACGTTCAACGGCTTCGCGGCCGGCACGACCGCCGGCGCCGGCTCGGCGCTGGGCAACTACGCGTGCAGTGCCAACCCGTCGATGAACACGCTGACCGATCTCGCCGGCGGGTTCAACGTCCTGTCGTTCATCGTCGAGGTCCCGCGCTCGATGCTGACCAGCGGCTACACCAGCTCGACGATTCACGTGTGGGCGACCGCCAACTCGTCGACCGGCGCGTAAGGAGACCATCGCGATGAAGAAGTCCATCATCGGCCTGACCACGGTCGGGCTGCTCGCTCTCGGCCTCGTTGCGTGCAACGGCAGCACAACGACTCTGCCGAACCACCCCGGCGGCTTGGCGACGCCGCTGCCCAACAACCCGCCCACGAGCACGCAGTCTTACATTCAGATCGAGCTGCTTGCGCGTCCGGCGGTCAAAGAAGTCTTCGAGAACTTCAACGACCACAAGACCACCAACGCCGTCGAACCGTACGCCGGCTCGCCGGCCGATCCGCTGCAGGCCGAGATCAAGGGCACCGAAGACACGGTGCGCCCGCCGAAAGCCGGACTCGACTACGGCGCGACGCTGCAGAGCATCCTGTATCCCAACGAGATCACCGTCAACCTCGCCGACACGACCGATCCGGCGTCGTATCTCGGGGTCGAGACCGGCGGCGCAACGGGCGGCAAGTTCGGCGGACGCGACCTCAGCGACGACGTCGTCGACATCTCGCTCGGCGCGCTGTTCGGCAAGACGCTCAGCGCTCTGGGCGTGATCGCGGACGACGGTGAAGAGAACACGTGTCTCACCAACGACCACGTGGCGCAGAACCCGACTCAGGCAAAGACGGGCACCTTCCCGTACGCGGCCGCGCCGCACTGACGGACGTGAACCGGCTGCGGTTGGTTCTCGGCTCGGTACTCGCGGCGATCGTCCTAGGGGCGGTCGCCGCGTGGCCGTGGTACGTGCGGAGCGGCGCCGACGCCGCCCGCACCGCCGGGCCGCAGCCCGCCGCGGTGAACGCCGACTATCGCGAGCGCGATCGACGGATCGCGTTCTGGGAGCGCGCGGTTGCGGAGCACCATCGCGGCGACATGATGAGTCCGGCGACGCTGTCGTCGGAATATCTGCAACGCTACCGCGAGCGCGGCGACATCGGCGACGTGCTGCGCGCGCTGCACGGCGCGTGGCTGTCGCTGCGCGCGCAGCCGTACGGCAACGAGACGGCCGAGGTCGACCTGGCCTCGGCACTGCTCACGCTGCATCGTTTCGGCGACGCATTGGCCGTGACCAGGCACATCGAACGTTACGAACCGCGCGATACGGCGATGAAAACCCGCGAGGCGTCGCTCGACCTCGAGCTCGGACGCTATGACGGCGCGGCGCGGATCATCGCCGCGCTGCCGCACGGCTCGGGTCTCGACGAGGTCCCGGCCGACACGCTGCGGTCGCGCTACGACGAGCTGACCGGCCACCTCGCGCGAGCCCGCGAACGCTTCGCGCGGGTCACGGCGCTGGAAGACTCGCTCTACGACGAGTCGGCGCAGCAGCGAGCGTGGTTCTTTTTCCGCTCCGGCGAGCTGGCCTTCGAAGCGGGCGACAACGACGGCGCGATCGCCGACGAGCAGCGCGCGCTCGAGCGCTTTCCGGGCTATTCCGAGGCGAACCGGCTGCTGGCGCGCGTCGAGTGCGCGCTCCACCACTGGCAAGCGTGTCTCGACGCGGCTCGAGCGTCGGCAGCGGTCGTTCCGTATCCGGAAGTGCTGGGCTACGAGGTCGACGCGCAGCGCGCGCTGGGCGATCCGGCCGCGGCGGCGCAGACCGACGACCTCATCCGGACGATCGAGCGAATCGGCAACGCGCAGCACGTCTCGGATCGCCTGCTGGCCATCTACTACGACGACCACGGCGAGCGGTTGAGCGACGCGTATGCGATCGCGCGGCGCGAACTGCGGCTGAGAGACGACGTCTTCACCGAAGACACGTTGGCCTGGGCCGCCGCGCTCGACGGCCGGTGGAGCGAAGCGCGCCGGCGCAGCGCTGCGGCGCTGCGCTACGGCACGCAGAACGCGCTGCTGCTGTACCACGGCGGCGTGATCGCGCTGCACTTCGGCGACCGCGCGACGGCGCAGCGGCGGTTCGAGGCGGCGCTGGCCCTCAACCCGTCCTTCCACCCGTTCTACGCCGACGACGCGCGGTCCAAGCTCGCGACCTTGTAGATCGACCCGCTCGTACTCTCGGGCGCTCGCTTGGCGTGAACCGGCGGGATTGTCGGTACGGCACCGTACGAAGTGATAACGACGCCGTCGGACGAACCATCGCCGCTCATCGGGCGGCGGCATGTTCCGGCGCGCGAGCCGGCCGCTGGGCCCGCGTTGTTGGACGCCGATCGCCTCGCGCGCCGCCTGGAAAACCGCGATACGGAAGCCTTCGAGGCCCTGTACGAGGCCTACCACCGAATGGTCTTCGGAATCGCGAAGCGGTTGCTGGGCGACCCCCCATCGGCCGAGGACCTGGTCCAGAGCGTCTTTCTCAAGCTCTGGGCCAACCCAAGCGCCTTCAGGGGTGGATCGCTCGTCGCGTGGCTGGGACGCGTGACCCGCAATGCCGGTCTCGATGTCCTCCGCAAGCGCTCGGCGCACCCCGAAACCGAAATCCCGGCGGACGTGCCTCTCGAGGATCTGTTCGAGGATGCGGTCGTAGCCGACTCGGAGGTGCAGCGGGTTCGTAGAGCGCTGCTGCGCCTGCCGGCGTCGGAGCGAATCGCCATTGAGATGGGATTCTTCCGTGGAATGACCTATCTGCGCGTCGCCAGCGAAATCGGCGTGCCGCTCGGGACGGTCAAGACGCGGATTCGGACCGGATTGCACCGTCTTCGCCGAGAGCTGCAGGTTCCGACGGACCAAGCTAGTTGATGTCGGCGTCCCGCCATTCGCAGGCCCCCGGGCTTCGGTACGGAACCGTACCGAAGGCCTTGGCCTGCCTGCTTGCTCGGCATCCGCCGTCGCTCGTTCCGGTGCGTCCGGGCCTGAAGGAGGCCCCATGAGCAATTCCCCTCGGTTCTGGGTCGCGGTGCGCGTCGGCTGCGATTCCAAGCTCGAGGCGGCGTGAGGTCGACCGCGCATCTCACCGGAAACCGCCTGTTGGATGCGCTGCCGCAAAAAGATCTCGTCGGTCTCGCAGCAGACCTTCAAACGGTGGAGCTCGCCGCCCACCAATTCACGCAGTCGGTCGGCTCCGTGATGAACCATGTCGATTTCCCGATTGACGCGGTGTTGTCGGTCGTCGCGACCCTCAAGAATGGTGACACGGTCGAGGTCGGCACGATCGGGAGCGAAGGCTTCGTCGAAACGGACGCCGCCCTGAGCTCCTCCCTTTCGCGCCGCACGGCGTTCTGCCAGGTCCGCGGCAGGGTTCTGCGCATGTCGATCGAGCGCTTCGATCACCGGATGGGGAGCAGCGTGACGTTCGCCCGCCTCATGCGCCGCAACGTGCAAGCCTCGCTGTTCACCGCTCAACAGTTCACCGCTTGCAACACGAAGCATTCACTTCTGCAACGTTGCGCCCGGTGGCTGTCCATGACGGCCGACCGGGTTGGCAGCACGGAGTTTACGCTCACGCACGACTTTCTGTCGATCATGCTCGGCGTACGAAGGGCGGGCGTCTCCGAGGCGGCTGACGCGCTGCAGAGGACCGGCGCGATCACGTACCACCGCGGGCGCGTCACCGTGTTGGATCCCGATCTGCTCAACGCCACCGCCTGCGAATGCTACGAAGCCTGCAAGCATGCGTTCGCGGCATCGCTCCTCGAATGACATTCGTGCTCCAGGACCGCCGGCCGGCAAATGCCGACGCCGGCCGAGCAGAAGATGCGCTGCAAATGGAGATGCGCCGCATCGTCGAGGCGATCTACGGACCCCCGGTACGGCGGTTGCCGGGCCTGGATATCGGACGCGCATACCGCGGAGCGACGACGGAGTTCCGCTACGGCGGTGACATGGTCGACGTCTTCCGCTACGGCGATGGCTGCACCTCACTCGCGGTCGTCGACATCACCGGACACGGGATACGGGCGGCGACCAACGCCGGACTTGCGAAGCATGCGTTGCGCGCGTACGCCTCGCAGGGGCTGGATGCCCGCCAATCGGTTCGTCGGCTCAATCGTCTGTGCATCGAGAACAGCGTGTTCGAAGGCGACGAGGAATTCTTCGCGTCGGTCTTCTTTGCGATCGTCGAGGCGGACCTACGGAGCATGCAGTACGTCTCGGCAGGCCATGAAGCGGCGTACGTCATCGCCCCCGGCGGGACGAACCTGCTTCCCGCAACCGGCCCGATCATCGGACTGATGGACGACGATGCCGCGTTCGAGCATAGTGTGGTGGCGTTGTCTCCGGGAAGCATCCTCGCCGCGGTCACCGATGGCTTTTCCGAAGCGCGTAACGCCGCGCTGGAATTCCTCGGGGCGGAAGCGCTGGTTCCGGTCATCGAGCGCCACCGTGACTTGGAGGCAGAACGCCAAGCTGAAGCGGTCACTGCGTATGCGTACGAATACGCGGCGGAACGGCTTCACGACGACGTTGCGGCGCTCGTCGTAAAGGTTGCCTGACGGCAACGGCAGCGTTCGAAGTGCGGGTTAGGTCGTATCCGGCCTGTCTCGAGCTAATCTCTCGTGCCGTCGGCAGGCGATGAGCAGATACGCGTTCGTCTCCGCGGGGCGTGCGAAAGCTGCGCAGCCGCAAGGCCAAAGCCAGCCGCGCTTCTCCTTGCGTTCGTGAACAGGTCGACCGAGAAGCGCAACCAGGGCGGCATAAGTCAGCGGCGTTTTCCGACGGGGCACCGAGAGCCAACGGCCCTGCGCCGACCGCAGATGCGCGACGGCAAACGCGAATGTACGTTTCAAACGGAGTTGGTACGATGGCGTACCGACTCATGCTAGAATGGACGGACCAGAAAGCGGGGTGGACATGCAGTACCTGGTCTTGTGCACGTGCTACCATAACCTAGAACGCCACGATGAGACGGGGTGCATGGGGGACGATGCGCACGCATGCCCGTGCGTGCTGGACAAAGGCGCCGCACTCGACGCAGCGATCTCCGCGGCGGCCAATGACAACTGGCGTGCGCATCATGATGCCGCCATGGAGGCGTGACGCCGCGCGTCAGGACCCCGTCCACTCCGGACGCCGCTTGTCCAAGAACGCGGTGAGCCCTTCGCGAAAGTCGCGGCTGCCATAGCACATCCGGATCAGATCCTCAGCGTCCGGTAACGTGCGCGACGCGCGGATGCGGCGCGCGATCTCCTTGCTCGCGCGCACGGTGAGCGGCGCCAAGCCGGCGATCGACTCGGCCAGCGTTTGCGCGCGTGTAGGCAGCGCCGCGCCGTCGTCGACGAGCTCGTTGAGAAATCCGACCCGCAGCGCAGCGCCGGCGTCGATCAGCCGGCCGGTGATCAGCAGTGCCTTGGCCGCGTCGAGCCCGATGAGGTCGGCGACGCGCGCGACGTTGCGCAGCGAGACGATGTTGCCGAGCGTGCGCGCGATCGGGATGCCGATGCGCACGTTGGGCGCGCCGACCCGGAGATCGCAGGTCGCCGCGATGCTGACGCCGCCGCCGGTGCAGGCGCCGGCGATGGCGGCGATCACCGGCACGCGGATCGCGTCGAGCGCGCCGATCGTCGCGTCGATCCGCGCTTCGTAGGCAACGCCGTCGTCGGCGCCGGTGAAGGCGCGAAACTCGGCGATATCGGTGCCGGCGACGAACGCCTCACCGCCCGCGCCGGTGAGCACGACGACCCGCACGGCCGGATCGCCGTCGAGCTCGACGGCGACCTCGCGCAGCCGCGCCCACATCGCGAAGGTCATCGCGTTGCGCGCCGCCGGCCGGTCGACCGTCACCCAAACGATTCCCGCGTCGCGCCGCTCGACGCGAATCATGCTACCACCGTCACGCCGTCACGCACCAATTGCGCGAGCTCCTCGTCGCCGATCCCGGCGTCGTGCAGCACGTCGTCGGAATCGCCGCCGAGCAGCGGCCCGGCACGGTCGATACGCACCGGGGTCGCGGAGAGGCGCATCGGCGAGCCGATCTGGCGCACTTCGCCAAGCGTGCGGTGCGGGGCGTCGACGAAGAAGGAGCGCTGCGCGAGGTGCGGATCGTCGAAGACGCGGTCGAAGGTGAGGATCGGACCGCACGGGATGCCCGCTTGCGTCAGCCGCACGGTCCAGTCGGCCGACGGCCGCGTCATCGTCATCGCTTCGATCGCCGCGATCAGCGCGGGGCGGTTGGCCAAGCGCTGCTCGTTGGTTGCGAAGCGTTCGTCGGCGGTGAGCTCGTCGAGCCCGAACACCGCGCAGGTGCGCAGCCAATGCGCCTGCGTGTTGGCGCCGAACGTGAAGTAGCCGTCGGCGGACCGCACCGCCTGGTAGGGCGCGATCGCTTGGTGCGCCGAGCCCGACGGTTTGGGAACCTCGCCGGTGGCGAAATAGCGGCCCGCTTCCCACACGCCGAGCGAGACGGCCGACTCGAGCAGCGAGACGTCGATGAACTGTCCGCGCCCGTCACGATCGCGCGCGCGCAGCGCGGCCAGCACGGCGATCGTCGCGTACAGCGCGCAGCACAGGTCGGCGATCGGCACGCCGACCTTCACCGGCGGCGCCTCGGGTTCGCCGGTGATGCTCATCAAGCCCGACATCGCCTGCGCGATGATGTCGAGGCCGGCCAGCTGCGCGTAGGGGCCGTCGTTGCCGAAGCCGGTCGCGGCCAGATAGATCAGCCGCGGCGCGCCGGCCGACAGCGCGGCGTAGCCGAGCCCGAGCCCGTCCATCGTGCCGGGCCGCAGGTTCTCGATCACCACGTCGGCGGTTGCGACGAGCCGCTCGAAGACGCGCTTTCCCGCGCTCGACTTGAGGTCGAGCGCGACACTGCGCTTGTTGCGGTTGAGCCGCACGAAGTTCGAGCTCTCGCCGGCGATGAACGGGCCGGTCGCACGCGTCAGGTCGCCGCCTTGGGGGTTCTCGACCTTGATCACGTCGGCGCCGAGATCGGCCAGCTGCATGCCGCAGAACGGGACGGCCATGAAATTGCCGACTTCGATGACGCGGATGCCGGCCAGCGGCGGAGCGGAGCTCATCAGAGAGGATTGCCAAGGCGCCGCACCCTACTCCTCGTGATACCGGAAGCGTTGGACCTTTGTTGGGAGGAATCTTCATGAACGGCAACTCGCGCGGCGCCTTCATTGCCTCGTCGGCCGCGGCGTTCGCGTCGGTCGCGATCGTCCGTTCGCCGGCCAAGGCCGCGGCGATCACCGGCAAGGCCGGCACGAATCAGCCGCCCGACCATCCCTTGAGCGTCGCGATGAAAGACCTTTGGGACAACGTGCGCACCCAGACCAGCGGGCGCGTCGACGTCACCGTTTTCCCCAACAACCAGCTCGGCGGCGACACCGCGATGCTGCAACAGTTGCGCTCCGGCGCGCTGCAAGTCATGACGCTCGACGGCGGGATCCTCGAAGCGGTCGTGCCGGTCGGCGCGATCCAGAGCGTGGGCTTCGCGTTCAACGACTCGCCGGCCGCGTTCCGCGCATTCGACGGCAAGCTCGGCGCCTACGTGCGCAACGAGATCGCCGCCAAGGGGCTGCACACGTTCGACAAGATCTGGGAGAACGGGATGCGCGAGGTCACCGCCGCCGCCAAGCCGGTGCGCAACGCAGCCGACATCGAGGGGATGAAGATCCGCACCCCCAACAGTCGCATGGCGCTCGACCTGTTCAACTCGCTCGGGGCGAAGCCGACGCCGCTCAACTTCAGCGAGCTGTACACTGCGTTGCAGACGCGCGTCGTCGACGGCCAGGAGAACCCGCTGGCCAACATCGAGTTCGCCCGGTTCTTCGAGGTGCAGAAGTACTTGAGCATGAGCAGCCACATGTGGGGCGGCTACTGGCTGCTGGCCGAGAACCAGTGGTGGTCGCAGATCGCACCAGCCGATCAGGCGATCGTCACCCGCAACGCCTCGACGATCACCGACCGTCAGCGCGGCGACATCATGAAGCTCAACGACTCGCTGATCGGCAAGCTGCAGTCGCAAGGTATGACGGTCAACACGCTGACCGGCGCCGACCGCGCCAGCATGAAAGCGAAGCTCGGCGACTACTACCGGCGCTGGAAAGCGGAGTTCGGCGCCACCGCGTGGGGACTGCTCGAAGGCTACACCGGCAAGCTCGGCTAGCACGCCGGGGACGATGGAGAAGTGAAGAGCCTCGCGGTGAACGCCGGTCGGACCGGCGAACACCGCGAGGCGTGGTCGCTCGGTTAGAGCTTGACGACGACCGACTTGGTCTCGGTGTAGCAGTCGAGCGCGTTGTGGCTCATCTCGCGGCCCCAGCCCGACTGCTTGAAGCCGCCGAACGGGAGCGCGGGGTCGAACACGTTGTAGCAGTTCACCCAGACGGTCCCGGCGCGCAAGCCGGCGGCCATCTTGTGCGCTTTGCTCACGTTGCTCGTCCAAACGCCTGCCGCGAGCCCGTAGACCGTGTCGTTCGCGGCGCCGAGGATGTCGTTCGGGTCGTCGAACGGCGTCGCCGCGACGACCGGCCCGAAGATCTCTTCGCGCATGATCTTCATGTCGGGCTTGACGTCGACCAGCACGGTCGGCTCGACGAAGTAGCCGCGGTCACCGACGCGCGTCCCGCCCGAGAGGGCTCGGGCGCCGTCCGACAGACCGGACTGAATGTAGCCGGTGACGCGGGCGAGCTGCTCGTCTGACACGAGCGGGCCGATTTGCGTCGCCGCGTCGAGACCCGAGCCAACGGGCATCGACTTGGCGATCTCGGCGATACCTTGCGTCACCTGGTCGAACACCGAGCGCTCCACGAACAAGCGCGAGCCCGCCGTGCAGCACTGTCCCATGTTGAAGAAGATGCCGAACGCCGCGCCTTGGATCGCCTGCTCGATGTCGGCGTCGGCGAAGATGATGTTCGGCGACTTGCCGCCCAGCTCGAGGGTGACTTTCTTGAGGTTACCGGCGGCGGCTTGCACGATCAGCTTGCCGACTTCCGTCGAACCGGTGAACGCGACTTTGTCGACGCCGTTGTGCTGCGCGATCGCCGCGCCGGCGGTCTCGCCGTAGCCCGGCACGACGTTGAGCACGCCTGCCGGGAAGCCGACCTCGGCCGCGATTTCGGCCAGCAGCAGCGCCGAAAGCGGCGTCTGCTCGGCCGGTTTGAGCACGATCGTGCAGCCGGCAGCAAGTGCGGGCCCGATCTTCCAGGCCGCCATGAGCAGCGGGAAATTCCACGGAATGATCTGACCGACGACGCCGATCGGTTCGCGGCGCGTGTAGGCGTGGAACTCGCCCGGGACCGGGATCGAGTCGCCGAGGATCTTCGTCGCCCAGCCGGCCATGTAACGCAGGTTGTCGATCGACATCGGCACGTCGGCGATGCGCGCGATGGCCAGCGGCTTGCCGTTGTCGAGTGATTCGAGCAACGCGAAATCCTCGAGCCGTTCCTCCATCTTGTCGGCGAGGCGGTAGATCAACCGCGAACGCTCGGAAGGTGACATCGTGCGCCATGGACCGGATTCGAAGGCACGGCGCGCTGCGGCGACGGCCAGATCGATGTCGGCGCTGTCGCCCTCGGCGACCCGCACCAGCACGTCGCCGGTCGACGGGTCGTAAATCGGGAATGTTTTGCCGCTCTTGGCATCGACGAATTTCCCATCGATGAAGAGCTGCTTCGGCTCGCGTAAGAACGTTCTCGCGAAGGGCGGGAGTTCGCGCGTGACGGGCTGTTGGAGCAGAGCCATAGGTTGCGTCCTCGCTTACGTGTTAGGACCGCTCGGGCGGCCGTAGGCCGTCGGCGCGAGCGATCTGCTATTACCTTTGAACTGAAACACTGGGCCCTTCCTGCGATGCCAGACGCCGGAGACGCTCGACCTCCGGCGCGCAATGTTTGGCCGATTTCTGCTCGATAGTGCGGTAGGTCGCCAGGACTTCGCGCCCGACCGTCGTGAGGCGAGCGCCGCCTCGGCCGGCTCCACCGCGGGACACCTCGACCACCGGCTCCCGAAAGTATCGGTTCAGCTCGTCGACGAGGGACCAGGCGCGCTGATAGCTCATCCCCATGCTCCGCCCGGCGGCGGCGATCGAACCCAGCTCGGCGATCGCGCCGAGCAGGTCGGCCTTGCCGGGTCCCAAGGCGACGCCTTCTTGCAGGACGATGCGGACGCGGATGGCGGGCCGGCGGCTCACGCTACTCTGTGCACGGCGTCCGCCGCGCGCACCTCCCGGCGCGCGCCGAATCTGAGGTCTACATCGGCAGCGTGTACGTCAGCCGAACGATGCGAGCTTCGGTCGGGTGGAAGTGATAGTCGTTGACGCCGGTACCGCCCAGCAGCGGGTTCACGGCCGCATTGGCGGCGTAGGCCGGATTTTGCGCGTCCTGCGGCAGCCAAGAGCCGTAGTAGTACTCGACGTCGTCGCCGACGGAGTTGAGGAGGTTGAACACGTCGAGCGTGAGCCGCGTTCCTTTCTGTCCCTTGAGCGAGAGTTGCAGGTTCACCACGTTGGTGGGACTCGACACGGCGTCACCGAGTTGGTCGAGGACGCGCGGACCGAAGTAGCGGTACCGCAGGCTCGCCGCGTAGTGCGGTTTGTCGAGCGTGATGCCGGCCGAGGTGACGACGTTGAGCGACTCCGGCACGTAGGTTCCGAGGTTACCGGGATTGGTGGTGAAACGCGCCGTCGCGGTCGCGATGTCGGCGTCGAGGATCAGCGTCCGCGTTGGGCGGTAGTAGTTCGTCAGCTCGATCCCCTTGCGCACCGTCGGGCCGCTCGGCGTCGTGATGCCTTCGTCACCGTCGAAGACCAGCTCCGACGCGAGGTTCAGCTTCCAGAACGACACGGTCGTGGTGAGCTTCGCGACGGAGCAGCGGTAGCCGAGCTCTTCGCCCCACGCTCGCACCAGCGGCGAGTATCGCTGGACCGGTGCGCCGGTGGGATCGATCGTCGCGTGCGTCTGCGGATCGAGCGTTTGGGTGGTGCCGCGGCCGTCGTTGCTGTGGAAGCTGTCGCCGAAGTCGAAGTAGAACTCCTGATGCGCCGACGCTGCGTAGCTGGCGGTGAACTTCGGGTTGGCCATGCTTTCGGCGGTCGTGCCGGAGTTCGCCGGCTGAAAGTCCACGATCTTGAAGTTGTAGGCGTCGCCGCGCACGCCCGCACTCAGGCGCAGCTTGTCGCTCACGTGGTATTGGGACTCGACCCAGAGGAACTCATCGCGCTCGAGGACCCGGTCGTTGCTGAGCGTGCCGTCCGGCAGCCGCACTTGGTCGTGCGTGAGGAAGAGTCCCAGCGTGGTGATGTTGTCGTTGCGCAGCCCAAGGCCGAAGGTCGTGGCGGCTTTGCCGGCAGTCATCGTTCGGGTGAGCTTGAAACCGGAGACGAACCGCTTGTCCTCCTGTTCGCGCTGGTCGCCGCACGCGTAACTGAACGCGTTCGGGGTCACCGAGCCCGGCGCGGTCGCATTGCCCGTCGGCGTGACGTTGGCCGGACAGTATGACGTGTAGGTGCTCACGTGTTGCGGTCCCGGCCTGCACGTCGAGTACAGTACGTTGCAGGTGACCGGGTTGGCCGTCTCATTGTAGTAGTCGTTGGCGTCGAGCTGGTAGTAGGTGAAGTTCGAGAACAGATCGAGCCCGTACGACTCGCCGTACGCGCTGAATCGCGTCACGCCGTGCGCGTCGTCGTGCTCGTACTCGGTCGAGAGCGCGTAGCGGTACGTCCGGCCGCCGTCGGTCGGGTCGACGTAGCCGAACCGGCTGATGACGCCTTCGTCGACGAGCCGCTGCGGGATCTGGTCGGTCGAGTTGAAGTCGCCGCGATACCCTTGCGCCGTCACCGCGAACGACGAGTTGTCGGTGGACTTGCTCCAGCGCAGCACGCCGTTGGCTTTCTTGTACTCGTCGGGTCGCGCGAACGTCCCGTTGTCGTGGTACAGCTCGAGCGCGTAGAGGAGGTTGCCCGCGCCGACCTTCGGGGAGTTTGCCAGAAAGATACGGTCGTAACCGTAGTCGCCTCCCCCGATCGACAGCGTGGGCGCGATCGTGTTGCGGTAAAACAGATCGTACGAGCCCGCAGTCGAGAAGTCGCCCTCGTCGGCGTAATACGGGCCTTTCTTGAAGGTCACGAAGCTCACCAGCTCGGGCATGAGCCAGTTGATGTCCGAGTATCCCTGACCGTGCGCATGCGTGGGCATGTTGACCGGGATGCCGGCGATCGTCGCTGCCAAATCGGTGCCGTGGTCGAGCTGGAAGCCGCGCAGGTAGTACTGATTGGCTTTGCCTTCGCCGCTGTGCTGGCTGATGACCAGCCCGGGGATCTCCTCGAGCACTTCGCCGGGTCGCAGCACCGGCCGGTTCGCGATCTGCTCCTGGTCGATCGTCCCTTCCGAAGCTGCGGTTGCCGTGCCGACCAGGTTCGCACTGCGGCCAACGACGGTCGACGTGCTCCCGATCTGTTTGAGCGCGCTGAGGCTCGGCGAAGGAGTCGGAGTCGGCGAGGGACTCGGCGTCGGGCTGGGCACTCCTCTTGGCGAGTGTGCGAAGCCGCGCTCGGCCGACGCTGCGAACAGCAGAACCGCCGTCACGACGAAGAGCGCGATCGAGCGCAACGAGGCCTCCCGTTCGGAGCAGGGCGCGGTTGCTGGCCGCTGTACCCGACCGAACGTCGGCGCACGCGCCGCGGATCGTCTACACCGTAGTCGTTTTGCCGATCCCGTCCGCCGCGAGCCAGCGGTCGAGATGCTCGACGTACTGCGGTCCGAACGTGTCGAGCAGACAGGCCCGGTACGCGGCCTCGACCGCCGGGTCGCCGGCGGCAAGCGACTCGAGCGCGCGCCGGTGGATCGGCATGTATCCTTCGCGCAAACGTAAGCCGCCGTGGATCAATTCGAGCAGGATCTCGCTGACAGACTTGTCGCCGTGCAGCATGAGACGCGACTCGAGCCACGCGTCGATCGCGGCCGGCAAACGGGTGGACCGCGTCGGGCCCATCTGACCGGAACCTCTTACGCGCCCCATCGAGCGCTAGTGCTGGTGCCCGTGGTCGTCACCCTCGCCATGCTCGTGAGCGTGCTCGTGCACCGTGCCGTCGGCGTGCGTGTGGCGGTGCTCGTGCTCCGCCGCATCGTGTTCGTGCTGATGATCGGGATCGGAATGCGCGTGCTCGTGGCGATGGGTCACGCCGTCGGCATGCGTATGCGTGTGCGCGTGTTCGCTTTCAGATGCCATGTCCGCCGGTTTCGCGAGGGCCGAGAGCGGTCCCCGTGGCACTCAACCATTCTCGGGCTGCCGGCGGCCACGCGACGAAGGACTGCCGCAAGGACGGCGTCAAGCGAGCGCAATGAAGCTCCACGCCATTGCGACCGACGCCGCTCCCGCTGCGCTTGGACCCTACTCGCAAGCGATCCGCTGCGGCGGCACGTTGTACGTATCGGGCCAGCTGCCCATCATTCCCGCGACCGGGAAGCTGATCGACGGCGGAATCCGCGAGCAGACGTTTCAACTGTTCGAAAACATCCGCGCGATCGTGAAAGCCGCCGGCGGCTCGTTCCGGGACATTACGAAGGTGACCGTCTTCATCGCGGATTGGAACGACTGATCGAGCCCCTATAATCTGACCCATGGAGAATTGTGGAATCCCGGCTTTTGACGCCGAAGGAGCCCACATGCGGAAATCCCGCTTTACCGAAACCCAGATCGTCGCGATCCTCAAAGACCAGGACGCCGGCGTTCCGACGGCCGAGCTCGCGAGGCGGCACGGCGTCCATCCGAACACGCTGCGCACGTGGCGAGCGAAGTACGGAGGGATGGAGTCCAGCGACATCGCGCGGCTCAAGCAACTCGAGGAAGACAACGTACGGCTGCGGCGGATCGTCACCGATCTCACGCTTGACCTCGACGCCGTCAAGAACGTCCTCGCAAAAAACTACCCGGGCCCTCGCAACGGAAAGACGCGGTGAGGGCCTTGCAGGCCGAAGGGCGCAGCGAGCGACGCGCCTGCGAACTCGCGGGATGTCCTCGTGCGACGGTGCGGTATCGTGTGCGGCGAGCGGACGATGCATATTTGCGGGAACGAATGAACGCGATCGCTTCGGAGCGGCGACGATTCGGCTATCGAAAGATCGGGATCTTGCTGCGACGCGAGGGGCTCCTCGTCAATCACAAGCGCGTCTACCGCGTGTACCGAGAAGAGCGCTTGGCGGTGCTCAGACGTCGCAAACGGCACGTCCGTGTCGCACGCGGCAATACGCCGCCACCGGTTACGCGCCCGAACGAGCGGTGGTCGGTCGATTTCATCTCAGATACCTTCGCCAACGGACG